>Ga0164313_10006726_pt1 | contig 10118 bp, 7 predicted proteins | sample GuaBasSedimGuay4_FD_113735 | JGI IMG/M metagenome (GOLD analysis project Ga0164313, IMG submission 113735) | Subseafloor sediment microbial communities from Guaymas Basin, Gulf of California, Mexico - Guay4, Core 4569-4, 0-3 cm | ecosystem: Environmental > Aquatic > Marine > Hydrothermal vents >...
ATCTTTTTGATCGCCCCCTTGTCCTGGGAGCATCATCTGGTTTTCGTGCTGCCGGCAGCTCTGCTGGCGGTGGTTCACATCTTCCGCGGACGCATGTCGGTTTACGTGGCGATCCCCGTGGGACTGGCCGCCGGAATCCTCGCCTGGCCCCTTTCCTTTCTGTTCCGCATCGAAGGCGGAGGCCTGGCCAGCCTGCTGGTCTCCCTGAAGTTTTATTCCACGGTCGCCCTGCTGATCTACTTCCTGACCCGGCTCTGGCAGACCGAGCCGGTGGTCAAGCCTTCCAAGGGTAGACTTCCCGCCACCGGAGAATTAGGTTAACCTCCACGAATCCGGATCCCCATAATTTCCATCCGCCCGACATGGGCGCGATGTCCCGAAAGGCCGAGCTGCGTCATGAACGACGATCGCACTGCTGAATCCCCCGCTGAAGAAGCGGGCGAGAACCTGGATTTCATTCGCACCATGGTCAAAGCCGATGTGGAAGCGGGGGTCAACGACGGCCGCGTCCACACGCGCTTTCCGCCCGAACCCAACGGCTACCTGCACATCGGACACTCCAAGGCCATCCTTACGAGTTGGAACATCGCCCAGGAATTCGGCGGCAAGTTCAACCTGCGCTTCGACGACACCAATCCCGAAAAAGAGGACACGGAGTACGTCGACGCCATCAAGGAAGACGTCCGGTGGCTGGGAGCCGACTGGGAAGACCGGGAGTTCTACGCGTCGGATTATTTCGACACGCTTTACGAATGGGCGCAGCACCTGATCCGTGAGGGCAAGGCCTACGTGTGCAGTCTGGGCGAAGCCGAAATCCGCCAGTACCGCGGCACGGTGACCGAACCAGGCGTCGCCAGTCCAGACCGTGACCGGCCGGTTGAAGAAAGCCTCGACCTGTTCGAACGGATGAAGGCCGGCGAATTCGACGAGGGCGCCTACACCCTGCGCGCGAAAATTGACATGGCGCACGCGAACATGAAGATGCGCGATCCACTGATCTACCGCATCCGCAAGGTGGCCCACCACCGCACCGGCGACACCTGGAGCATCTATCCTCTTTACGATTTCGCCCACGGACAAAGTGACGCCATCGAAGGCATCACCCATTCGCTGTGCACCCTGGAATTCGAGGTCAACCGGCCCCTGTACGACTGGTTCATCCAGAACCTGCCGGTGCCCTATGAACCCCATCAGACCGAATTCGCCCGCCTGAACCTGACCTACACCGTCATGAGCAAGCGCAAGCTCAAGCAGCTCGTGGACGAGAACAAAGTCGGCGGCTGGGACGACCCGCGCATGCCGACCATCAGCGGTTTGCGGCGGCTGGGTTACACCTCCGAGTCGATCCGGCGTTTTGCCGAAACCGTCGGCCTGGCCAAGCGTAATTCCACGGTGGACCTGGACCTGCTGAAGTGGTCCCTGCGCGAGGAACTGAACCGCACCGCCAACCGGGTGATGGTGGTCTTGAGGCCCCTGAAGGTCGTGATCACGAACTACCCCGAGGGTCAGGTCGAAGATCTCGAATGCGTGAACAACCCCGAAGACGAAGCGGCGGGCACCCGCATGGTGCCGTTCTCGCGCGAACTGTGGATCGAACGCGACGATTTCCGTGAAGAAGCGCCCCGCAAGTTTTTCCGGCTCAAGCCCGGCAAAGAAGTGCGGCTCAAGCATGCCTACTTCATCACCTGCGACGAAGTGATCAAGGACAACAACGGCGAAGTGGTGGAACTGCGCTGCAGCTACGATCCGGAATCGCGCGGCGGCATGTCGCCTGACGGCCGCAAGGTCAAGGGCACCCTGCACTGGGTTTCGGCGCAGCACGCGGTCGAAGCCGAGGTGCGGCTGTACGACAACCTGTTCCGCGAGCCCTTCCCTGAAGAGGGCGGCGACTTCATGGACAACCTGAACCCGGAATCCCTCGAGGTTTTGGCCGACGCCAAGCTGGAACCCGGCTTGGCCGGTAAGGAAACCGGCTACAGGTGCCAGTTCATGCGGCAGGGTTATTTCTGCATCGACAACAGGGATTCCACGCCGGAAAAAATGGTCTGGAACCGGACCGTCACCCTGAAGGATTCCTGGGGCAAACTGGAAAGCAAGGGAAAGACCGGATGACTGGATGGGGAACGAAGGGGATCCTGACTATTGCAGCTCTGGTTTTCTGCGGAATCGTGCCGAACCCGGCTGCAGCACAATTGGCCGGCGGCGGCGGTGACGGCGGCGGCGCGGGAACCTACGCTCTGGAGGATGGCGAACGGAACCTGAAATTCGCAGGCATCCCCATTCCCGGCTACAGCGAGGTGCTGGGGTTCAGCCTGGGCATCGTCGGCATGGCCTATTACAAGATGGACCGCAACGACGACGAGCTTCCGCCTTCGAGCACCGGCATTCTGGGGTTCTACAGCGAAAACAATTCCTGGGTGGGGATGGCCTTCCAGAAGTTCCACTTTGCCCGGGACGAATGGCGCGCCACCGCGGCCTTCGGTACCGGTTCCTTCAAATACCAGTTCAACCCCTCGTCCGCTGGTCCGGGATTCCCGGACATCTTCCTGGACTACACCACGGTCTCGGATTTTGTGTATCTCAAGGGATCGCGCCTTACCTGGAACAGGCTCTACCTCGGGGCCGAAGCCCTGGCCTGGTCGGCCAAGGTCAGCATCGATCCCGACCTGGCCCAAATCCCCAACGAGTTCTACTCCAGTCTCGGGGTGAATGGAGAATGGGACGGCCGCGACCACGTCATGTATCCGACCAGCGGAACCAACACCACCGTACGCTACGATTTCTATGACGAGGCCCTGGGCTCGGACCGGGATTTCCGCAAGCTGAACATCAAGATTTCCAGCTACACCACCCTGGGCGACACCACCCGGGTACTGGCCGGGCGCATCCTCTCCGATGCGGCCTTCGGGGACGTGCCCTTCAGCGGGCAGGCCATTCTCAGTGGCAACCAGAACCTGCGGGGCTACGCCAACGGTCGTCACCGGGGCGACAAATTGCTGACCCTGGAAACCGAATACCGCTGGAACTTTTATGGGCGCTGGGGCGCCGTCGGTTTCGCCGGCGTGGGTTTTGTGGGAGAGAACTGGGACAGCTTCTCCACCGGCAACGCCCTGCCTGCCGCCGGCCTCGGCCTGCGTTTCCGCATGATCGAGACCTACAAGATCAATGCCCGCATCGACTACGGCTGGGGCCAGGACGACCAGGCCGTCTACTTCAGTATCGGTGAGGCCTATTGACACCCCCGCGCATCGTTACGAAATTATGGCGACTGCCATGAAGGGAGGTGAGTGATGTCGTTCGAAGAAAAAGTTTTCCTGACACGTTTTGCCAAAAGCGCCGGCTGAGCAGCAAAACTGAGTCCGGGTGACTTGTCCGAAATTCTCGAACACCTTAAATCCGCCGCCGGGCCGAATCTGCTCGTCGGGTTCGACACCGCGGACGATGCCGGCGTATACCTCCTCGACGAGGAGCGCGCCATCGTTTCGACCGCCGACTTCATCACTCCGGTGGTCGACGATCCGCGCACCTTCGGCCGGATTGCCGCCGCCAACTCCATCAGCGACGTCTACGCCATGGGCGGCACCCCCATCATGGCCCTGAACCTTCTCGGTTATCCCCCGGTCGGGCTGCCCAACCATGTCCTGGGCGAAATCCTGGCCGGCAGCGGCGAGGTCTGCGCCGAGGCCGGCTGCGCGGTCGCCGGTGGACACACCGTACGCGACGATGAAGTCAAATTCGGCCTCAGCGTGACCGGCACCATTCACCCGGACAGGATCCTGCGCAACAGCACCGCCCAAGAGGGCGATCAACTCGTCCTGACCAAACCCCTGGGCACCGGCGCCCTGGTGGCCGCCATGAAAAAGGGCCGGCTGGACGAGGCCGGTTTTTCCGCCCTGGTTACCTGCATGACCACTTTGAACAAGTGCGGAATGCGCCTCCACGAATTCGGTGTCACCGCCCTCACCGATGTCACCGGCTTCGGCCTGAGCGGGCACGGCCTGGAAATGGCCAAGGGCTCGGGCGTCTGCCTGACCATAACCACCGATACCCTGCCCCTGCTTCCGGAAGCCGTGGAATTGTGCGGCGAGGGCTTTACCTGCGGCGGCACCAAAACCAACGCCAGTTTCACCGGCAACGACATCCGCTACGCCGATTCGCTGGGCGACGACATGATCGGCCTGCTGAACGACCCCCAGACCAGCGGCGGCCTGCTGATCGCCGTCCCGGCGGCCCGATTGGACGAATTGACCGCTTTCCTGCGTGAATTCGGCACTTTGAGCGCCGCGCTCATCGGTGAAGCCGCCCCACATCGGCCCGATGGCCCCTGGCTGGACTTTATCGCCTGATTCCCATCTTTTTTGGGTCAACTCCCTTCCCCAACTGCCGATATTAATAATGGAATCATTGGTTTAAATCCGTGCGAAGGAGCGCGTCATGTCCACGGTGCTCGAGAAATCACTGCTCGACATCCACCCCCGCGAATTGAAAGGGATGGTCAATGACATCCCGACGTTACCGGCGATCTACCAGAAGCTTTTCGACAAGCTTCAGGACCCGGACGTATCGGTACCCGAGATCGCGGAGATCATCACCCAGGACCAGGCCCTGTCGGCCAAGATCCTGCACCTGGTGAATTCCGCCCTCTACGGATCCGGTACCAAGACCATGACCATCAGCCGCGCCGTGGTGATACTCGGCTTCCGAGCCGTGCGCGGGGCCGCCATGGCCAGCGGGGTGTTCGACTATTTCAAGGATGATACGGGTTCCGAGGGAATCGACATGATCAAGTTCTGGGAGCACAGCATCGCCGTGGCCAGCATCAGCAAGGTGATGGCCGAGGACCGGCGCCTGCACCACCGCGAGGAAGCCTTCGTCGCCGGACTCCTGCACGATGTGGGCAAGCTCATCGAGAAGAGCTATTTCTCTTCCGACTTCGACGAGATCTGCGTGACCGCGGACGACGAAGACCTGTCCTGGTACGAGGCCGAAAAGAAGCTGTTTCCCATCCACCACGGCACCATCGGCAAAACCGTTTTCCGCAGCTGGAAATTCTCGCCGAACGTGGTTGACGCGGTACAGTTCCATCACCGGCCCGGAGCCTCCTCCAGCGCGCCGGAGCTGACTGCCCTGATCCATGTGGCCGACATCATGGCCTACGAGCTGGGCCATGGGGCACCCGGCGCCCGTGGTCCCCGCGAATGCGATCCCGAAGCCCTCAGGATCCTGGGCATGACCATGGAAGAGACCATGGAATATCACGACCGGATCCGCGAAGAGATGGACCGGTCCCTGGATATCCTGGATCTTGTGGGGTAGACCTCATGGGATTCCGACCCTCAAGGGAACGCGGCCACCGGATCTTCATGTCACTCCAGGATGTGTTGGTGAACAGAACCGGTTCCCTCAGGAGCCGGATCGCCGTCGGTGTCCCGCTTCTGGTCTTGTGCTCCCTGTTTTCCCTGCAGTGCAATCCCGTGGTTTCAAAGGAGAAGGTGCCCGGCCTGGTCTTGGCCATCGAGGCCCGGGGAGTCCAACCGGCCGACACGGACGAGTTTTATTCCCGAGTTCTGATGGTGGTCGAGGACAGCACCGAAACCCACATTCTTCTTCCGCCCCCGGTCCCTCTTCCGGGCCATTTTATTCCCCTGAAGGCCGCCCATCACCGGAAGGGTAATGTGGAGTACACCCTGGATCTGGAGAAATGGCTGCTGGAAGGGCCTTCCTAGACACCGCAAATCCTGTCGCGGATTGATGACCAATTTTTTCAATTGTAATTTCCCGGTAACCCATTCGCTCGTCATTTGCGTTGTTAACGGGGTGTACGAACCTCGCGGTCCCGGCATGACAAATGCAATATCCCTCAAGACACAATACCAAGCCCTTTTCTCAACAAGCCTTCCTATCAATACACCTCCCAGCTTGACAAGTGCTACCTCTGGAGGTAACGTTTACCTTGACGAAGATTCGGCGCGGTGGTTTTGTTTTTTTCTCCTGGATCGGCGACCATACCCCGCGACACGTTCATGTTTATCGCGATGGCCGGTTCGTCCTGAAATGGGATCTCGAAAACCATTTGTCCATGGCGGGAAAACCAACGCGTAAATTGCTGGAACTGATCCGGGATCTCGAAGTCGAAGACAAAATATGAAAATCCAATCGATAAAAACCAACAACCACAGGCGGGCGTTCGAAATCGGCACCCGACTCCAACCATTTCTATTCCCCTATTCCAAGGCCCGGCCTTCACCTGGGACAGATGACCCGGTTGTCGAGACTTCCATCGATAAAGAACTCGGCCGTGAGGCTTTTTATTTCAAACTCGCCTCAGGTAAAGAAGGCATCGTTCATATTGAACAGGTTCTCGAATACAATCAGGACCCGGGCTACCTGCGCGATCTGCTTCTTTATAAGCTGACCCTCGCGGCGCAGAAGGGCGTTGAGCGGAGCAAATTGTCCAAACGGGAGATCATTCGCCGGCTCGGAACCTCACCGGCTCAGTTCTACCGTCTTCTGGATGCAACAAACTACCGCAAATCCGTCGATAAGGTCCTTTTTCTGTTACATGTGCTTGACTGCGAAGTTGATCTCGTCGTTCGGGGCAGAAGCACGTGAAATGGCATGGCCAAGGCTCGCCTGAATTGGTAGCATGGCAACGGTCAAACCGGGTCAACTCCATGGCAAGCCATTTTCCGGAGCTATAATGATGCCCCCCGATCCATCCGTCAGAATCCTGTTCGTCGGTGACATGCACCTGGGCCGCCTGCCGTCCCGCGTGCCGCCGGCCGCCCTGGATCAGGGGGGCATGAACCTGCGGGACATCGGACCGGCGGGAACCTGGAGACGGATTGTGGATGCGGCCATCGAACTCAAGGTGGACGCCGTCGCTTTGGCCGGGGATCTGGTCGAAAGAGATAACGCCATGTTCGAGGCCTACGGGCCCCTGGCCACCGGAGTGAGGAAGCTGGTCGAACAGGGCATTCTCGTGGCCGGAGTGGCCGGTAACCACGACACCAGAGTGCTGCCCAAGCTGGCCGCGGAAATCGACGGCTTCCATCTGCTGGGCCCCGGCGGAACCTGGTCGACCCTCCCGGTTTCCGGGAAGGACGGGTTGACCATCAATTTGGCGGGCTGGTCCTTTCCGTCTCATCACCACACGGCCAGCCCCCTGCTGACCGCGCCCCCGCAACCCGACGGCATCACTTTCGGACTGCTGCACGCCGACCTCCTGGATGCCGGCAGTCGTTACGCGCCGGTGAAATCGGCGGATCTGCAAAGTGTGGGCTACCGGGGCTGGTTTTTGGGCCACATCCACAAACCGGACCCCATCCCCAACGATGGCACTCCCTTTTACCTGGGTTCGGTGACCGGGCTCAAACCCACGGAGACGGGGTGCCACGGTCCGGTTCTGGTCGCGGTGGACCGCGGGGGTCAAATCGACATCAACAGACTTCCCCTGGCCACCCTGCGCTGGGAGGAAAGGGACCTCGACTGCAGCGGCCTGGCCGACCCCGCGGTTGATCTCGCCGCCCATCTGCTTGGAGAATTGCGGGGCATTCACGACGGGTTGAAGAATGAGTTGGATGAAACACGGGCCCTCGGGATGCGGATCACCCTGACAGGCGAAGTGGATGACCCGGCAGCCCTGGAAAAAGCCGCCCGCGGATTCGAATTCGGCGACGCCGTCATCAAGCTCGAAGAAACCGTCCTGTTTGTTCAGAAAATCACCAACCGTGTGAAAGCCCGGATCGATCTGCTCGAGGTGGCCGGCCAGGCGGACCCTCCCGGTCTGCTCGCCCGCCGGATCCTTGCCCTGGAAAACGCGGGCCAGCCGGTTCCCGGGGTTACCGATCCCGCCGCCATGGTCGACGAATTGGTGACCGCGGCGCGCCAGGCCATCGGCAAAGTGGACAGGGAAACCGCATTCGCGCCGCTGGTAGGCGAAGACAGTGACATTTCTTCCCAACAGATCAGGGAAATGTTGGCGCGTTCGGGGCGCCTGGCCCTCGCGGGCCTTTTGGCCCAACCCAAGGGCGGGGAGGCAAATCATGCGGCTGAATAGGCTGCGCCTCCTGCGCGCTCCGGGTATACGGAACCCCTTCACCTTCGAACCATCCGAGGGCATCAACCTGGTGACCGGCCCCAACGGCGTGGGCAAGAGCACCATTTGCCGCGCGGTGCGGTCGCTTTTATGGCCCGACACGGTCCTTCAGGAGCCCTTCGAGGCCGAGGCGGAATTCGAACTGGGCAACGAACGGTTGTTGGTGTCACGCAGGGACCGGGACATACCAAAGTGGGATGGCGGGCAAAGGCCTAATCTGGGTCCTGACCATCTGGCCGACCGCTACCTGCTGGGTGTTCCCGATTTGCTCCAGCCTGGTCCCGGGACCGACCCCCTGGCCCGTGAAATCCGCAAACACATGGCCGGCGGCTTCGACCTGGGAACCCTGCGCGACACTCTTTTCCCCACCCGGACGGGCCGGGCCGAAAACAGTGACCTCAAAACCGCCCGCGGGGATGTCACCCGACTCAAGAGCGAACAACAATCCCTGGCGATGGAACAGGACCGCCTGGAAGATTTGATTAAGGAACGCGACCTGGCCGGCGCCGCCCAGGGCCGTCAGGCCGTGCTGGAATCTTTGCGCGAGTTGATCCGCCTAAACGCGGCACACAACGAGGCGGCTTCCAGTCTGGAAAAGCTTCCCCCCGCCTGCGCCCATGTCCGTCCTGAAGATCCCGGAAAACTGGAGATCCTGCGGAGCCAGGAAAGGGATTATCTGCAAAAGATCAAGGATCGGACCGCGGCCCGGGCGACCATCGGCGAAGAACTGGACGATCTCGAGTCAAGCGGCGGGCCGAGCAGTGATTTGTCCCTGGGTCTTTTGAGAAAGAAACTCGAAACCCTGGTTGACCGCGGACGTGATGTTCGCCATGCCCGGGAAAGCGCGGGCGGCCCCCATCTCGACCAGGTTCTGGCCGACGCCTCGGCGAAACCCGGGCTTTTTTCGGTCATCGCAATGCTGGTCGTCGGAGCGGCGCTGATTGCCGCGGGCAACCTGCTTCCCCTTCCCGGACCCTGGCTGCGCTGGGTTTTTGTCGCGTTCGGCGGCGGGGCCGGCGGCGCGGGCATCTGGGGATTGGTCAATTATTTCCGGGGTGCTGGTCAGGCCCGGATCGCCCTGGAAAAAAGGCAGGAAATTGCCCACAAAAAGGACCGCCTGGCCGGATGCCGCACGGGGATGGATGAAGCCCTGGCCGGATTCAACGCAAAACTGGAATCCGCGGGGATTGCCTCGGTATCCGATGCCGATGAAGCAGCCCAACGTCTGGAAGACCTTTCCAACCGTCTGGACCGTATTAATTCCCTCGAGGACGCTCGCAAAAACAATGGCGATTTTCTCGACCGGGAGCGGGGCGACCTGGACCGGGTCCGCGGAGAAGTCAAAGCCATGCTGGACCGGTTGGATCTGGACGAGGGGCCCGCCGCCGATGCTGAGGTTTCTCGCCTTCTGGATCTGCTTCCCCGGTTCGAGGAAACCGTCCGGGACCGGGATGACTCCGCCAGGGAAATTGATCGTCTCACCAAACGCCTCGCCGATGGCGCGAACCTTCTTCACGATGGAGAAACGCCGGCTATGTCCACGGGGAAGCTGGCCGATCTGATCGATATTGAAAAACAACGAGCCGCCGAACTGGTGGCCCTGATAGATGAAATCAACCGGATCCAATTGAAAATCGACCAGACCCGCCAGGGCTCCGACCTCCAGGAAGCCCTGGCCGCCGCGGGTTCCGCCATGGTCGCCCTGGAGGAAGTCCGGCAGGCCAACCGTGAATCCGATCTCGGCAAGCTTCTGCTGGATCGCGTGGAAAGACGGCACGAAAAGGAATCCCGCCCGCGGGTTCTGGCCAAGGCCGAGGAATATTTCAGCCTCTTCACCGGCGGCCTGTATGGATTGGAGATGGCCGGACAGGGTGACGGCGCGGACCGGTTTCTGGCCCGGGCCGAGGACACCGACAAACCCCTTGAACTCGACGAACTTTCCGACGGTACCCGCGCCCAATTGTTGCTGGCGGTGAAACTGGCCTTCATGACCGTGGGAGAAGAAGGCGCGCGGCCGCCG
>Ga0164313_10006727_pt1 | contig 10118 bp, 13 predicted proteins | sample GuaBasSedimGuay4_FD_113735 | JGI IMG/M metagenome (GOLD analysis project Ga0164313, IMG submission 113735) | Subseafloor sediment microbial communities from Guaymas Basin, Gulf of California, Mexico - Guay4, Core 4569-4, 0-3 cm | ecosystem: Environmental > Aquatic > Marine > Hydrothermal vents...
CTTTGCCATGTTCCAGTAACTGCTCGGTGATCTGCATTGCCAGATTAATCGGGATGGCAAAACCGATACCAATATTTCCACCGGTTTGCGAAAAGATTGCCGTATTAATGCCGACCAATTCACCTCGTAAGTTCACTAATGCACCACCGGAATTTCCCGGGTTAATAGAGGCATCTGTCTGGATAAAATTTTCATATTCTTCTATGCCCAGGCCGCTACGACTGAGCGCACTGACAATACCGGAGGTAACGGTTTGTCCGAGACCAAACGGTTCACCAATAGCGACTACAAAGTCACCTACCCTGAGTTCATCAGAATCTGCTGTCTTGATATCGACGATATCTTCTGCAGGAATCTTGATGACGGCAACATCCGTTTGCGGATCGGCACCAACCAGTTCTGCTTCCAGCTGCCTGCCATCGCTTAATGTCACTGTGATCTGCAGTGCATTGGCAATCACATGGTTATTCGTCACTACCAATCCGCGTTTGGCATCGACAATCACACCCGAACCCAGACTCTGGGTTTTTCTTTCTACAGGTTGATCCGGAACATTAAAAAAGCGACGAAAGAATGGATCTGAAAAAAGTGGATTTAACCTGACCTGGACCTTACCTTCTGTTGCGATATTGACGACGGCGGGTGTGACCTGTTCCAGCATCGGGGCCAGACTCGGTAATTCCTTGCCGTCTGCATAGATTGGTAATACTGCCTGCACAGATGCGCTGATCAGGCTCAATACAAGTATTAATAAATTGCCCAATGCGATACCAGGGATCCAACTCGTTGCTCTTTTATACATCAAAATCACCCAAATGATACTTGTGAATAGAAATAATCATATACGAACTTAGGAAACACTCTTCCTGAAAAAGTTCATATTATTCCAGCAACCTATAAGGTTGTAGAATGAATAGCAACAAAGAAAAAAGGCGGGGAATACCCGCCTTTTTCCAGACCACTGGGTTTAGCTCTTTACAGTAATTTTTCTTGCTAGCACCTTCTCGTGCTTTGGTAGTGTAATTTCCAACACGCCATTTTTACCTTCGGCCTCAATGCGTTCAGCATCGGCTGTATCAGGTAAACTGAAGCGACGGTAAAAACTGCCACTTATACGCTCAACGCGTTTGTAGCCTTCCCGTTCTTCCCTGGTCTCTTCAGAACGCTCACCTTTGAGTGTTAACACGCCTTTTTCCATCGTAATTTCGATGTCTTTTGGATCAACGCCAGGCAAATCTGCATAGATAACAAATCGGTCTTCTTCCTCTTTGATATCAACTGCAGGACGCCAATGACTGGTCACCACATCTGAATTATCATCTCCTGCAACTTCCTTTGTATATGGTTCAAAAGCATTCTGCAGGTTGAATTCCTTTTGCAGTCTATCCAGTAAATTCCATGTTCCATTTCTTAGGGGTTCATATCTTACAAGTGCCATTTCACACCTCCTGATTAACTTAAATGTTTGTCTTATATTTTAAGGTGGGGATGACAGATATTTTTTCAATGATTAAAAAGTATTTATTTTCAAAAAAAATACATACAATAGCGCCTATGGCAAAAACCAGTTATTTTTCACAGATCTTCGGTAACTCTCCTGTCTCACCACTGCAAAAACATATTGCCAGTGTCATTGCCTGTGTTGAGCAACTCATTCCTTACTTTGAAGCTGTTTTTAAAGGTGACTGGGATGAGGCAACAATAATTCAGGAAAAACTTGCCTCGCTTGAAGGTGACGCCGATGACACCAAGAACGAATTACGCATGAACCTGCCCACAAGTTTATTCATGCCTATAGACCGAAGAGATATTCTTCAGGTTCTGGATCTGCAGGATCTTATTGCGAATCGGGCAAAAGATATTTCCGGACTCACACTCGGCCGCAAGATGGCAATCCCAGGTCCTCTTGCGGATGATTTTATGGCCTTCCTATATCGCTGTATAGACGCCACAAAGCAAGCCCAGATTGCCATCAATGAACTGGATGAGCTGGTAATCACAGGATTTCGGGGAGATGAGGCCTCTCGCGTCAAACAAATGATTTCTGAATTGCATGTCATTGAGAATGAGACTGATGATATCCAGGCCAACCTCTGTGGCTCTCTTTATGCGATGGAAAGTGAATTACCACCTGTTGATGTCGTATTTATATACAAGATAATAGAATGGCTGGGTGACCTTGCCGATGCATCACAGAGCATAGGTAACCGCTTGCAATTAATGCTTGCCAAATAATTTCCTGAAACTATTTCTCACTAGGCCTACTCACCCCAGACATATTCACCCAAATATAAATTATTATGGAACACGCAACACTGTTATTGATACTTGCTGCTGTATTCGGTCTGTTTATGGCATGGGGTATTGGTGCTAATGATGTTGCTAATGCCATGGCAACCTCGGTTGGCTCGAAAGCGCTGACAATCAAATCAGCCATTATCATTGCCGCCATTTTTGAATTCGCAGGTGCATACCTGGCAGGTGGCGAAGTCACTTCCACTATACGTAAAGGCATGGTGGATTCTGCCATGTTTGCGGACTCTCCAGAGTTACTTGTCTATGGCATGTTATCGGCGCTGCTTGCAGCGGGTGTCTGGTTATTGTTTGCAACGCGTCAAGGTTTGCCAGTCTCAACCACCCACTCTATTGTCGGTGCCATTGTCGGTTTTGCAGCGGTCACCATGGGCATAGATGCCGTGCAATGGGGGAAAGTCGGTAATATTGCAATGAGCTGGGTGGTCTCCCCGATCCTGGCAGGAACCATGTCCTATTTTCTCTACCGAAGTGTCCAGGTTCTGATACTGGATAGCGCAGACCCGTTTAAAAACTCCAAACGTTACGTGCCTCTTTATATTTTTATGACTGGTTTTATTATTTCACTGGTTACTGTATTCAAGGGTTTAAAACATCTTGGTCTGGATATGACAAAGACTGAGTGTTACAGCATTGCAGCCATTATCGGTATTATTTCCACCATTATCGGCATCTTTATGATTCGCAAGATAAAAGAGCAACCAGTCGATGTTGGTGGCTTTCATCTGCACAGTGTTGAACTGGTGTTTGGTGTATTAATGGTCTTTACCGCATGTGCCATGGCCTTTGCACATGGCTCTAACGACGTCGCTAATGCCATTGGACCAGTCGCTGCGGTTGTCAGTATTGTTAATAGTGGTGGTCTAATTGAACAACAATCAATGCTGCCTTCCTGGGTCTTGATGCTGGGGGCAATGGGTATTGTTGCTGGCCTGGTCATGTACGGGCACAAGGTGATTGCAACAGTCGGGGTTGGTATTACTGAGCTGACACCAAGTCGTGGTTTTTGCTGTAACCTTTCAGCTTCAACAACGGTCGTCCTTGCCTCTGGAACCGGATTGCCTATCTCGACAACCCATACATTAGTGGGTGCGGTACTCGGTGTTGGCCTTGCTCGAGGAATTTCAGCGCTGAATCTGCGAGTGATTGGTTCGATCTTCATGTCGTGGATCATCACACTGCCCGCCGGTGCAATCCTGGCGATTATTTTCTTCTACATCCTCAAGGCGATTCTCGGATAATTATCCAGAAATCAGACCGGTCTAGATCCAGTAAGCCGTCTTCGTCATAACCTTCGAAAGTAGTCTCATCATCTTTTTGACTGACTCCGGCAAGTTTGCCGCTCCTGCATGATGTGCGACACTGGCATGATGTGCTTCATCTTCTCGCATCTGCTCCAGAACCGCCCGACTTCTCAAATCGCTTGTAGAAATCTCATTCAAGTGCTCATCCAGATGTTTCACAACCTGATTCTCGGTTTCAACAACAAAACCCAGATTCCATTTATCTCCGACTAAACCCGCCAGGGAACCTATGGTAAATGAACCGAAAAACCAGAAAGGCCCAAGAAGACTTGTACGTCCTCCCAGCTCATGCAGACGCTCTTCACACCAGACCAGGTGATCAATCTCCTCTTCTGCCGAACGTTCCATCGCCTCCCGCACCTGATCATCGCGAGCAGTGAGTGCCTGGGCTTTATAAAGTGCCTGGGCTGAGACTTCGCCCGCATGGTTGACCCGCATAAACCCCTCGGATTGGCGGCGCTCGGTCTCCGACAACATCGAATGATCGACATTTTCAGCAGGATAAGCACGTAAGGTCTGCTGTGGCTGGCTTATAAAGGCCCCGAGATGCTCATCAATCCTGTTGATGAAACCGTCCAGAACACTATAATTTCGTTCGCTCATACGTGGTAATATGCCATTCTTTATAATGTAAATCCCGGTAATTTCCAGTTTTTAGAATTATTCGCTGTTTTCGGTGGGAAATCAGCCTGAATTGCCCTGAATCACATATAAAGAACGGCTTATTATATTGACAGTCCAGCGGCCAATCCGTACCATTCGACCTCTTTTTTCGATGACCATTTTATAAGTACATATATAATGAAAACCTATTCAGCAAAACCCTCTGATATCAAGCAAGATTGGTACATTGTAGATGCCAGTGGTAAAACTCTAGGCAGACTCGCAACCGAGATAGCCAGACGTCTGCGTGGCAAACATAAGCCAGAATACACACCGCATATGGACACCGGCGACTACATCGTCGTGATCAATGCCAAAGAAGTGAAGGTGACTGGTAATAAAACCACAGACAAAATCTATCACCACCACACTGGTTTTCCAGGTGGTTTGAAGTCAATCACCTTTGACAAGCTGATTGCAAAGAAACCAGAAATGGTTATCGAAAAGGCAGTGAAAGGCATGCTCCCCAGAGGCCCTCTTGGCAGAGACATGTACCGTAAACTGAAAGTATACCCTGGCGCAGAACACAAACATTCTGCTCAACAACCGAAAGTATTGGAAATTTAACAAATGGCAACAGACATCTATTACAGTACAGGTCGCCGCAAAAGCTCAGCAGCACGCGTTTTCATGAAGCGTGGCGACGGCAACATCACCATTAACAACAGAACACTTGAGCAGTATTTCGGTCGTGAGACAGGTCGCATGGTCGTCCGTCAACCACTGGAAACAGTCGAGCTACTCGGTCAAATGGACATCAATATCACCGTCAAGGGTGGCGGTATTTCTGGTCAGGCCGGTGCAATCCGTCATGGCATCACCAGAGCCCTGATTGAATACGACGAAACTCTACGTCAGCCATTGCGTCAGGCAGGCTTCGTAACCCGCGATGCACGTGAAGTTGAACGTAAGAAAGTTGGTCTACATAAAGCGCGTAAGCGTCCACAATTCTCAAAACGTTAAGTTTTCCAGGATTGTTCAGAAAAAAAAGAGGGTTTACCCTCTTTTTTTTTCTTTATGATTCCCTGCTAAAATTGATATAGCAAATCAGCACACTTTTGGGGGTTCGTCTAACGGTAGGACTGCGGACTCTGACTCCGCCAGTAGAGGTTCGAATCCTCTACCCCCAGCCAATATATAAAAAGGAAAGCCAGTCTTTATTGGTTTTCCTTTTTATGTATTGCTTAGTAGAAAAGTATGAGGACCCCTGGGTTCGACAAATTTGTCTGGAACAAATTTGAACAGCGGAACGCAGTGAAGCTGGCCCCGAAGGGGTGGAGTACATGGACGTACGGAATAATCCTCTACCCCCAGCCAATTAAATTTATTAAACAGAAATCCAGAATGGATTTTTGTTTAATAGATTTAGTGTGTGTGAATTCGAACCGGAAAGAGGTTTGACACAAAATCATCAGGAATGATTTTGAACAGCTATGCTGGCCCAAAGGGCGGAGGGCAGGAGCCCGGAGTAAATCGGCAGGACAGCCGATTTGGACATCGCGTTAGCGATACACGAAGTGCGAGTTACATGGATGTAACGAGTCAGTCCTCTACCCCCAGCCAATTAATAAAAAGGAAGGCCAGTCTTTATTGGTTTTCCTTTTTATGTATTGCTTAGTAGAAAAGTATGAGAACCCCTGGGTTTGACACAAAATCATCAGGAATGATTTTGAACAGCTATGCTGGCCCGAAGGGTGGAGGGCAGGAGCCCGGAGTAAATCCGTAGGGAACAAATTTATTTACCACATCCTTGTGGCTTACCTTTCAGGCCATCACGCGTAGCGTGATGTTCAAAACTTGCTCCTGCAGTTTTGTGAACAGCGGAACGCAGTGAAGCTGGCCCCAAAGGGGTGGAGTACATGGGCGTACGGAATAATCCTCTACCCCCAGCCAGTCAATAAAAAAGGACTCTTTATGAGTCCTATTTATGTATCGGTTTGTAGCCTCTTTACCCGTGCAAATGATGAAACCCATTTACTATTGCCTACAGTTCTTTTATCAATTTAATACCTTTCTTCCGCTGTGCATAGACTACGTCTATCTCCTGCTGAAAATGTTTGCGTTTTCCTGCATTATTTTCTGCCTCCAGTTTTTCCTTGAGTTTGCGTTCTCTTTTTTTCAACTTTTTGAGAATATCTTTAATGTCTGACTTCTGTTTTTCCCTCTCCCTGGTATCAGAATCAAAGAATATTTTCAGTTTATCTAACAATTTTTCTTGTTTCATTTTATTGACCTTGTCCCTGATAAATTGATTCTCACTTTTTTTATTCGCTAGTCTCACGTATCCTGGTAATTTCATCATCATCCAGAGCAAGCTTACGCTCAACACTGGTAAGCTCACGTTCCTGTGCAACAAAAAGTGTTTCAAAAAATTCTAACAGGTTTCGCCTGATTTCATCTAGATAAGAACTGTCATTAATCAGGGAAGTGCCTGTCTCAGGGGCAATCTTGCCATTCCTGATAAGCTCATCGATTGCATCATTCAGTTTTTCATCATCTTCTTCCATGGTAATCTTGATCGAATCCATGGACAGGATCTTGATATCGGGGTCGGGTTCATGTCTGATATTTTCCAGTTCTCTTAGCAGCAATGCCAGATTCAATCTGATATTTTGATATTCCTGAGATGCATAATTGTTTGCAGATTGACTGAATATCAATAAATTCTTTTGCAGGTGTTTTGTCGACTTTATAGCTTCAACAACATTTCTGCTTGCCCTGCGTAGCCAGTGCAAATCACCTGACTGCTCAAGCTGCCAGTTAAACCTGACCTGACTTATAAAGGCAATTATTGCACTAAAGATACCTTTAATATTTCTGTCGTATCTTGCATCAATGTCCACTTTCGAAACTCTTTTCCTTGTGTTGAGCAATTTCTCAAGATCAGCTTCCGAATTAATTTCAGACTTGGTAAAACCGATGACCTCTGCAATTATTTCAATGGCATTATCATAGAGATGGAGTGTTTCCATGCGCACTGCCTCTACAGCAGTATCCGCAAACTCAAGGGCCGAGTCGGTCAGATATTTCGGTTGTTCTACCGGTGATTCCTTCTCCTTTAATGCTTTTTCTAAGCCCCTGACCATCAGGTTGATAAAAGGAATCATGACAATAATTCCAACCAGATTAAAGAGCGTATGGAACACTGCAAGTTTCAGCGTGTAATCATTGTCTGCTATTCCAACAGCAGCACTCACACCATCAACAATTTGCATAAACTGATGAATAAATAATATAGCGATAAAGCCGGTAGAAAGATTGAAAATCAAATGTGCTCCCGCAAGGCGTTTGCCCTGGATATTGGCACTCATTGCCCCGATGATGGCTGTAATAGTGGTACCAACATTTGCACCAATAGCAAGGGCCAATCCATTCTCATATGTAATCTGTTGTGCTGCCAGGGCAGTGATAATCAAAACCAGTGTTGCATGACTTGATTGCATTACGACGGTCGCAAAAATACCGATGGATGTATATATGAACAAACCGCGATAACCTGGGATGGCATATGCTGAAAGATCGATGCTTTCCTTGAAAGCTTCAAATCCCTCTTTCATGAAGTGTATTCCCAGAAACAGAAATCCAAGACCCGTAAGAATATATCCTATTCCATTCAGCGCCTTAGATTTTTGAAAAATCAGCAAAACTCCGAACACCAGCATCGGCATCGCATAAGATGATATATTTACTTTCAGGCCAAAACCGGCAACGAGCCAGGCCCCGGTCGTTGTTCCAAGATTTGCTCCAAAAATGATGCCGATCCCCGCAGCCAGGCCAAGCAACCCTGCACTTAGAAATGAAATAGTGATAACCGAGACAAGTGAACTTGACTGGAGAATCGATGATGACACGACTCCAAAACCCAGACTTTTCCACAAAGAACCAGTCGTATTACGCAGGATTTTTTCAAGGGTACCACCGGTAAATGCCCTGAATCCCTGCTCGAGTGACAACATGCCAAATAAAAAAATTGCAACGCCTGCAGAAATTTGCTTGAAATCAGGACTTATCCAGAATCCATAAGCCAGAACCACGAATATCGATGGAAGTATTATTCTTTTAAACATCAGTAAGAAACTTTATAAAAATATATATTTATTCAAATGCCTGCCTTGAATACAGAATGGCATATGTACCACATCTACTGTAAATCCGATTTCCAGGATCAAGTATGGACTCCTATTTGTTTTTATTATTGATATATATCAATAACATTGAGGGTAAGACAAACAGACTGCCGATCGCAGAAAAATCAGACGTCCGTTTGAGATCGAGATTGAAGCAGGTGTAAGAATAAATTCCATCCTCTGAATATTGGCGCAAAAAGTCAATTGATTGGCGCATTATGCCAAGCCACCCAGATGCTCCCACAGCATAATCCCAATGAGTCCTCGACCCCACCCTAAAGAGGTGCGTGGTGGCATCTTTAAAGGCATTAACTCTGGGGCGAATATGTTGTCGGGTTACTGCTATCCACCACATTTTTCAGGAAAGGAGAATGATATGAATAGAAAAGACGATGCAGCCAAAAAAGATGACAGACAAACAATGTGGGTAATTATTCTGGTGGTTGTTGCCGTGCTTGGCTCGGCTTTGTATAGCATAAAACAGAATATACGCTGCGACAGAGAGCACGATCCCATAAGCGCTACACGAGTCGGATGTAACTAAATATATGAGACTGACAAATCATTGAACTCAGCGGTACAGCTTTGTTACGAGTGTATTTCCCTGTTTTGTGATGCGATTATCATTAAATATTCGCCGTCCCTACTAGAATTACACTTGTGATTACCAACAACTCGAAGGAGCATGATAATGGCTCAATTAAGGGTAGAAACAGCGACTTATCCAGACACCGGCAAGGTATACGCAGAACTATATTATCCAGAAGATGAGGTAATACCAATTGCTGTAACTGAGCCTGTTTTCCCAAGCAGTGAGGAAGCAGTGATACATGCAAATGAGATGTTTGATAACTGGATGTCATTACTAGATGAAGAGTTCATGAAATAACACCGTCGATCCACTAGTTAAATAGCAATATCAGGCCTATAGTTAGACAGCAAAATCAGGAAACAACAGAGCAAGAATACATAGCAATGATTAATATAATTCTAACCGACGCAATAAAGCGTATTGAGAACGAAGTAAAAACAAACCCTGATGACTATGCTGATTTAGATGCAGAGCTACAGGTACTATTACTCAGGATGAAAGCATTTCGAGACTTCATTAATAGTCCTACCCTGGAACAGCTCGAGAAATTAGACAGCGATAAATCCTGATAAAAACCCATAATCCCCAAAGTGTAATTGCCCTTCTTCTGACCACCAACAGTTAGATAAACCTTAGACGTTCAGGATAAAACCTGCTTGCTGGTATAAATCCATCATTCTGTTTTATTAATATATCTTTCTGCCCTGGACTTCCCGACGCGTGACCGAGCTGAATATGTACTTAATTGCCTGGAGGAAATAGCTGGAAATTCCATGGGTGACTTACAAACATGTTCATGCCGGGTCGATTCAATTGCAGAAGCTATGCCATTCGAAATCTATGGATATGCCGTAACCTACAACCGCAACAAGAAAATGTCAGGTGAAAAGGGCGGGGTTTTCAGGGACAACAAATCTGGAAAGAAATTTTCGAAACAACTTGCGGAGCTTGGGGATGCAGCCAAAGGCCATTGTATACAGGTCGTACACATTGTGGCACCAACTGATCTGAGCAAAGATGAAAAATATAGCAAGATTAGAGTTCAATGATGGTGGATAAGAACCAATATACTGGTTAATTTAGACCAATTCTAAGATATTAACCAAAATGATTGAGTTC
>Ga0164313_10006728_pt1 | contig 10117 bp, 6 predicted proteins | sample GuaBasSedimGuay4_FD_113735 | JGI IMG/M metagenome (GOLD analysis project Ga0164313, IMG submission 113735) | Subseafloor sediment microbial communities from Guaymas Basin, Gulf of California, Mexico - Guay4, Core 4569-4, 0-3 cm | ecosystem: Environmental > Aquatic > Marine > Hydrothermal vents >...
AGAAGCACAGTCCTGCATGGCATAAATAATAGTCAAATAACCGCAGGCTCAGTAAGACCAGCCAAGTCCTGTAATAATGCCATAATCAGTTTTTTCCGCGTCTCCACTGAGTGGCTGATTGTCATGGGTCGCATAGAATTCCATCGACCAGAACATATCTTCGATAAACTCCAGCTTGAAAGTCGATCTCAAATTGACTCGAACACGCCCGAAATCAGTCAGGCTCGGAAATATTGAAACAGAGGTGTCAAAATTTCGCTCGGGTGTTGCGTAACGGAAAAACCGGTAGCGAGAGCTGAGAAGGGCTTCGAGATTGACTTCATCGAAGCCGCCCTCGGCATTTTCCTGAGTAGCGAGCAGTCCACCGGATACAGAAAACCACTTATTATTCGTCTTGATAAAGTACTTTCCCACTGCCCCGCCTCCATACACCCTAAGATCAACACCCAGGGCGTCATTGGAATCGAGCCCCACTAACCAGGAGCGGAATTTTTGTTCGGGCCTCAGAAACTGTTGCGAGATATGGAAATCCTGGCGGTTCTGGTCATCTCCCGCGGGTTGCCGGGTGATATCGCTGCGCAGGCTGGCCTCTGTCAATCGCTCATCGCTACGATGCAGAAAATCTATACCCAGGTTAAAATTGCTGATGTCAGTCGCCTTTGAATAGTCAAAACCCAAGCTTACATCCAGATCTACTTTGTCGAGGAAAGTAGCTGCAACCGGCCAGACTGATACAACATCAGTGGGCAGCAAGTGAATTTGTTCATCTTTCGTATTGACCACGATATCCTCTCCGCCTATTGGTTTTTCCAGGTTTCCCAGCCAACGGCGGCCATCCGAAGTTTCCACAGATTGTTGTGTCTTGCTGATAAGCACGGATATGAATCGCCATTCAATATTTACGATTCCCATGGTATCGGTTTTAAGTTCCAGGATACCGGCCTCAAGCTTCCTGATCTCACCGGTCACACGGTCACCGTTCTTCATAATAACAATATCGGTTTTTTCAGCCGCATATGACGTCGATGTAACGAGTAAAAAAACGATTAGCAGGAATGCGTTCATTGATTTCATGGTATTGATTCTCTCGAAAATAGGTATCGGCTTGCGGACAATTTAATCAACCCAGTGCAGCACATTACGTATAACAGACCAGCGCGGCTCTATTGGTTTTGCACCACCACCACCAATCCAATGTTTGAAAAGACCGTCCACTGTTCCATTCTTGATATTCATTTCTACCCAGGTGGTAATAAACTCGGACCATTCGAAATCACCCTTTGGTAAGGGATAGCCCATCGAAGCTTGAACATGCGTGTTTTGTGGCACAACGATGCTGTAGTTCGGGTAAATCAATGTCCAGGCGGAACCACCTTCAGCAGAATAGACTACCGCATCAAGATCCATTCTTTCGCCCTTGAGGAAAGCTCTCGGTGAGGGTATGTCAATAATTTTAGCCAGCGGTAATCCCCGCTGAATCCAGCGGGTAAATGCCGGATCGGACTGAACCACACCCAGGGTTAAATCACTATTCGAGCGGAGGGTGTGTATATTTGTGTATTGTTTACGCTGGTGGTCTGGCACCAGGAACCCGAGAGTAAGATCAATTGGTGCCTTGCCAAATGTCCACTGCCTGGCACGCGTTGGAGTAATTGCCAGCCCTGACATGACGATGTCTATTTGTCCGCTTTCGAATAGCTTGCCAATATCCTCACGCTTAACCCTGACAACTTCCAGCCCCACACCCAGGTCTGTGGCCAGGTTGTGGGCCATCTCAATGTCGAACCCAACAACCTCGCCTTTATCATTGCGGAATGCAAATGGCAGGGAGTCTTTCAGATATCCGACCCGCAAAGTTCCACGATTTTCAACCGTGGCAAGCCTGCCATCAGCACCCGCTCCCGGTTCTACCGGTGGCGGGTCTGTATTGAATTGCCGTGCATCGACCGACCGCTCCATCCAGCGCATGGAAACGAGCTCCTGATCAAGCGAATACCCACCATCTACCGAATAGTCAAGGTAAGTCCTTACCGCCATCAAACTGCCAAAAAACACCAGCACAGAGATCACCAGGGCCTTTACCAGGTACCGCATATTCAACTTGAATACACCTCGGTTAAAGGCCAGAACAACAATCGCCAGGCTAAGCAGATGAACCGCGCCAAGCACTACCCGGATACGGTCCGTGTACACCGTGGACATGATAAATAGCTCCATCATATCCGCCGGTATTTTCAGAATGTCCAGCAGGAATGGAATACCGACAATGGGTGCGACAAAGCTGCTCAGAAATGCACTACCGTAAAATACCAGTTGCTCAGGCAAGTCCAGGTCACTGCCGAGATACCAGGCTGAAAACGGGATAAACATCAGAATGGTAAAGGTGCCCAGGTTCGGGAATGGATAAGCCAGGGGTAACAGTATCTCTGCACCATGACTGACGTCATCATCCTCCAACTCATAGCGCCGGAACAACTCCTTGATATTCTCAATCAGTTGCGGCAGCACGACGATTATTTTTGCCGTGGCGAAAATCGTGATTAAAGTGTCCCGCGGTATAGACAACAGGTCGCGGTATCGAAAAGGAGTTACGGCAGCAACCAGTAGTGGTAAAACGACAAAGCTCAGTGATAGTGCTATAACGGTGTACGTGAGCAGGTATGCCTGCAGCTTTCCAACTTCTGCCAATGAAATGGTTCCTGCTGTCCCTGCGGCAATCGCAAAAACACCAACGGGTGTCAGCTTGATGACAATCTTGTTGATCTCATTCAATCCCGCTGCCAGTACTTCGAGCATACGCAACAATTCTTCCTTCCCGGGAATGCCACCGATCCCGATTCCCAACATAATGCTGAACAGAACAGAAGCCGGCACCAGGTTGTTGGCCAGTGATGAAAAAGGATTTGATGGAATATACAAGGCAACCAGGTCGATGACTTTCGGTGCTGCTATCAGGCTGGCACTGAAAAATGAAGCTGAATCCCACACCGGGAAAGCCAGTGGTACCACGGCCAAAACCGCCACACCAAGCAATAGCAGGAAAGCCAATACGACCATGGCCGCCACCACCAGACCGCGCCGCTCAGACCATGAAATACCACCGATGTTGCTGATAAGAGATACAACGATATAAGGCAAAACAGTCATCTGTAACAGGCCGATGTAAACATCGCCACCAATTGTTAACGGTGCAGCCATTTCACCAAGGAAGATACCAGTCAGTATTCCCAGGGCCAGGCCGCTCAGTATTTTTGAAGTAAATGACATAACTGATGATTCGTTTCCAGAATCAGGCAATTATATCCATTTACAGTCAGCATTCCATGCGTAAATGCCTGTTTATCCATCACCAGCTCATCTGCAAACAGGTCATTTTTTATGTTTCCTCCTAACGGATGGCATATACCTACTTGGTTCTAAAGTTCGTATAATTATTCATTAAGCACAATTTTTAAAGGGCCGGACATATCAAAGAGAATGGAGTTTGAATGCGAGTAAGGTTTTTGTTGGTTCTCGCAATGTTGTTGGTAGCAATCGTAACGATGTTTCTGTTGCTGCTGGCCACGGACACTGCCCTGTCAGTCTGGCAACGATTGGGCGAGGCACCGTTATGGCTGCAGGTTTCTTACCTGTTTTTACTGGTATTAATCTCCGCTGCAGCACTTTTCCTCTCATGGCGCTGGCTTAAACCATCCAAAAAGAAAACAGCTGATAAGAAAAAGCCACTCGACACTCTCTCTTTTCAGGAAGAGTTACTCGAATCTGCACAATCGGGTGTGGATGTCAGCCCGGCCATTGACGAGATCAGGGAACAACAAAGACGCCAGCAAACCAGCGAGGTGTTTATCGCCATATTTGGCGAGATAAGCACCGGAAAGAGCAGCCTGGTAAAGGCATTGTTACCCAAGGCCGACCTGGAAAGCGATCCGAAGGGCGGTACAACACAGCATGTTGCGCACTACCGCTGGCAATCAGCATCAGGCGACTCGGTCGTCATCGCCGATTTGCCGGGTTTCAATCTTGAGCATAACCCGGAAATCCTGGAAGAAGCACGACGCGCCCACCTGGTAGTTTTTCTTTGTGACACCGATATAACCCGTAGCCAGATGGAGCAACTGGACGGATTGCTTGAAAGCGGGAAGCCGCTGATCATTGCACTTAACAAAGTGGATCAATTCTCCAACTCGGAAGCCTCCGCCATTGCCGATAACATTTCAGAACGCACCGGTATTAACCGCAATGATGTTGTATTCATAAAGACCGGTGGCCGTGAAGAAGTTATCAGACTTCTTCACGATGGCAGTGAAGAATTGCTGGAACGGGATCGTGCCGGCAATATCGAACCATTACGCAAAGTTCTTCAACGCCACCTGGATAACAATGCAGAGTTGATGGAGCAGTTGCGGGATACTGCAATTCTGTTACTGGCTGCCGAGAAACTGGAACAAGCACGTGATGCACACCGGGAACAGCAAGCCGCTGAACTGGTACAAACCTATTCAAGACGTGCCATCGTCGGTGCGCTGGCAGCGGTCGCGCCGGGCTCTGACCTTGTTATCCAGGGACTGCTTGCCACACGATTGCTACAGTCTCTGTGCAAGGTATATAACGTATCGGTAAAAGATGTTGAAATCGAGTCATTTATTCGCCTGGCCGGTGGCAAGGTAAAGAGAATGACCGCCATTACCCTGGCGATTACGGGTAATGCATTGAAAGCTTTCCCTGGTATCGGCACACTTACCGGCGGACTGATACATGCGGTAGCCTATGGCATGATTTTCGACAGTCTCGGTCGTGCCGCCGCTGAAACCCTGGCCAGCAGGGGTGAATTGCGACCCTACCCTGCCGCTGCAGCCTTCGAGGAACTGCTGAATGAAAACCTTCAAACCGGTGCTGTCCGCTTTGCAAAGATTACAATGGTGGAAAAAGCCGGCAAAGACAAATCCTGACCAGTATCTACTGGATGCAGACTCTCAAATACAGACTTTGCTGTCTGATACCAGCATCCCTGCATCTGTAAAACAGGAGTTATTTCGCGAATTCGCAGAGATTGAATCAATCTCCGAAAAACTGCAAAGCGGAGAAATTCACATCGCCGCATTCGGCCGCGTCGGAACCGGTAAGTCATCGTTATTAAATGCATTGTTGGGCCGCAAAGTGTTTTCAACCAGTCCGTTACACGGTGAGACACAAAACCAACAGCGCAGCCCATGGAATTCAGTCAACTCGGATCATGTTGTTCTGATTGACACACCCGGTATTGACGAACTGGACGGCGAGGCCCGGGAAGAACTGGCCGAATCTGTCGCACATATGTGCGACATCATTTTGATGGTATGTGAAAGTGACCTGACCGATACGGAATTTGAAGCCGCACACAAGTTGGCACAACGTAACCGCCCGGTGCTGCTGGTGCTGAATAAGTCTGACCGTTACAGCATTCAGGAGTTGCAGTCTCTTTTAGTCCACATTCAAGACCGTTGTAGTGAGTTTCTTGAACCTGAAAATATTGTTGCCGTCAGTGCAGACCCGAGACCTGAATCGGTCATTCGTATTGATGCTGCAGGTAACGAGTACCCCGGTGAGCGACAGCGTACTCCCGATATCAATGCCCTGCAAAACCGCCTGTGGGAAATTCTGGTTAAGGATGGAAAAACCCTGTCTGCCCTGAATGCAGCGATGTTCGTCAATGAACTGGATGGACGAATCGCTGAAAAAATTGTACTCGCACGCAAAAAGGTAGCTGAGAAAGTTATCAGGAATTATTGCCTGTCAAAAGGCCTTGCGGTTGCGGTGAATCCGATTCCTGTTGCCGACCTGCTGGCGGCAGCCGGGGCCGATATTGCAATGGTCATACACCTGGGAAATGTGTATGGCTTCCAGTTATCCAGGCGCGAAGCCACCGGGTTGCTGTTTACTATCTCCGCCCAGCTATTGCTGTTAATGGGTGCTTACTGGGGCGTCAACATGGTGTCAGCCGCATTGAAAACTATTAGCGCCGGAATGACCACCGCGTTAACCGCAGGGGCCCAGGGTACGCTTGCATGGTATGCCACTTATGTCACCGGTCACGCTGTCGAATCCTGGTTTGCAAAAGGCAAATCATGGGGGAATTCGGGACCCAGGGAAACAATACAGGAAATCCTGGATAATCTTGATCGGGATTCAATTTTGTTATCCGCACGAACAGATATCATGAACAGTCTGAAGTCTGCCCGTTAAGCCTGTCATCTGAACCTGGGTGGAATGTATTTAAAGCGCTCCATCTGTCCACGGTGCCGATCAACAATCCTTTCCACTTGTTCATCACTGAGTTCATTCACCCACTGATTTTTGAGGCCTTTGCGAAAAAAAGATTTTGAGCTCTGACTCCGTTCGATAAAGCCTTCGCTGGATTCCTGCTTCTTGAGTTCACTGAATGAGGAAAAGCGGATGGCCCGCTTGATGGCATTTTTGTCCTTTCCCATGCCCAGCAATTTGGCCACCTGGCCAAAGGCCTTGAGTGGTTTATCCAGCATATCCTCATAACGGGCCACCGCGATTTTTTGGTGTTGCTGATGAGTCCAGCTTTCAACATGACTGGACCAGGAGCCGAGGTAACTCACCACGTTCTCCATGTTACTGGGCGTCCCCGTTTCTTCATTTGCCATAAAATCGATCGCCTGCCCGGTACTGAGCCCGAAATGGTCTGCGGTCGAAAGTACGACATCCAGCGGATTCCTGACGATATAAATCGCACCAGCCATCACGGAGGTATCATGCAAAGCGTGGTCGTTATAACTGCCAAACTGGTTGTGGGTCTTGGTAAAAATACTGCCTCGTGGACGCGAAGCTGCAATTTGCCGGTGAACCATGGCCTTCAGCGCAATAATTTCATCACCAGAGCACTCCTGCAAGGCTTTATCGCCCAACAGTGGCAGATACCAACGCGGGTCAGATTCAGATTCAAAATAGTCTGGCAACACGGCAATACGCCCGGGTTTAGCCGGTTGTTCAATCAGGTTGTAGATGAAAGCCCGCAGCCAGGTGTTACCAGATTTTGGGTAGGCCGCAAGCCAAACAATATTTCCCATTAAAAGGACTCCAGGTAACGTGTTTATTCAATCAATATACGGACTAATAATGACTAGAGTTATCAGGTGCCGTCAACCAGCAGTTAAATGCCACCACTACCCGTGGTTTCTCACCATGATACGGAAAAATTTCATGCATCAGGTATGAAGGGAATATCCACAATTTACCTGCTTCATGCTGAACTTCCATGCTGGAAAAATTATAGGGACTTTTTAAATTCTCGCAACCCGGATCCATATACATATTGGCATTGGTGCGTGGATCATACATGCGGACCTTACCCTCGCGCGGGTCTTCAGCCGGAACTCCTGGATCAACACAGAATATTCCCGACCAACTCGCATTGGGGTGGTTGTGCATGGATTGAAAACCGCCTTTACGGGTGACATGAAACCAGGCATGGTAATTGAACCTGAGTGCACTCATTTGAGCCGGGTTATACTGATTCAACTCAGCCACGACCCTTGCCAGCGAGCGGTGAATAAACTCCACCATCGGTTGAATTTCACGGTCTTTCCAGTAAAACAGATCAAAACGACTCTCAAACAACGCACCAGCCTGCGTATCACGGGAGATGTCATCTCGGTATTGATCTGTTTCACGTTCCAGAAAGAACGATAAAAGTTGCGGGCAAAGAGTGCCAGCATCCGAATGATCAAACTCCAGAAGGGGAACAGAAAAGAGTTGGTGTGTTTTCATTTTCAGAATTCCGGGAGTCTTAAAGTGTCGTCATTTAGAATCCCTCCTACACAAAAAAAACGGCCCGCATCACTGCGGGCCGTCTTGTCTAACGCATAAACTTCAGGTGATCTTAAGATCAGAAGTTCTGCTTGTAACGCAAGTAGGTGATACGACCCTGGGCATCATACAAAGAGAAGTCCATGGGCTGCCAACCATATACGAATCCATTAAAAGGAGGAGACGTATCGAAGGCATTTCTTGCACCAAGTGCGATTTCACCATTCCACGGCAGGTTGTAAGCGACCTGAATGTCATGCGTCGTCCATGAATCGTTCTGGCACAAATTGCCATCAGGACACTCAATCTCATCAGCCTTACCATTCGCACCAATGTAACTGACCAACCAACTAGCCTGGAAGTTACCCATTGACCAGTTGACGTTCAGGTTGGCACGATCTTCAGGAACACCATGGCTGTCAAGGATATCAACAAAACCATCACCAGGTACCGCTTCCTGATCGAAGCTCAGTACGTGTGACCACTGGAACTGGAAGTTGAACATACCAGCACTGTCAGTGTTCAGACTGTAGTTGGCTATGACGTCAATACCATCGGTCTCATCACCAGACAGGTTCAACTGGGTCAAACTGACCTGGTTAACCGTTCCATCAGGGTTACGGGTAACCGTGTTCGAGAAGCCGTCACGTTCGAGGTTGAACATACGCTGCAGACCAAGTGTTGAAATCTTATTTTCAAACTGGATGTTGTAGTAGTCAACTTCAGCGCTGAAGTTATCCGTTATATTCCAGACGACACCAACAGTCCATGAATCAGATGTTTCAGCATCCAGGTCCGGGTTACCACCGAAGAATGAGCGGTACTGCGCTGCATTACAGGGTGATACACCATTAGCGCAACCAACGTGGTCAATTGCTGACGGGAAGGACTCAGACTGGTTACCGAACAATTCCTGCATATCAGGAGCGCGGAAACCTGTGCCGTAACTGGCACGCAGTAACAAGCTATCCATCGGACGCCATGCAATGGAACCCTTAGGATTGGTGGTACCACCAAAATCTGAATAGTCATCGTAACGAATCGCCAGGTTCAGCTCCAGGCTGCTGAGAATCGGAATAACCGTTTCTGCATACAGGGAGTTGATATCACGACCTACGTTATCGATGTTGTCACCACCAGAAGTACCGGCAATAATCAGACGGTTGGATTCTGGATCATTCAACTGGCTCCAGGTCATATCAAAGCGCTGGAAACCAATGACGATCGGTACCGGACCATTGTTCATCTGGAACATATCCCAGCTTACAGAACCATCGATCTGGATAGTTGAGGACTCAGCCTCAAATGTACCCGTGTGGTTGAAGGCCCGAAGAGTGCTGTTGGTATTTTCCAACCACTCATCATCCGGCAGTCCCTGAACGTTGAAGTAATCCAGAGAACCATCATCGATAGCGTTCTGAATTTCTATCTTGTTGGCAAGGTTACGGGTCTGGGCGTTGGTCAGGTTACGGATATATTCCAAACCAACATCCCAGTCCATACCACCGAACAGATCAGCTGTACCTTCAAAACCGGCAAACAGAGAAGACTGGGTAAATTTCTGGAAGCCTTCGCGGTTACCGTTCGGTACGGTACGCATCAGCAACAGGGCTGCGCCCAAGTCATCTTCTGTCAAACCATCAATACCTGCATTGATCAATGCATATACCGGGTTATTCGGATTGTCAGCACCGTAGATCGGGAACGGAGAAGTTACAGGTGCACCAGCGAAACGAGACTCGGATTCATTGATTGAAAAGATTCCGCGTGCAACAAACTGGGTTGTAGGTGTTACGTCCCAGCGACCATTGATATAGCCACTATTACGCTCAACCCGTGGAACGTACATCGTATCTGCAGCAAAGTTATAACCACAACGCGCCCCGGTTTCCTCTTCAGAACCGGCAACAAAGTTGCTGAAATCCCAACGATAGGAGTTCGGGAACAATTCCGACTCGCCAACATTAGAGGGACAACGTGGATCAGGTGCGTTCAAACCAGCGGAAGGCCCACCCAGGATAATAATGGATCCCGGAAAGCCAAAGCTTGATACGGTGTCAACACCAGGCTCTACAGCATTGGCAAACTCAGGTACGTCACGATCAAAAACCGAGTCGCGTCTGAAGTGTTCCATGGAAAACGTGATGTTGCCACGGTCGCTGCTTATACCGCCAGCAACAGAATAACGCTCGGCATCACCACCATCTACTTCTGGGCTTTCTACCTGTACGGTGAAAATAGCGCCATCCATATCCTTGCGGGAAATGATGTTGATTACGCCGGCGATAGCATCAGAACCGTAAAC
>Ga0164313_10006729_pt1 | contig 10116 bp, 10 predicted proteins | sample GuaBasSedimGuay4_FD_113735 | JGI IMG/M metagenome (GOLD analysis project Ga0164313, IMG submission 113735) | Subseafloor sediment microbial communities from Guaymas Basin, Gulf of California, Mexico - Guay4, Core 4569-4, 0-3 cm | ecosystem: Environmental > Aquatic > Marine > Hydrothermal vents...
AGAAGAATACCTATGAATAAAATTATTTTAGTAACGACAGCCATCTTGTTGCTGATGCCGGTATCGGCCCTGGCATACCTGGACCCAACCACCGGCAGCATGGTGATATCAGCCATCGTCGGCTTGTTTGCTTCACTGGTGCTCGCCATCAAAACCTATTGGTACCGCATCAAGGCGTTTTTCAAAGGCAAGCCGGCTAAAAGCGACACCGATGACGGGACGGCCTGAGAGGGCCTGCGAGACACATGGGAATGTTCCAGGCCTGGTCCGGTTGGCGCAGGTACCGCAAATTATCGGCAGACTGGCGCAATATTGTCATTTACTCGGAGAGTGGGCAGGACTGGCATTACTTCGAACCGCTGGTCGAAATACTCAATGCTGAACTGCAGAAAAAGGTTACCTATGTAACTTCCGATGTCACTGACACTGGTTTAAGCCGGAAACACGACTTATTCAATGCCATCTGTATTCCCGCCGGTTTTTTCCTGACCTTGTATTTCAATATGCAAAAGGCCGATGTCGTGGTGCTTACCATGATGGATCTGGACAACCTGCAGTTGAAGAAGTCGATCAACCCGGTGCACTATATTTACCTGTTTCACTCCCTTGGCAGCACCCACATGGTCGATCATGCCAATTCGTATGATGCGTACGACAGCCTGTTTTGTGTCGGGCCGCATCATGTTGCCGAGCTGCGCAAACGGGAATCTATAGCGAATTTGCCTGCTCGTAACCTGTTTGAATATGGACATCCACGCCTGGAGAATTTGCTGGCGGCAGCATCCCGACCCAGTGACGTGCACGGTGGTCCACCGGTCGTGCTGATTGCGCCGACCTGGGGTGATGATTCAATTTTCAATACCTGTGGTGATGAACTGACCGGTTTATTGCTGGATGCGGGTTACCACGTTATCGTCCGCCCACATTACCAGACACTCACCTTGACCCCCGATGTGATCAAGCAATTGCAAGCCAGGTATGGTGATCATGAGCATTTTGAATACCAGGATCGCATGGGTGAAAGTGACACCTTGTTTCGTTCGGATATTCTGATCAGTGACTGGTCTGCCATGGCGATTGAATATGCGCTGGCACTGGCGAAGCCGGTTTTATTTGTAGATTTACCCCGACGGGTGCGTAATCCCGACTGGAAGGAGCTGGGGATAGAACCATTGGAGGCTTCCTTCCGGAAACTGGCAGGCGATATCGTATCACCGCAAAACCTTGCTGAGGTTCCAGGAAAAATCTCCCGTCTTCTGGATACGCGCGAAGAATTTCAGCAAGCCATGCAAACATTACGCCCGCAGATGGTTTTCAATATTGGCAACAGCATTGAACTGGGTGCCCGTGAGATTACTCGCCTGGCGGATGAAGCAGCCCTGGCGAGGGAGCAGCAGGATGTCTGATCTACAGTCCCGCAAACAGCTATTTCGCTGGTTGGGCTGGTTTGCGATGGCCAATGCCGTCATCCTCGGACTGATTGGCCTGCGTTATCTTGGTGGCGGCCTTGGTGGTCATACTGCCCTGGCATGGGTCTACCTGGTAACCATTTATGTCTCTCACCATAGCTGGCTGGCCCTGCTGCCATTGCTGTTGTTGCTGACGCCGGTCATCCTGATCAGGCCGTCATACAAACTGGTGAAAACCCTGGCGGTATTGCTGATGGCGGTCATGATTGCGCTCGTCATGCTTGATAGCCTGCTGTGGTCACAGAGCCGTTTTCATATCAATATCCTGACGCTCAAAATTCTGGGTTCTTCAAGCTGGATATTTGCCGGCGTCATGTTTGTGATTGCATTCGTATTTGAAACACTGCTGGCCAACAGGGTCTGGTCGTGGGTGAATGTTGCAGCCAAGCACAATGGCCGGCGATTGGGCGTACTGATTACGGTGTGCCTGCTGGTCTCTCAAGGAATTTTTGCCTGGTCCGATGCCAGTTATTACGTACCGGTCACCAGTGTCGCACAACAATTGCCGGTACAACGGGGCTTTACCGCCAAGAAACTGTTGGTGAAATACGGCCTGGTCGATATCAGCCAAAGCAGGGAGCGACAACTGGCCAAGCGCATGGCGGGCGGGCTGGATAAGGCAGGTGCTGCCAACCTGGACTATCCGCTGGCACCACTACAGTGTTCCATCGCCAACAGTGATGAAACAAAACCATTCAACTTGCTGATCATCCTGGTCGATTCCATGCGTAGTGACATGCTTGGCGCCGGGCTCACACCCCACATGGATCAATTTGGCGAGCAGCGGGCCACACGATTTACACAACACTTCAGCGGGGGTAACTCCTCCCGCATGGGCGTATTCAGTTTGTTTTATGGGCTCGCACCCGGTTATTTCGGTAGTTTTGAATCCTTGCAGAAACCACCGGTTTTAATGGATCAATTAATGCTGAATGATTACCAGATGGGCCTGTTCAGCAGTTCGAATATGTATCGGCCGGTCACCCTGGACCGGACTGCATTCGCAAGGGTGCCAAACCTCAGGATAGAAACAAAACCGGTCGATTCCAGTGCCTGGGAACGCGACCGGATTATGAACGCGGACTGGTTGCAGTGGCTGGACCAGCGGGATGCCAGCAAGCCGTTCTTCGGTTTCCTGTTTTATGACGCAGTTAACGACAACATCTATCCGCCGGAATATGCCGGCCGGGTTCCGGCTGATCCCTCCGATGCGCTGCCTGATGAATTTGCTGACTACAAAACCTCCGTAATGTTTGCCGATGATATGGTTGGACAGGTCCTCGCGGAACTGCAGAACCGGGGACTGATGGAAAACACGGTCGTGATGATCTCATCCGATCACGGCGAAGAATTCAATGAGAATGGTGATGGTGTGAAGGGTCACGGCTCCGGCTATAGCCCTTATCAACTCAAGATACCGATGTTACTCGCATGGCCGGGTATGGAGCCGCAGCTTGTTACACATAGGACATCACACTACGACATCGCTGCAACCCTGATGCGACGCTTGCTGGGCTGTTCTAATCCCTATGCTGACTATGCAAGTGGCAATGATCTGTATGATGGGCCGCAGTGGGACTGGCTGGTGGCTGGCAGCTATTACAACTATGCCGTGCTGGAGCCAGACCAGATCACGGTTACTTTTCCAAACGGAACCTATGAAGTTCGCGATAGTGAGTACAGATTGATGGATAAACCGCAGTTTCGTGGCGATGTGCTGGAGGCCGTGATGCGTGAGAACACCCGGTTTCACAAATAATGATCAATAAGTTTCTTACCCGGCTGGGCATTATTGGCCTGCTGATTTCAGGTCTGGTGCAACCGCTTACAGCGCTGGCTGCGATCAGTGTCGATACAGAATCTCTGCGTTTGCAATTCAGTGAACAGGGTGATTTGTTGCGTGTTGAGTCCTGTTTTCCCACTTGTTCTGATAAAGGTGCTAAAACGCGCGTGTTGTCTGCAGAAAATGGAATGTTTGTATTTGAGCAGGATAGCGCGACCCAATATCAGCTTGAGCGTAAGCACGAGGAACGTGCCACGGTGCTCGTATTTTCTGACGTGAATGGTCGGGCAGGGGCCCGTTGGGATATTCCGGACACCGGCTGGGTGATCTCGGTGGTGACACCGGGTGTGGGCAAGGCCACATTAATGAGTGGTGAACATTTCAGGCCTGCACCCTCAAGTGGTTTTGGTTACCTGCTGGAGCAATCGCGTTACCTGTTCTTTGATGGCTCTGATGTCGACATCATGGGGTTAGATGAGTCGGAACCGGTGATACGCGAGGTGTCAGGCTGGTTTGGTTTCAGAAATCGCTTCTGGACGGCCATGATCCTGCCGGATGCCAGCCTGGAGGCGAGTGCCAGGACCGGGGAAGAAGTCGAAGATGCCGCAGTATCCATGTTGTTGAATATGGAAAACCCGCATCACCTGGACTTGTACCTCGGCCCGGTTGAACCCGTAGCGCTGAGTGAGGCTGCTTCCGAACTCGAAAACCTGATGTATTCCGGCCTGTGGTTCTGGTTGCGCTGGATTTGCCAGGCACTGTATTACCTGCTCAGCGCGATCGTCATGCTTGTGCCGCAGTGGGGCCTGGCCGTGATGGTATTGTCGGTCGTAGTCGGCCTGTTGATGCGCCCCTTAAGTAAAATCGCCGATCGTTTGCAGGACCAGGTACATGAAATTGATGCGCGCCTGGCACCGACGCTGGCCGCGATCAAGAAAGACTACAAGGGTGCTGAGCAGTCAGAAAAGATAATCGCGATGTACAAAGAAGAAGGGGTTCATCCGCTTTATAGCCTGAAAAGCCTGATGGGTGTGTTCGTGGTGATACCGGTATTTATCGGTGCATTTGACATGCTGGCGGAGAATATCCATCTATCGGGCGAGTCGTTCCTGTGGATTGCCGATTTATCCCACGCAGACGCCTTTATGGCCCTGCCGTTCAGCCTGCCATTTTTTGGCGGATACTTGAACCTGTTGCCATTTATCATGACCGGGTTTTCGTTTATTGCCTCAAAACTACACAGCCACCCGTCCATGGATGCAGCAGCGCAACGCAAGCAGTCACGCAACCTCGTTTTCATGTCCCTGGGCTTCCTGATTTTGTTTTACACTTTTCCAGCCGGAATGGTCCTGTACTGGACCACCAATAACCTGATTTCGGTTATAAAAATGGTGTGGAAAAGGCGCAAGGCGGACTAAGAGATCGCCGCGGGGACGCGGCTCCTACAGGCGGGGTTGAACTGTAGGAGCCGCGTCCCCGCGGCGATAAAAAGAAAGTAGACACCACACAAAACGACTAAATGGTAAAAAGGAATATGTTAAGCAAGCAACAGGTCGAACAATTTCATCGTGATGGATACCTGCTGGTCAGGGCGATGTACAGTCCGGATGAGATGCAGGAAATCAGTGCCTGGACGGATGATGTTTCAGGCGCGCCCGAAACCCCGGGTAAAACCATGATGTATTTTGAGACGAGCGCCAAAGATGACTCGCGAATCCTTTCACGGATAGAAAATTTTGTGCCCTATCACCAGGGTTTCGGTGAGCTGATTACCCGCCGCAGAATGCTGCAGGCCGTCGACCAGCTTTTTGGTGAGTCATCGGTGCTTTTCAAAGACAAGATTAATTTCAAATTACCCGGCGCTGATGGTTTCAAAGAACACCAGGACGTGCAGGCAGGCTGGGACGATTACGCTGATTTACATATCACCGCGATGATCGCAATCGATGAAACCAACGAGGCTAATGGCAGCCTGGAAGTGATTGCAGGCATGCACAAACAGGGTGTGTTGGGTGAGATGTGGGCACCACTGACTGACGAAAACACATCCCATGTGCCGTATGAGGCTGTTCACTGTCAGCCCGGTGATGCGGTGTTTTTTGATTCCTATGCACCACACCGTTCTATGCCCAACAAAACAGACCAGGCCCGACGTGTGCTGTATATTACGTATAACAAGGCCTCGGATGGCGATCACCGGGTTCAGTATTACGCTGACAAACGTAAAAATTATCCGCCGGATATCGAAAGAGATCCGAATAAAGACTACGCATTTAAGGTTTAACTATATAGGTAAGGGTATGGACATCATTCAGGTACCGGTATCACCGGGCGAAGTACTCGATAAAATCACCATTCTCGAGATTAAATCCGAGCGGATAAGTGACCCTGGCAAGGTTGCCAATGTGCGGCGTGAACTGGAGTTGCTGGGTAGCACCTGGCGAGAATCGGTCGAACAGGATGCAACCATCAGCCGTATCCACACTGAATTGAAGACCATTAACGAGGCATTGTGGGAAATAGAGGACGATATCCGTGACAAAGAACGGGCCAGGGAGTTTGATGAGCGTTTTATCGAACTGGCCAGGAGCGTATATGTCACCAATGATCAGCGCGCCAATGCCAAGAAAGAACTGAACGAATACCTGGGTTCCGAGATTGTCGAAGAAAAGTCTTATCAGGACTATCAATAACCCCCTCTGAGGAAAATATGATGAACCAGTCAAAATTGCTCATGACAACCGTGATCAGCACATTGTGTTTTTCAGGAATTGTTGCAGCGGCGCCAACAGCACAAGATCACAACAGCACCCGTTCAAATAGGGGAGCAATTGCTGCCCCTGTTGATACCGACCATGAAATTGAGAAGCAACACGCTGGCGAATTACCGAACGTGCAGTCAGCAAAAGGTCGTAACCCACAGACCGGTAAAGAAATCAATACGGTGAAAAAGAAAACAGGCCGGAATCCGCAAACGGGAAAGGAAATCAATATCGAAAGAAAAGAGAACTGATACATGCTCCTGACGCGTGCGTTGATCCGGCCCCTTTTCCCACTTTCCAGGCAGTCAATTCACAAGGTAACTTGCCAGTTTAGTCCGCCATTCCACCTGCTTGCGAACCGTTAACAGGGTTCGGTTGATGCTCTCGCGATGGGGGCTGTTCTCGGCCAGGATAAAAGCATAATTCTGCGCTTCCAGTTCATAAGGTAACACTGTGAGCGATGTGAACTGTCCCTGTTGTTTGCCCTTATTGATACGGTATTGCAGAAAGGCGGCGTCTGAAACAATTGCATCGAGCTTGCCGGTGTCGAGGTCAGTTACCAGTGTGTCCAGGTCCGGACGGGTTTGGTGCAAAATGCCGTTTTCGGTGAGAAAGGTAGATGAGGTCGATGAGTTCAGTGCGCCAACTCTCAATATTCTGAGATCGTCCAGGTCACGTACCTGGGTCTGCATGGCATTCAGTGTGAATGAACTGGCGAGTACGGCGGTGACAGCGGCGATCATTAATGTGCTGCCGAGCGCCAGCACCGTGGCCAGCACCCGCGCGCTCAATGTCTTGAAGCGGTAGAAGCGGATCGGACCATTGGTGACAAACAGCAGGCCGATGATGGTCGTTTCAATAAACTGCCCCACGGCAGTATCGGTGGAAAATAGCTTTTTGTTAATCTTGTGCTCAAGGAGAAAGAACACGACGCCAATCAGTACGGCAATGCCCAGTACGATGAAAAAGGCTTTGAGAACACGCGGGTTGGTAAAAAAACCGACGATGGCCGACCACAGCGAAGTCTGCTTGACTGCAATCGCAGTGTAAGTCTCATTAAACGAATGGGAAAAGTCTATCAATTGCTCGCGTTCCGCGGTCACCGAGGTGCAGGAAATACCAACATCCGGGCTCTGGCTCTTGTCCCACTCGGGAATCATGTCGAGCAGATCACCCAGTGGGTATTCCGTGTATTTCCAGGTGAAGCCTAATTCCTGCCCGACCTGTTCCCACAAGTAAACAGCCAGTCCCGAGTACGTGCCGTTGTCATAGATAACAAAAGGTGGGCATTCGGCAAGTGCCACGTTCAAGTGTACCGTTTCGTCAGCTTGCTGAACCTGTGCGAAAGTGGAAGTCGTGATCGTGAGTGCAACGAAAAGCAACAACAGCCTGAAATACACGGTAATTAAAACTCCCTGATGAAATACTGTCAGTAAGTGTTAATTAGCGTTGCTGTCATGTCAATGATTGGGTTTTTGTGGCCAATCAGTCATCTGCCTAAATTTTGTGATGCTGTGCTAGTTCAATACGACAATCTCTACGCGCCGGTTAAGGGCGCGGCCGTCGGTCGTGCTGTTTGTCTCTGCGGGTGAGTCCTCACCGTATGAAATAGTTGCCACACGGCCCAGCGCCACTCCCTGCGCATGCAGGTGACGTCGAACGGATTCCGCACGTTGCAAACCGAGTTGCTGGTTGTACTGTGCCGACCCGGTTGAGTCGGTGTGCCCCTGAATTTCCAGATACACGTTCTTGTTGTTGGCCTTCAGGTCGCCGGCCAGCTTGGTCAGCCGCGATTGCGCACCGTCGGACAATGTCGACTTGTTCGAATCGAAGGTAATTTCATCATCAGTTAACACAACCGTGTAGAGGAATTTTCCCTCGGCAAGAACGCCTGCGTCGGTTGCCCGTTCCAGTGCCTGGCGGCTGGTTTCCGTCAGTTCGTTTATTCTGTCATTCTGTTCATCCAGGCGTGCCTCCAGCCTGGCCACACTTTCATCAACGTAACTCTGGGTGGCACAGCCCGACGCCGTGACAATCACGGCCGCGAGCAACATTGCTCTGTTTAAATACATAATTCTTTCCTTTGCAACACTCGGGGGTTTAGAGACTTTTGCCTCAGTCCTGAATTATCCACTCAAAAAGAACAAAGAATCCTGTGAATTTGATTAAATTTACTTAAAAGCGTGACAAATCCCGCAAGAATTGAACCGGGGAAAGAGTTATCACACAGTCTCGGCCTGATGCCATAGTTGTTAAAACAAACGCAGGTAGCGCAAGCCGATCAGCAATAACACCAGGCTCAGAATCCCCTGCAGCCAGCGTTCTTGCAGATGCCTGCTTAACCATGGCCCAATCCACGCGCCTACAACGGTGCCCGTCAGCAGCAGTAATAAAAGCGGTATGTCGAGTTCGACGCCCAGCCGCATATAGTTGGCAATCGAGGTCACTGAACTGACGGCTATCGCCAGTGCCGCAGTACCTGCCACAATAAACATGGGCAGTCCCAGCAGAATGGTCATAAACGGCACCAGCAGGAAACCACCGCCGACCCCCAACGCTGAAGAAATGACAGCAATGCCGACTCCGGTCAGAAGGGGTAACCAGGGTGAGTAAGTAAAGCGTACTCCGCCAAACTCAAACTGGATGCGGCGCAGTGAGTATCGCAATTGCCGGACACCAATAGAGCAGGGTGAGCCACCATCACGTATCAGCGTCTCAAATGCGGTCGCGGCCCGTTTGGCGCGAGTATTACCATGACGTTTATGGCGCAGGAGTTTCCAGGCGATTTGCAGCGCAATCACCAGAATCAGACCACCGAACACCAGCCTGAATAAGTTCAGGTCTGCAAGGTAGGTGGTGGACAGCGTGCTGCCAATGAGCGCGCCAAGGATGCCGCCGGCACCCATTATGACTGCCAGGCTGGTGACTACGCGGCACTGGCGGTAATAGCCTGGTACGGCGATCAGCGATGTTGCCAGTGTTAATGCCTGCGCCATGGGTTTGACCAGGTTGGGGTCCTGTACTCCCATGACCGAGATCAGGCCTACCGAGGCAAGAATGCCACCGGCGGCACCGACGGTAGAAAAAACCAGCCCCACCAATACGCCCCATAACAGCGGCAGCCATATTGGCAGGGTGGTACCTGATATCTCAAAGATCATATCAAAGCCGTATGGGGAGTAAAACACCCCGCTATTTCGATCAGCAACCATGCCCCGGCCAGGTAGGCTATGGCAACATGCAATACGTTATGGCATTTGAGTTTGGCATATAACGACATGCGTCGTGGCCTTCTTATTTGGTCTGATTAGTTAGCCTACGCCCGCGCGGAGATCACTGCATTGACTTGTGTCAGGTTTAAAATTATGCGGAATGCGTCCACTTAAGTAAAAAAGTAGCAAGCTTTTGACTGCTTTCACTGGGAATCATCAGGATCGCTAATGGCCGAGGGTGTGTGAAAACTCCACCCACGATATAATCACACTCACCCGCTGAAGGACTCATAGGATGAGTGGATTTATCAAAGGCGAGGATCGCTTTCAAGTCACCTTATTTCCAGAACGCTTAGATGATTATGTCGCTGAAGACAGCTCGGTTCGAGTGATCGACGTCTTCCTTGATGATCTCGATTTATCCGGTCTGGGCTTTAAGACCGTGCCCAACGATACCGGACGTCCAGCCTATCACCCATCAACCATGCTCAAGCTGTTTGTGTACGGTTATCTCAACCGTGTGCAATCGAGTCGACGACTGGAACGCGAAGCACAACGCAACATTGAGCTGATGTGGCTGACCGGGCGTTTGGCGCCGGACTTCAAGACCATCGCCGACTTTCGCAAGGACAATGGCATCGCCATCCGTCTGGTGTGTCGTGAGTTCGTGATGCTATGCCGTAAGCTCAACCTGTTCGCCAATGCCTTCGTGGCCATTGATGGCAGTAAGTTCAAAGCTGTGAACAGCCGGGATCGCAACTTCACACGTGCCAAGATGAAGCGACGACTGGCGGAAGTGGATGCCAGTATCGATCGGTACCTGCAGAGGACAAGACCCGGCGACTGGAAGACAAGATCGCAGCCATGAGGAGGGAGATGGCACGCCTAAA
>Ga0164313_10006730_pt1 | contig 10112 bp, 6 predicted proteins | sample GuaBasSedimGuay4_FD_113735 | JGI IMG/M metagenome (GOLD analysis project Ga0164313, IMG submission 113735) | Subseafloor sediment microbial communities from Guaymas Basin, Gulf of California, Mexico - Guay4, Core 4569-4, 0-3 cm | ecosystem: Environmental > Aquatic > Marine > Hydrothermal vents >...
CCCGTATAAAGACGGTCGTCCTGTGTTACGCCAAACGCCGGACCCAGGCCCGCGGCCGTTCCAAATCGGGCATGCGGTGATAAAATTGCCTTGGGATCCCCCGTTGTACCAGAGGTATACATCATTTGCATAGGGTCTAGCGGGTCTCTCGCCATGATCTCCATTTCAGGAACATGATCACTCAAAATATCGTGTAACCATTGCACTCTGCTGTCGTTTTTAGGTAATTCAATGCCCATGCCGCTGTCCAGGACCCAGACCCATTGGAGATCCTTCAGCTTATCACGGGTTTCCGTTAACTGACTCAGGGCATAGTCGGCGATGATGATGCCCCTGCATTCAGCATAGTCCAGCATGTAAGCAAGCTTGGTCCCCCTGGTGCGGGCATCAACGGGAACAAAAACCGTATTACTAAAAGAGGCACCGACCATGGCGTCAACGAACTCAGGATGATTGAGCATCATCATGGCAAATGACTGCCCTTGTTCAAGACCAATAGATTGCAGTGCGGCAGCGACGCGACGACCATTGTCCCAAAGTTGCCGGTAACTGCGGAGTTCTTCCAGAAAACCACCGTCTTTATCGATGGTGACAAAGGTCAGGACATCCATATCCGGACACGTCTCTAATTTTTCAGCGATAATATTTGCCAGAATCAGGTCACTCACCTAAGCGCTCCATTAGTTCGAGAGGATTGTCATGGCCATGGCGGCAACGTCGGATCCTATGAATCCACCACCATTTTCGGCTAAAGCGATGCGGGCATTTTCCACCTGACGTTTGCCCGCACGCCCGCGTAGCTGTTTAGTTAACTCGACGATCTGTGCGATCCCGGTAGCGCCGATCGGGTGACCTTTTCGGTTCAGTCCGCCAGAGGTATTGACCGGAATGCGGCCACCAAGGCTGGTTTCACCATCTTCTATGAGACGAATAGCCTCTCCCTTCGGACATAAGCCCAGGTATTCATAGTTGATCAACTCAGCGGGGGCCGAAGCGTCATGCAACTCAACGCAACTCAGATCCCCCGGGCCAACACCGGCCTCTTCATAGGCCTGCTTTGCGGCTACTTCAGTCACAGTGGGTTCATCATCAGTGTCATAGTCCCAACCGCTGGTTATCAGGGAAGCCAGAACTCTTATCCTGTTCCGACTACCCAATTCCCTTGCCTTTCGCTCGCTAACGATCACGGCGGCTGCGGCACCATCACCAATCGGCGCACACATGGGAAGTGTAAGTGGATCTGCAACCATCCTTGCGGCCAACACTTCATCTTCGCTTAACACGTTTCTGAACTGAGCCAGGGGATTGAGACTGCCATGAATTGAGTTTTTTGCCGAAACTTTTGCGAAATGACGGGGTGTCGATCCAAATTTCGCCATGTGGTCACGTGCCATGGTGGCGTAGAGATCCATAAATACCGACCGCTTGGTCCCGGCATCGTTAAGGTCCGTATCGACTCCATACTTTTTCATGTTGGCCGATACATAAGTATGAAAGGACGCCAGGTTTTCAACGTCCAACCCCCCTTCGAATACAGCAAAAGTACGCATCTTGTCCTCGTGGTAGAGTTTGTCGCAACCTATCGCGAGCACCGCGTCGTAGAGACCAGCAGTTACCATTGTGCAAGCCTGCTGGAAAGCCGTTGCCGAAGTCGCACAGGCATTTTCCACATTGACAACAGGAATACCTCCTATATCCATGGAACGGAGTACAGCTTGCCCGGGAATGCAGACCTGTCCGGTAATTATTGGAGCGGCAGCCGTGCCCATGTAGGCAGCCTGCAGTTGCTGCTTCTCCAGGCCTGCATCGGCCAGCGCCTCGTTGATGGCTTTTGCCGCCAACTGGTTGAGCCCCTTGCCCATGTGATTTCCAAATGGGGTCATACCAACGCCAATCACGTAGGCGTTCTGTTTCATAACCATCTCCATGGCAGATATATTTCCAACAAGATTTTATGGTATCCAGACGGAACTCAGCATCGACCAAAAGGATGATCTTTAAAAAATGGCAAACCTGGCCTTCTTACCTGGCAGTAAGTCCACCATCGACAACCAATTCAGACCCTGTAATGTACTGCGACTCATCTGAAGCTAAAAACAAAGCTGCATTCGCGACATCAACAGGCTTACCCATTGTTCCCAGCGGAATAGTGGATAACATTCCTGCTTTAAACTCTGCCGGTTCAGCAAAATTCTGCGATTCAATTCCATCAATAATCATTGGTGTCTCAATGTAGCCAGGGTGCAATGAGTTAATTCGTATGTTGTATTGATTATCGGCACAATGCAGGGCTGCAGATTTCGTGAAAATTCGCACACCGCCTTTACTGGCGTTGTACGCCGCATGAAATGGGAGACCGATCATCCCTGCAACCGAAGCAACATTAATAATGGAACCTGCCTGATTCACTTTCATCACCTTGATAGCTTCACGTGTTCCCAAAAAAACTGCATTCAGATTAACTTGCTGTACCTTGTGCCAGTCTTCCAGGGATGTGTCTTCCGCCGTTCCCAGAATGGCAATGCCTGCATTGTTCACTAATACATCCAACTGCCCACATTGCTGAATCACTTCAGTCAGTACTTCTGACCATCGCTGCTCAACCGTTACGTCCTGCTGCATCGCAACGGCATGCAGACCCTGCGCACTAAGCTTGTCTGCCGTACTTCTTGCTGAATCTTCATTAATATCAGTCACAAAAACAACGGCCCCCTCTTCGGAAAACCGCTCACATATAGCTGCGCCGATACCTGAGCCACCGCCTGTTACCAATGCCACCTTACCTTCCAGTCTCATAAACTATTACCTTTTTCTATGGTCACCATGACCTGCGACTTAACTCAACTTATGAACTAACAAAACCGCTAATGCCCATCTCCCCGGTACGTTAATCTTCTATTGAATATTGACGCATACCAAAGCTGCCCAACATCAACCAAAAGGATGATTTTGTCGCGTGGAGTGAAGAAAGCCCGTAATATGAAAAAATCACAAACTGAATTTAAAACTTGAGCAAAAGCAGGGCTATCGAAAGTGAAAAGATGAACAAGTGGGCGCCGGTGCTGGCGGCGGCGAAACTACACCCGCCAAGAAGCTCGCACAACGTGATCGAACGCGACCGACTGCTCAGTCAGTTTGTCGACGGGCCCGCGGCTGATCTGATTCTGGTCCACGGACCGGCTGGGTTTGGGAAAACCACTTTGCTGCGTAGCGCCTATCTTGCGCTACAGGAAAAGGGCACTGCCTGGCTGACACTCGATGAAGCCGACGACGACACCGAACACCTGTTGGTCCACCTACTGGCTGCTCTGGGTGAACCAGGCGTTGCTGATGATATCAACGATGACAAATCAGTAGGTATCACACATATAAATTCGGTCAGCAACACGCTCACGGCAATGCAAGAGCATCTTTCAAAACTGCCCGAAGGCTTTACACTATTTCTTGACGAATTCGACGCCATTCAGACCCCAACGGGGCTTAAAACTGTATTCAGGACTTTGCAGTCTTTGGCCCCTGGCTCCCGCATGGTAATCGGCTGTCGCACTCTGCCCCCATGGCCATTGGGAAGCATGCGTGCCCAGGGACGATTGCTTGAGATTGATGCCAACCAACTTCGTTTCTCCCTCAATGAAACCCGCCAGGTCATAAATTCAGGGAAGCTGCACGTCAAATATGACGACGCCCTGATTGAACATTTACACAAGACCACCGAAGGCTGGATTGGGTCCATTCAGCTCGCGGCTTTGTCTCTGGCTACTACCAATGACGCTGAGGGTTTTATTCGTGACTTTACTGGTTCGAACGCGGATCTCGCAGATTATCTGGCTGAAGATTTGCTGGCACGACAACCAGATGCAGTACGCAAATTTCTGCTCAAAACAAGTATTCTGGACAACCTTTGTGCCCCGCTGTGTGACGCGATCCTCAAAAGCAACAACAGCACGCAGATGTTACGCGAACTGGAACGATCCAACCTGTTCCTTTTTGCCCTCGATGACAAAAGAGAGTGGTATCGGTATCACAATCTGTTTCGTGATTTCCTGCGAGGACAAACAAGCAATTGGGACAAGGGCGAACTAAGTGAACTCCATCATGCTGCCGCCGAATGGTGTGCCCGGAATGAGCGCCCGTCGACCAGCATCAACCATGCGCTGGCTTCCGGTGATATGGAGTACGCAGCTAACCTGATCAACCTCTCGGCAATGAAGTTTTATTGCGCCGGTCGGCTGGCGACGTTGCAACGATGGATTGATCAGTTGCCTGAAGATATTTTGTTAAAGTATCCTGAAACACAGGTGGTTTACGTTTGGTGCCTGGTGACATTTTTCCAGGATGAAAAAAGGATTGAAGAAAATCTTGCCCGGCTTGAATCGATAAAGCCCCTACCCTCGGCGATCCGTGACGAGATTCTAATTCTCGGCCCCTACAACCTACTCAGACAGGACAGACTGGAAGAAAGCTCAGAACTCTGCAAAGCGAACTTGTGCATCGATCCAGAGCCGAACCTGCTTGCTCGTGGTGTACTTGAAAACATCAACGCTTTTTGCCTGATGAAACTGGGGCAATTGAGCGAATCGGAAACCGCAGCCAGGAATGCCCAAAGGGCACATGTAATCGTTGGCGCGGTATACGGGAAGGTGGTTGCCGAGTGCTTTGCAGGTATGGTCGAACTGGCGCGGGGCCGCTTACAAAGCGCCCTGGCTCTTCTGACCGCGGCCCGCGCTGAAACCGGGCAAATGCCACAGTCAAGTGCCCCGACCGTGATAACAACTGCTTACATGATCACAGTTCTGTTCGAAACCAACCAGGAGGAGGAACTCTCCACCTTGCTCGATGATTTCGGTAGCATCATAGACCAGCTTGGCATGCCCGAAGAAGTGATCAACCTGCATTTAATCCTGGCTCGCCTGGCATACCGCAGAAACAATTACTCCGAAGCTTGCCGAATATTGAATGATTTAAGACATGTGGGTCAGGCTCGCAATATCCCACGTATGATAGCTATCGCCTGGAATGAACAGGCCCGTATGGCTGCTCTGCGTGGAGATACTGATACTGCCGATCATTACCTGGCACAAGCGGAAAGATCAAAGGAACTACTCCGTTATGATCGGGCGCAATGGTTTCTGTCACGGGCGACTCTGCGTATGCAAAAGGGGATTGATCTGAGAATCCAGCTTCAAGCTGAATTGAAGGATGCCGAAACCGGCGGGCTTTATACTTATGCCCTTAGAATACGACTGCTATTGGTCAAAGCCTTCATTCAATATGGGAATTTACGCAAAGCCCGGTCCGAACTTGGCATCGCTCTCAAAATTGCCGGCCGGGAAGGTTTCGTCAGCGTCATCCTTGATAGCGGTGAGGCGGTTTTACAGCAGGTAAAGGTATGTCGTGCGAATATGGATTCCGACCTTAGCCGCGATTTTCTCCGAAGCATTTTTCCCGAGACACTATTGATGCCGGAAGACGCACATCTGCCACTCGATAATTTGACTGCCCGGGAACTTGAAACCCTCAATCTTGTCGCCCTTGGCTGCAGCAACCAGAGTATCGGTGACCGTTTGTGCATCTCGTTGCCAACGGTAAAAACCCATTTGCGAAACGTCAACAGCAAACTTGACGCTAAAAACCGTAACGAAGCCGTCGCCAAAGCCCGGAGACTCAACCTGCTCGACTGATTTTAGGGCTCAGGTGACCTCAACAACCACCTTTCCAAGTTGTTGATTGGACTCCAGGTACTCATGTGCCTCAACGATCTGGTCAAAAGGAAATACTTTTGAAATCTGTGGATTGAAGTCGCCATCCTTATAACCCGACAAAATAAATTCCGTTGCACGTGCCAACCGCCGGGGATCGAATACTATCTCAAATACCAGATAGCCGCGCACACTCAGATTCTTTTCAATGGAAGGGCCCAGGGTCGGAAATGGCGTATATGCCTCGCCACTGAGATTGCCATACAATATCATGACTCCGCCCGTCGCCATCGCATCCAGCAACTGTGTTGCAGCCTGGCCGGACACCGGATCAAAGACCATTCGTACACCCAGTTCATCGGTAAATCGCATCACTTCTTCTGACACATTCTGGCTTTCACTGACAATCACATGGGCTGCACCGGCCTCAAGCAACCCGGCACGTTTAGCCTCGGTGCGTGTCACAGCGACAGGCACCGCACCGATCCGATTTGCGATATCAATGGCGGCCAGTCCAACACTACTGGATGCTGCTGTGATCAGCACAGCCTCCCCCTTACTCAACCCAACCACATCAACCAGGGCGCCATATGCGGTGAGGTAAGGCATCCAGAGCGCGGCTGATTGCAAGTGACCTAAACCCTCAGGGCGCTTGAATACTGCTGACGCCGGCACGATCGCGTTCTCTGCGTAGACTCCGTATTCATTCATTGAAAATGCCGGAATGACACACACAGAATCCCCGACAGCCAGGCGGTTGACTTCAGAACCAACTGCTGAAATTTGCCCGGATGCTTCATAACCCAGCCGTGAGGGCAGAGTTGCTTTTTCTATATACCTGCCAGAACGAAATCCTGCTTCAGAGCGGTTTAGACCAATGGCCTCTACACGTACACAAACTTCGCCCGGGCCGGGTGGATCAATCTCTTCATCCACGATTTTCAAAACATCAGGACCACCAAATTCGAAAAAACGTACTACTTTCGTCATTTTAAAACCACTTCAATTATTAGTTTTCGTCAGAAAGAATGCTGGCGGACCAAACTGAACCAGCCATTCCTCACTAGCTGATTACAATATTGGGTTGCCCCATCCCACCTGCTATTTGCATTTCGCTTAGAAAACGTTCAGGTCCCACAGCCACAGGCGCGGATATGAACCCGGCGGATTCCTGATTGGCCGCCAACAGTGTTTCTATAACAACTACGCCGATTATAGATGTCAATGCGTAGCCACCCAGATGAGACATGGTGACTGAGTAATTATTAAGTTTGCCCCGACCATGACAGCTAACCATACAACGATGAATATCGGGATCTTCTTCCGGAGGTTCGCCATCCGGCGCAATTTCAAGTGCCCATTGATTTGTAATTTCTTCTTGTTTTGACAATGGTTCATCTGCGTAGCTTTCAGCAAACTCTTTCATACGTCCTGAAAGAAAGGACATTAAGTCCTCATTGGACCAGGCGACCATTGTTGTGCAATTACGCACGCGATGGTCAGATTGATACCAAATTGACTCACCTCCACCACCCCATGGAAGTCCGGTCATTTTTTGGTGAATTCCCGGTACAGCAACCTCAACTACAGTTGCCGGCTCCCATGGCACCAACTGCCCGTTTTCCAGGTAAAACATGGGTTGACAACATGCACGCATGAACGACAAGGTGGAGGCTACTGAAGGCACACCAATTAATGCGTATACAATATCTAAAGAGTCAATATCAGCTTGTGCAAGACACGCCTCAGCAACCACCAGACCAGCGTTCCACATTGCAGAACAACACGGCGAAATGACCAGGTTTCTGGATTCAAAAGATTGGGCATATTCTTGCTGCAGATACAACATCCAGTCCTGTTCGCCGCTGGCATCAAGATAATGACAATTGGCATTCAGCGCGGCCTGCACTACGGGCACTCCCAGTTGCATGAACGGTCCCACCAGATTGAAGACCACTTTGGCATCACGCAGTAAGCTGGTGAGTGCTTCTTCATCATGCGTGACCGCTACAACGTCATAATCTGTGCCACGTAACTCGTCCATTCGTTCCAACTGCTCCCGCAGACGTTGCTGACTGCGTCCCGCTGCTACAAATGGAATTCCCCGCTGCGCCAACCGCGCTGCGAGCCGCTTACCCGTGTACCCACTGGCTCCGTAAATAACAACTTCTGCTTTCATCTCAACTCCCATTAAACTGGTCTTGATCCATCAGATAACAGCCACCTTTAATCGAAAGAACTTCGTTACATCCGTCTTCAATCAAGGAGGCTCTTGCGTCTCTAAAAATCTTTTCGATCGGATACTCACGTGTATTCCCGTTACCACCGAACATTTGTAATGCCTCGCTGGCAACCTCAAAGGCAGTTTGTGTGGCCGTCACTTTTGCCGCCATCGCTGACTGGAGGGCTGGACATGGTGAAACATTGTTGTAAAGGGCAACCCTCCGCGCCAAAGCTCTTGAGGCTTCCACCTTGCGATACATATGGAAAAGTCGTTGTTGAACTGATTGGTGACGAATGATGGGCACACCACCCTGTTTGCGGTCGTGTGCATACTGCCAGGCAAGTTCAAACGCGGCACGGGCGACACCCGTAAAGATTGCGCTCATTTGTGTATTGGCCTCAGCATGCACGGCATATACAGCGCGACTATAGTGCTCCGGACCAGCGATCAGATAGTCTATGGGTAACCTGACGTCATTGAAATAAACTTCGCCCTGTGGCAAAGCCCGCTGACCCAACTTGTCAATGGAAAGTCCACGAGAAACACCAGGAGCATCCATTGGCACTATTACCACACAGCCCCTTACAGGGTCAGGACCATCCCCGCTGTCACAAGCGCTATAAAGCACACACACATCCGCTATCGGACCATTTGATACCCAGGCCGATTTTTGACCATTTATTACAAAAGTATCACCTTCAAACTTTACAACACAGTTTGGCCGCCCATACTTCCCGTTTGCATGAAACACCTCCCTGCCAGGGTCAATCATATCGCTGCCGTGATCAGGCTCAGTAATGGCCCAGCAACCAATAAGGTCTACGGGAAAGCTTTCCAGTAAATGTGGCTTTTCAAATGCTAAAGACAACCCCGGTGGCAACTGACATGCGCCGATCGTGACGGCCAGACCACCATCACCCCATCCTATTTCCTCAAAAACCATGGGCATCAACCGCCCCCGTTCTTCTGCGCTGAGCTCACCCAAACTAACCGGGTTCAAACCTAACTGAAGATACTCTTTACGAAAGTCCCAGTATGGCGATCCTTCTTCCATCACCTGCTCAGGTGTCATTTTGTCCAGCTTTTCTCCCACAGGCCGAACCACATCCCGGGAAAATCTGCGGATCGTATCCAGAAACCCTTCTTCCAGTTCACTAAGTGGCGGCTCACATCCTGTCGCGCCGAGATTTACCCTTGGTTTTTCCTTCCAGTCATATACAGCCATCGTTTTTCCTTGATGCCTTCCAAACAAGCTTCCGGTCACTTACCTGGAAACAATATTCAAACTTTGAAAAACTGTAATGCACACCTGATGTGCCAGGCATCGACCAAAAGGATGATTTTTAAACTGCCGGGTGGAAAAGGGAGACGGCACATGTAGGAAATCAGCTATGTCACAACAGGCTTCTGTGGTATTGATTGGTGCCATTGCTATCACTGCATCTTATTTGAATATATAAATCTTGACTTTATAAATACGAAAAGTTACTTTTATATTTACAAATACAAATTAATGGAAATATATGATTCCGCGACGAATGTCTGCACATGTACTTGATGCACTGGAAGATTTCCCTGTGGTTTATGTGAATGGTCCAAGGCAGGCAGGTAAAAGTACACTTGTTCAACATATTGCTGCTGATTCATGGTCTGCAGAGTATGTGACTTTCGATGACGCAAGTATGCTGGGAGCAGCTGACGCAAATCCGGAAACTTTCCTGAGAGCCTTTAACAAAAATCTGGTTCTTGATGAGGTGCAGATGGCACCGGGAATTTTTCGCGCATTAAAAATCCTGGTTGATGAAGCCAGGCTTAATAATCCATCAAGTGCTAATGGCCATTTCCTCCTGACCGGGTCAGCAAATGTATTGGCGCTGCCAGGTCTTTCGGATGCGCTGGTTGGGCGGATGAGTATCCATACACTTTACCCATTGGCTGCTGTGGAAATTACAAAATCCAGCAATTCATTTCTCACAAGCTTGATGACGAATGAGTTCCACCCCGGCAATACCAATTGTAAAACCCAAATTACCGAAATCATTCGACAGGCAAGCTTTCCGGAACTGATTGGAAAGGGCAAAAAGGCCAGTGGACGCTGGTTTGAAAGCTACATCACTACGATATTGCAACGCGATGTACGACAAATTGCTCAAATTGAAAAACTGGGTGTATTGCCAAACTTGTTGAAA
>Ga0164313_10006731_pt1 | contig 10108 bp, 10 predicted proteins | sample GuaBasSedimGuay4_FD_113735 | JGI IMG/M metagenome (GOLD analysis project Ga0164313, IMG submission 113735) | Subseafloor sediment microbial communities from Guaymas Basin, Gulf of California, Mexico - Guay4, Core 4569-4, 0-3 cm | ecosystem: Environmental > Aquatic > Marine > Hydrothermal vents...
ACTCGTGACATCTGTTAATCCTCATCATGTTTCAGGAGCCTGGCGGGAATTGATTTGATAAGTATAGTCTGCGGCTACCCGCTAGTCATGCAAGTCAGGTTCAAAAACTGAATCTGAGGAATGCCATCGGCCCGGAGAAATTAATATCATAGACTTGAGTAAAATCATCTTTTTCGACATCCAGGTCAAGATCAACGAACTGATAGCCCGCACCCAGCGCCCAGCGGGGCGATAACTGGTATTTGGCCATGGCGTGAAAATTGGTCATTTGGCCGCTGTAATCGCTATAGTCCAATCCAAAATACCCGAATCGTGTGACCATGCTCCAGCGGGGCGCGAACTTCCAGTGAAGATAAACCAGCACATTCGGCAAAGGCGCCAGCGTATCCAGGCGGTTTGAGACAACCTTGACTTCCTGATCTCCGATCTGAACGGTCGCGGTAATTTGGGTGTCGAGATCGACCGTATGAACCCCAATCCCGATGCCAGTATCGACCGTTTCTGAACGATAAAACGAATAAGTCGCCTCGAGAATATACCACTTGGCATCAAAGTCGCTGATCACCGAAGCACCTACCGGTATCTCCGTGCCCTCAATCGGCAGGCTGTCCTCCCAAACACGCGAGCCAACAACGTCATACTGCCAGGAACCAAACCACGCACCCCAGCGGGAGTTTGCAGATCGCCAGTTAAGCGTCAGCCAATACGAAGAATCCGTTTCCTTTAAACCAGCACGGTCAAAATCAATGATGGTTACTTCGTTGCCGTTGGGTAGACGTGCAGAGAATTTGCCATCCCCATCCAGGTACATAAACCCGGCCGATACATAGAACTGTAGCCAGCCACTTTTTGTAAGCTCTGCATCTTCGTCGAACAGGTCCAAAGTTGACACATCGTCAGTGCCGTCTGCTTCATCTGACTGTGCCGGGGCGGTAGCTTCCGGCGACTGGGCCTGTACATCCAGAGAATGCAAAGACAGAAAAGAAATCAATATACCCAACAGTACACAACGCATCAGGTCAGTGCTCATGATCAGACCTCTTAAATTCAGTTTTAAATCCGTACACCGTACAAAAGCTAAGGGAAATGTATCTATAAAATACTTTACCACGGCCATTTCGAAAGACATTGATGTAAGTCAGTACGAACTCACGGTCGCAATCACACGATATTACTTGCGGAATTGATTACGTATAGGAGTGCATTATGAACCTGAAGGTCGGAGGGACGCTTTACCCTTCATCAATCGGCCAGCTCAACCGGTAGTACACCAGCAAGCCGTTATGATCCGACGGCATGATGCCATCCAAAGGCTCATCGAACACCGTCTCTACCCGAAACGGTGCGATTTTAACCCGGGTTCCGGGAACCCAGCCCTGCAAGTCCTGGGTTTGGTACCAGGGTGTGTCGGAATCCCAACGAATCGGGATCTCGCAGTCACTGTCGGGCTTAACACAGTAGGAACTCACCTCGTTGAGGGTGCCGCCTGAACGTTCCACGAAGTATATGATGCGGTCATCCGCGTGCCGCATGTTGATATCACCACCCCATATAAATGGCACGTCGCCCTCGCCCAGGTTTTCGAGATACTCGTTCGCTTCTTCGACCTGCAGGTTATGGGCGATCAGCGAACGTTCACCGGAGACACCCGATGCACCGCGGGAATTGAAGTGGGTGGTCGCTATGGCCAGGTAATCGGGAAGCCCGGGGATTTCCAGTTCAACCACCAACAGCAGACCGCTCAATTGCCGCTTGCCCAGCTTCTCGCCTTTCCAGAAGCTGCGCTCTGCGATGTCTGCGGGATTGCCGGATAGCGTAATTGGCTGCTGCAGGCACTGACATAAATGACGGCGCAAAAGAGCAGTGCCTTACCTGTTGTCAATATATTCATCATTTCTACTAACGTGATAATAGCAGAACAGGTTCGTTCTTTAGTTTGTCTTAAATTGGACAACAAGCATTTCTACATTCGTTCAAACCAGAACAAAAGACTATAATTTCCGCATGTCCCGTTTCTCGCGTCTTACAACATGGTTAATTGCCTCCCCTGCCGGGGGGCTGGTTGCCCGACCCTGGCTCGATGCCAGCGCTCTTTACCTGCTTAAAAACTGGTATTTTCCGCTCTCCAGGTTATGGGCAGCGGCCAGGGCAGCTGAAGGGGATGTCGACCGGTTTATTGAACAGGTACCGCTGGAGCAGCCCAACAAATCCCAGCGTAAGACCATTGCTGCAGCCTTGCGACAGTTTGAGCGTACCCGGCTGAAAGCCTTTTCGATGGAGCAGTTGTGGCACCAGTATTTTTTCGGCAAAGATCCCGTCGCCGAGGAACGTCTGCCCATCATCGAAGAGATGCGACTGGATTTTCGCACCGACTACAACATGGCCCGGAAGAAGTTTGCTTCTTTGCGCCGACTGGTCAAGACCTCTGTGAGCATGGATCCGCCAACACCTGAAGATGTTGCCGGGCAGTTTGGTGAAAACGGCGAAAAGCTGCCCGAGTATTTTGCACTGCCCGATGAATTCCCGGAAGTGGAAGTGTCCCGGTCAATCCCCACCAGCAATGGAAAAGACTACTGGCTACGATTCCCGTCTCCCAGCCAGCAAATGAATGACCTGGTCTACGCCCGCGTGCATGAACCTGAAGGTATAGAGAACCCGCCAACACTTATCTTCGGCCACGGCATGAGCGTGGAATTTGACCATTATCACCAATTGCTTGACGAGGTAACCCAGCTCACCAAACTAGGTATCCGCGTGATTCGCCCGGAAGCGCCCTGGCATGGCCGGCGTGTCCTGCCCGGTCATTACGGTGGCGAGCAGTTCCTGTCCAAGCTACCGGTCAGTATCTTTGACTTTGTTGCCGCGCAACACAAAGAGTGGTCGACCATTATCAAATGGTGCCGGGACAACAGCAGCGGCCCGGTTGCCATCGGTGGCAGCAGCCTGGGTGCGCAAAGCGCGAAAGCCATCGCCATGAGCGCCACCAGCTGGCCTGAATACTTACAACCCGATGCTTTACTGATCATCACGCATAGCCAGCACATGTCCGAAGCTGCATTAGATGGTGTTCTTTCCGATATCTGGAACCTCGGTGGTGCCATGCGGGCCGCAGGTTGGCACCAGGACACGGAGGAAACCTGGCTGCAACGGATCGATCCGGTGCGCCCGTCTTGTATCAAGGGTGAAAATATCGTGACGGTTTACGGCTCAGAAGATACGGTCACGCCAATTAAAACGGCATTAACGCAGATGGATGCCTGGAATGTTCCCGAAGAAAATCGCTTTCGCTACAAACGCGGACATTTTTCGATCCCGCTGGGTATGATTAATGATGATGAGCCTCTGCTGAGGTTTGCCGCAGTGATCAGGGAGATTGAGCAGCAGAATTTGCAGTTAAGCCATGTGGCAAAACAAGCATAACCTCCTATTCTCTACCTTGGTTAAATGCCTCGCGGCAGGGTTGATGACGACCAACGGTATGTCCCTTGCCGCCGCATCCGATGAACTTGCCAACCTGGGGCAGGCATTATTTTTTGACACCAACCTGTCCGCAAACCGTACGCAGTCCTGTGCCAGTTGCCACGACCCTGAACATGCTTTTATTGATGGCCGGGACAACGGTGTTGCGGGAGCTGTATCCCTCGGAGACGATGGCTCCTCCCTGGGGGATCGCAACACACCCAGCGCTGCCTACGCATTCCTGGTTCCTGATTTTCATCAGGACGATAATGGCGAATTTGTCGGTGGATACTTTCACGATGGACGGGCGGTAACAATTGTCGATCAGGCCGGTCAGCCTTTTGTTAACCCCATCGAAATGGGCTTGCCGGATAATGCTGCTGTAGTGGAACGGGTACGCGAAAACCCGTCCTATATTGCGGCCTTCAAAAGCCTCTACGGTTCTTCAATATTCAGCAATACCGAACGTGCCTTCCAGGCCATTACCGAAAGCCTGGTGGCGTTTGAAAGTACCAAACTATTTGCGCCATTCGATTCCAGGTATGACCGCTTTTTGCGCGGTGAATACCAGATGACAGATGAGGAGGAATTAGGACGCAAGCTGTTTTTCTCCCAGATGGTCAACTGCAGCAGTTGTCATTTATTGAACACGCTGGACACTTCCAGCCGTGAAACCTTTAGCAATCACCAATACCACAACATTGGCGTGCCAACCAATACCCGGGCGCGGCAGAAAAATGGGGTGGCTGTTTCGCACCGAGACCTGGGCCTGCTGGAAAACCCCGCCGTTGAAGATCCGGCCCAGGCTGGAAAATTCAGGGTCCCCAGCCTGCGCAACATCGCCGTAACCGGGCCTTACATGCATAACGGTGTGTTTCAGGACCTGTCCACAGCTGTACTTTTTTATGGGAAATTCACCCTGGGTGGCCAACAAAGCCAGACCAATCCGGAAACCGGGGAACCGTGGGGCAACGCCGAAGTACCCGAAACAGTGAACCTGCATCTGCTGGAAGATGGTCAACCGATTAACCGGGACCGGGCGGCAGCACTGACAGCATTTTTAACCACGCTGACCGACCAGCGTTACGAATCGCTGCTGGTACAAGCGCCGGTTAAAAACTAGTATCTGACTGGAGCCCATGGAAGAAACAGTCACATTAGCAAACTGGCAATTTATTGTTCTGCTGCTATTGGCAGCTTATGCAATTTGGCGCCTGCTGTTTCTGCCCCTGTTACAACGCCTGATTTACCGCCGGGCCCAATCGACCGAGCGACTTCTCGATGAAGAACTTGAGTTCGGCCTGCCCTCCTATGCGATGGCAAGCCGTCAGCTTTGGGTCGATAGAATCATCAGTGACCCGCAGGTGATAGATGCGATTGAGAAGGCTGCCGAAAAATCAGGCTCAAAAGAAAAAGCATTGAGTGAGGCGAAACAGTTTGCCACGCAAATTGTACCCAGCTTCAATGCCCTGCTCTATTTCCGAATCGGTAACTGGATCGCAAGAAAGTGGTTACGCCTGTTCTATTGGATACAGGTTGGTTTTTCAGAGCAAAAAGAATACAAAAATATTCCCAGGGACAGCACGGTTGTCATGGTATCCAACCATCGATCAAACTTTGATCCATTGTTCCTGATTTACCTGACATCCAAAACCGCACCGGTGTCCTACTCTGCTGGCGAATGGGCGTTGGTCACGCCGTTCAGGCAGTTTATACATGCCTTGGGCTTTTTCATTGTCCGGCGCGATCAGACCGGTAATGCCCTGTATCACAAGGTCCTGGAACGATATGTTTTCCTGGCCACATCCCACTCCATTCCCCAGGGTTTGTTCATTGAAGGCAGCTTGTCCCGCGACGGGCGCATTCAACCGCTGAAACTTGGACTATTGAATTACCTGGTCAAGGCACTGGGCAAGGGTAACTGCAAGGACATCGTCTTCATCCCTTGCGCCATTAACTACGACAAGATACCCGAGGACCGGACCCTGGTTGCGCACCAGGAAGAAGGGTTCAAGTCGAAGGGGCCACTCTATTCCCTTATTTCATTCCTGAAGTTCCTGACCACCGTTGGCACTTACGTGCTACCTCGCAGACACAAGCCTTATGGCTATGCCTGTGTGAACTTTGGCCGGCCTGTTTCACTCAATGACTGGCAACAACAGCATGACGTGGTGCTTGGCGAGCAGGACAGTGCATCACGCAGGGAGAGCATTACTGCCCTGGGTAATGACCTGGCAGAGCGTATTGGCAACCTGATACCGGTATTACCAACTTACCTGCTGGCGAGTGTTTTGGGTAATAGCGACGATCTGCCGATATCTGAACTCAAGTTGAAAGTCAGGGCCACCAAATTGATTGATGACCTGACCGATGCCGGCGTGCCTGTTTTTCTGCCGAATAACGATGGTGACTACGCACTCAGCCAGGGGATTTACGTATTGCTGCGCAGAAAAATCATCGAGCCGACCGGTGATGGGCAATTCAAACTGGTGGAGAGCAATCGAAAACTGCTGGAGTACTACTGCAACACAATTGCCGGCTTTGTTGACGCGGTTTCAGATAAGGGTGATGACAAATGCCGGTAAAAAAACTTGCACTGGCTGCATTACTTGCCGCCGTTATCATTCTCTATTTCGTTGGTGGTGGCGACAAGTACCTGAGTATCAGCCTGTACCAGGATCTTTTTACCCGCTCACCTTTAGCTACATCTGCCATATTCTTCATGATATTTTTTGTAGGAACTTCTTGTTCCTTACCCGTTACCGGAGCAATGATCGTTATTAGCGGAATTGTATTTGGTCACCTGGCCGGATTCCTTATTTCAATTTTTGCATCCACACTGGGCGGAACCATGGCGTTTTTCAGCGTCAGGATTCTTTTCAAAGACATCATCCAGAGAAGGTTTGCCACCCATATTGATGTAATCAACAAAGGCGTTGAAAAGGAAGGCGCATTGTACGTATTTGGCCTTAGAATGGTCCCGGTCATCCCTTTCTGGCTGTTGAACCTGTTGGTCGGTTTAACCTCTATGCGCGCACCGGTATTTATGTTGTCAACACTGCTTGGGATGGTGCCGGTCACGCTGATCCTGACTTACGCCGGCAGTCAATTGGGCCAGGTTGAATCCTTCAGCATGACTGCCATTTTTACCCCGGGTTTGATCCTGTCGCTGTGCCTGCTGGCCACCTTCCCGTTCCTGGCAAAAGCCATTGTCGGATTATCCCGGCGTTACGCCAGTGGCAAATAATTAGAGGGTGATGACGCGGATCATGTCTGTGCCGCCGCTGCGTTGAGTGTGTCCGGCCGTGACAATAATCGAATCTCCGGCTTCTGCAAAACCCAACTGCTGAACGCATTCAGAGGCAAACTGAATTTTAGCCTTGTCACGGGGCTCCCCTGTATACAAAACCGCCGTGACACCCCAGTTCATTGACAGCCTTCGTGCCGCCCGTTCAGATCCGGTGATGGCGAGGATCGGGCACTCGGGCCTGTGCTTGGAAATCAGCCGTGATGTGAAGCCGGTTTCAGACAGGCTGACGATGACGGAGGCCTCAAGGTCTTTCGCCATCGTTGTCACCGCACCGCTGATCGCTTCGGTGACCACGTTGACAGAGTGAAAAGGGATTTTTTGCAGATAGCCATACTCATCAAGACAGGCTTCGGTGGTCAGTGCCAGTGAATGCATGGTCTTGACCGCTTCAACCGGATACTTGCCCGCCGCAGTCTCACCCGAAAGCATGATGGCGGAAGTGCCATCAAGGATGGCATTGGCCACGTCACTGGCCTCGGCGCGTGTCGGTCTTGGATTTTTTTCCATTGAGGCCAGCATCTGGGTGGCTGTAATAACCGGTTTGCCGGCCATCACCGTCATGCGAATCATTCTTTTCTGGGTACCGGGTACTTCACCGAAAGGCAGCTCAACACCGAGATCCCCGCGCGCCACCATCATGCCGTCTGCCGCCTCGATGATCTCGTCCATATTATCCACGCCGGCCTTGTTTTCCACCTTGGCAATAATTGGTGTGTCAATATCCAGCTCGGCCAGGACCTCGCGCATGCGGGTAATGTCTTCAGCACTCTGGATAAACGAGGCCGCGATGTAATCGACATCATTTGCTGCCGCGAACTCGATTTCACGTACAAAATCCGCACGATTCTCCGGACCCACGGCGGTCAGGGAAAGATTGGTATCAGGAAGATTTACACCCTTGGTTTTTCCTAATATGCCGCCGTGCACAACCCGGCAAACGATTTCGTTATCGGTCGTCGAAAGCGCTTCCAGTTCAATGGCGCCATCATCCAGTAAAATGATATCCCCAACCGAGACTTCTCCGGGTAATTTCGCATACGAAACTGAAACCCCATCCTGATCACCAGGTTCACCATCGGTGCGCAGGGTAAATTGTGCACCACGGTTCAGGTCCACATAGCTATCACGAAGCAAACCGGTACGGATCTCAATACCACGTGTATCGATCATGATCGCCACCCGGCTACCCGCAGCCTTTGCCGCTTCACGAATCCGCTCGACACGGTCATGGTGCTCATCAAAATTGCCATGAGAGAGGTTCAGACGGGCAACGTTCATTCCGCTTTGAATCATCTGCGTCAGGGTGTCTACATCGTCACAGGCAGGTCCAACAGTGGCAATGATTTTGGTCTTACGGAATTGGGGTTTAGCAGCCATGGTAATCGGATTCGCATGCTTAAATTAAGTTACTTCAGTGTACGCCAATTGAGGGCCCCGGAGTCAGAAACCATCAGCTTCTTTTTCACTTATACTTTCTAAATATACGCATGATAAAGTTACGCTAACCAGGAAAACTGCTTACTCAATTATCAGGGCTACCCGATGTCAAAATTTGAAGACGATTATAGTTTCGAAACTCTTGCGATAAGGGCGGGACAGGTGCGTACCGCCGAGGGTGAGCACAGTGAAGCCATCTTTCCTACCTCCAGCTTTGTATTTGCGTCAGCTGCGGAAGCTGCTGCGCGTTTCGCCGGTGATCAACCCGGAAATATTTACTCCCGCTTTACCAACCCGACCGTCAGAACTTTTGAGCAACGCCTGGCAGCGCTTGAAGGTACAGATTCCTGCGTAGCCACATCCTCCGGCATGGCAGCGATCCTGTCTACCTGCCTTGCATTGCTGAAATCCGGCGATCATATCGTCTCATCACGCAGTATTTTTGGTTCCACCACCGGGCTGTTTAACAATTACCTGGGGAAGCTGGGTATCGAAACCAGTTTTGTAGACCTGACGGATTTTTCCAGTTGGGAAGCCGCCATTCGTCCAGAGACCCGCTTGATGTTTCTGGAAACGCCGTCCAATCCGCTGACGGAGTTGGCAGATATCCGGCAATTGGCGACTTTAGCACACGAAAATGACTGCCTGCTGGTGGTGGATAACTGTTTTTGCACACCCGCCCTGCAACAACCGATCAAACTGGGGGCCGATATAGTGATCCATTCAGCCACCAAATTCCTGGACGGCCAGGGCCGCTGTGTTGGCGGTGCCGTGTTGGGACCCAAAGATATCGTGGGTGAGGAAGTATTTGGCTTCCTCAGAACCGCCGGACCAACCATGAGCCCCTTCAATGCCTGGGTATTTTTGAAGGGCCTGGAAACTTTAAGCCTGCGCATGAAGGCACACAGTGCCAATGCGCTGGAACTGGCCCTGTGGCTGGAACAGCAGGCGTCTGTCAAGCGGGTTTTCTTTCCCGGTCTTGAGAGCCACGACCAGCATCAACTGGCAAAACAGCAGCAATCAGGATTCGGCGGCTTGCTATCTTTCGAGCTCGAAGGCGGGAAAGAGGCGGGATGGAATCTGATCGATGCGACCCGTTTGATTTCAATTACCGCCAATCTCGGTGACGCCAAGTCCACCATCACCCACCCGGCCACCACGACCCACGGCAGGTTGACAGCAGAACAACGTGAAGAAGCTGGCATCTCCGATGGACTGATACGGATCGCCGTGGGACTTGAAGATGTTGAGGATCTGAAAAAAGACTTGGCCCGGGGGATAGCCTGACTCAGGTTTTATCCCGATCTTCCAGATGGGTCATGGGTACCATGCGTTTGTGGAGGACAGCAAAAACGACCAACTGCTTTTCATGGTAATGGTAGTAAATAACGTGACTTGAGTGGGGGAAGCTAAATACCTCCGCACTAAGCTCAGACCGTTGTGTCCCCATTTTCGGTGTTTCAGATAATAAATTTATTACCTGACGCAGTTCTGACAAATACTTCTTCGACTGCTCACTCCCCCATTGGGCAAGTGTATAACGACGGATTTGAATCAGATCAGAACGAGCATCTGGCGTAAGCCTGTACTGGAACGCATTAGTCATGTTTTCCCGTTTCCAGTTCATCAAAAAATGACTCACCATCAACCGTATCTTGATTGGCTATATCAGCCTTTGCCTTAATGGCCCTGTACTGCAACATGCTTAATTTCATAGCTTCGATACTTTCATACTCATCAAAAGAGACAAGCACAGCAACCGGCTTGCCATTCTTATTAATCTGAACAGGTGCTTGCTGTGCGTTCATCAACATTTCACCAAAATGAGTTTTGGCTTCGTTGGCAGTTAATGCCTTCATTAGTAAAACCTCAAAATCGTTCGATTCGTTCATTATAGATGAA
>Ga0164313_10006733_pt1 | contig 10107 bp, 8 predicted proteins | sample GuaBasSedimGuay4_FD_113735 | JGI IMG/M metagenome (GOLD analysis project Ga0164313, IMG submission 113735) | Subseafloor sediment microbial communities from Guaymas Basin, Gulf of California, Mexico - Guay4, Core 4569-4, 0-3 cm | ecosystem: Environmental > Aquatic > Marine > Hydrothermal vents >...
AACTGCCTTTTGAACAATATATAGACCAATTCCCGAACCATCTGAAGATTCGGTGCCTCTATAAAACATTTCCATTACATGAGGTATTTTATCTTCAGCAATTCCAATTCCATTATCAGCAACAACAATTTCACATCCTTTCTTGGTCAAGTTAATATTAACCTCTACAATATTTTCTTTGGCATCGGGATTACGATATTTAATGGCATTGCCTATTAAATTCCTAAAGATTTCATTTATCCTCCACTTGTCGCTATAAAAGTCCCCTTCATCAATGATGATTTTTCGTACAACTTTAGAAGTCGCCTTAAGATAGCTTAAATCTTCAAAGCACTTAAGAACGATTTCTTCAAAGTCTATTTTATTTGATGAAACTGACATTTTTAAGTTCTTCGAATGACTCAATATATCACGGATGAAATGGTCTAGTTTATTAACCTGGCCTTCCATCAACTCCACATAATAGTCCTTATCCGCTTCGCTTTCTTCAAGCTTGGTCAGATTAATTAATCCCAGAATGGAGGCAAGTGGTGCTCTTAAATCATGTGAAACTTTATATACAAAATTATCGAGTTCAAGATTTCTCGTTTTAAGTTCCTCCTCCGCTTTAACTCTTTGCCTTATGTCTATATAAATACCATATATGCCAATATGTTCATCTCCCTCCATAACCGGTAGGGCATATATTAAGACAGGAATTTTTTCTCCCGCCTTGTTATATCTATATGTTTCAACAAAATCTATTTCTCCTTTAATAGCAGAGCTATTTAATTTCATAGCTTCTTCAACCATGTCTGGAGAAATAATATAATCTAGTAATGAATTTCCCTCAAGTTCCTCAATACTATAACCAAATATTGCTTCAAAGCCCTTGTTTATACTGCTAACCATAAACTGATTGTCCAATAAAACAATTCCCATAGGTGAGTTTTCAAATAGCTGGTTAAGTAGTTCTCTGCTGCGCGCAAGTTCACTCAGGGCCTTCATTCTGTCAGAAACATCATGTATTAATATCTGCATGGCCGGCTTCCCTTCGAAGGTTGTGGGTATTGAAGCAACCTCTACCTCAACTACATTACCGGTAAACGTTTTTAACTGGGTATTAAACAAAGGCGTATTTTCTCCTTTTTCAACCACGAGGCGGTAACGTTCCATAAAAGCAGCATATTCATCATCATTTGTTACAAAATGTCTTGTTGATACACCAATAATGCTCTCTTTGGATTCTACGTGCGCTATTCTGGCAAGCTCATTATTTATAAATACTATTTTTTCATCGGCAATAATTCCAATACCAATGGGAGCACTTTCTACTAATCTTCTATGCCGTTCTTCGCTGACTCTGAGCTTTTCCTCATTTAGTTTACGCTGATTAATATCAATATGTGTGCCTGTTACTCTTACTGCTATCCCATCTGATGATCTCTCAACTATTTTTCCTCTATCTAATATCCATTTCCAGTTACCCTCCTTGGTTTTAAGCCTAAATTCAGAGTCATATTCCTCCGTACGGCCTTCAATCATATCATAAAGTGCTTTGATTGCGCTCTGCCTATCATCCGGGTGAAGTAGATTTTCCCAGCTTAGCTCATAAACTTCTTTAAGTTTATAGCCAAGCATCTTCGCCCAGGTTTTATTATAAATAATTTCTCCTGAATCCAGATTCCAATCCCATGTACCTACCTCTCCTCCTTTAAGCACAAGCTGTAACCTGTCCTTGTTTTCTTTTAGCTCCTCTTCAAGATCATAATGATCTGTTACATCGATGAAATTTAAAACAACATAAACCACCTTTCCTCCTTGATCGCGAATTGGAAATATATGTGCCATGAGCCAGTGACCTTTCTCCTCTTTTGCTCTTCCTAATTTGGCTGAAAAAAAGAAATATTTAAAAACCGGTGATTGATGAGCCTCTCCCTTAAAGGCCTTATTTATAAAAGTCATCAACCCTTGACTTTTTATTTGCTCATCAAGAAATATGTTGTACTTACTATTGAGAAAGCTCATTTCTTCTTCCTCTAAATTCCACAAAGTACGATGAGCATCATTAGAGTACATGATTGTACCATCCAGATTAAAAATAATGGCACTCTGGGGAGATGCATTAATAACTTCCACTAATTGCTCACGAGGGAGTGATTCTAATATTCCATCATTAACCGGGTAAAGGCCTCCCTTATAACCTACCAATTCTTCATCCTTAATAATTGGCTCTAACAAGAGGCGAAATTCTTTCCGCTTTACAGACAGCAGCTCTACAACTGATTGTCCCTCTACTAACTTACTTGCAATATCGCTATGATTAAAGGAGAATATGCTCTCAATAGGCTTCTCCATTACATCTATTGCCAACAATCCCGTAAGGTCAGCAATTGCTCTATTCCAGATTACAATTTTTTTATTCGCATCAATAGCAAATATTGGTTCCGAAAGAGTGTCAAGAACAATATCCTGATATGAAAAAATTTGATTCGTAGGTAACAATAGTCTAACAAATAAGACGAAGTATAGTTATTATTGGCTTATGAAAAAAGCGCTAATTAAACATATACTAGAATTTCAAAGAATGGTTAAATCCAATAATAGTAAATTTCTATTTTAGCCTGTTTTCTATAATCGTTTTTTATGTTGGTCAAATAATTGGGGTGATTCGAGAATAATTTTTAAATTTCAGTTTCAAGTAAAATTAGTTAAGCCATATGCATTCGTCATGGATTAAAATAGGCTCGCGTGCTTCAGTATTAATAATTATTTATTTATTACTTAGTGTCCCGAACACGAAGTATCAGTACTTCAATGAAGAAGCCCCGGGAGCAATACCTTTTTCAGCTAGCTCTGACAAGCTTATTACTGATTACATATCCATAGTTCGTTCTTATAGCGATGTGGAGAAGTCTAGCCAATATGATAGCCTGATAGCCCAATTAAGCTATAAATTAAATATGCTGAAAAGTGAAACACTAGACAGTAAGAGCTTAATAATAGATGCTATTTCTCATGATTTTGGCCGCGCAGCAGCAATTGTCAGTCTTTCTTCAGATGACCCGGAATCATTATTAGAGAGCCTATGGTTCTGGCGTACTTATCTTAAAGAACAAAGTATTTTCTGGGACATTAATAATGAAGATCAAAAGAAGCGTCTTGCTTCTTCTATAAGTTTCATTGGCCAGTGTGAGGATTTTATTGCAACTAATAGAGGCCTTCATTATACTAAATTAACCGAAACCTCTGCCAGTTTTGATACTTCATCTACCTTAGAAAATATTGTTTCGGGTGATTTTCTGCTCTCCTCACATGATATTTCATATAGTTATTTTGAGCAGGCTAAATCTATTCCGGAACTCTCAACATCAATTGGCTTAGTAGTAATTAATGGGGACTCATCATTTTATACAAGTGCAACACCAACAGATGGGTTGCATATAACAGCAACATCAACCTTTATCAATAAACTTTTTGCCAAGCGAGTCCTTCTTCGCTTACGCGATGATATTCCTGAAATAATTGCAAACCCTGGTATCCCTCATATTGCAGCAAACTTTGCCTATGAATTAGCTATCCAACGTGATATTAATTATGACTTTTCTTCTAACCAACTAAAAAAAACTTCGTTATGTGAGATAGGCCTGTTGCAGTTTGCCTATGAGGGCCAAGACATTGAATTTATTACTTCCTTTAGCCCTACAAATGACGCATTTGTTTATAGTTTAAATAGACTTGGAATAAGAAATAATACAGGGCCTGCATCTTCAGAAATATTATTTCACCCTTCAATTGAAGTAATAGGAATACAATTGTCAGGCGAAAATATTAAAAGCAGAAATCTGGAGATGGCTTCTGCCATTATAAATTTAACCACAATCGATGCTAAACTTATGAAGTCCCTCCGTTGGAAGTTGCCCTATTATAGGTTGTTAAAAGGCTATAGTCATCTTATAAGTCTAATGGGTAATACTCCTCCAATAGCAAAAGGGATGGCTCCGGAAACTGCTTTAATCCATAATTACATAAATGATAAAAACGAAGAGTTGCTGCCCATTTTAATGGAAATGGCTTCACAGTTTGAACTCAAGAATAACTACTTTCCCACCTATAGAATGCTGTGTGAGATGGGGATGTCTAAATTGGAGGCTCGAGAGTATAAATAGTTGCTACTATGTTTCGACTAATCCTTTTGTGCTGCTCTGGATGAAAACCAAGGGATGCAAACAAGGTCTCGTATGGCGGATACCTATTAGTTTTAATTTGAGCAGTTAATTGAAAAAAAGAAAACATTACTTTGGTTACAACCTTATCCCAGGGATGGTTAGTATTAACAAAATCGCTAAAGATCAATATCCCTTTAGGATTAAGTTTAGGTTTAAGGTGTTGCAAAATCAGATGGGCTTGGTCTGCTGAAAATTGATCAAAAAAGAAGTTCGTAAGCACAACATCGTAGCCTACTGTTTTTAAATCTAAGATTGATAGATCATAAAAATTAATTTTCAAATTAGAAGTCTTTCTTTTTCTGGCGCGAAACATCATATGACTAGAATACTCTACAAAGTCCACATCCAAAGGCCCTCCCAAATCCTGAAGGTATTCCAGTATACTGCCGGTTCCTCCTCCAACTACAAGTATCCTGGCATTCTCAGGAATAATAGCCAGGAAAGCCCTTTTTGCTAATTGTTGCTTCCTGCCGAAAACAATTTTTGCAAGTCGATCATAAACCCAGGCTATTCTATTGTAGTTTGGCATCAAAGTATTAGTCTAAGAAGAGGGATTAGAAATATAGTTTCTCCAGCCACTCTTAGTCCATCTTGCAATTCTATTTTCTTGCCAATAATTAGGCTCACAAATAATACCAATCCCATAATTAAAATAACTAGCTGGTCTGCCCAAAATGAGTCGATGGCCAAGCTAAGGATAATAATAAGTAACAGAACAGCTAGTGTTATAAAGCCTATCGTTCGGACAGCCCTGTCACCAATTATCTGGGCCAGTGAAGTTTGCCCCTCCTTCTTATCATCCATATAGTCGAACCACGATAAAATTAAGGTGTTTGCCAATGCCAATAGAAATATTTCTACCCATAATAATATGATTGGAATAGAAAATGTTTGGCTTGGGTTAAAAGAAACAGGGCTTAAAAATATCCCGGAAGCAAACACCATGGCAATCATTAATTCCTTTAAGGCAAAACGTTGGGGCAATATAATAAAGAGTAACAGAAAATAAATAAGCGTAACCACTGATAGCATTATTCCTGCTCGGGCAATATTAGCAGGCAAAAACCAGCTTATAACGAGTAAGAAAAGGAGTAAAATGAGTTGATAAATAGAAAGCCTGGCAAAATTTTGCTGATAAAACCGGTGTCTTCCTGAAATGGCTATTCCTGATATTTTTTTAGCATCGAGCAAATGGTCGAAGTTGTAAATAGCTAAAACAGCTATTAATAAAGCAATTGTAGCTACGGGAGGGATTACAGAATCAATAATATTAGCAATGAACAATGATGTTATGGCTGCGCCAATAGCAGTATCAAAGTTCATCCAGTGTAGAATATTAGCTACGTGTTTCGCCATATTAATGATAATTGTTATAGGCTTAAAACAAGAATAGCCCACAAAGTGAGCTATTTATAATTTTCTGATATTAAAGATTATCCTAATGCCTCTGCACCTGCCACGATCTCCAAAATCTCCTTGGTAATTGCAGCCTGACGTGTTTGGTTATATGTTAATCTTAAATCTTTCAAAATTTCGTCAGCATTTTCAGTAGCCTTATCCATCGCTGTCATTCTAGCACCGTGCTCCGATGCATTAGACTCAAGAATAGCTTTGTAAAACTGAACCTTCAATGATTTAGGAATAAGCTCATCAACCAATACTTGCTGGTTTGGCTGATAAATAAAATCGTTATGTAAACCTGAGTCGTCATTGCTCGCTTCCTGTAATGGTAACAACTGCTCTGTTCTTAATACCTGTGTGGCTATGTTCTTAAACTCATTATAGACTAGCTCTACTTTATCAAACTTTTCCTCGCTAAATCCCTTCATTACAAATTCAGCTGCTACACGAGCCTTTTCAAATGATAGATTAGAAAACACATCTGCATATTCATCAATAACATTGTATTTTCTCTTCTTAAAAAACTCTGTAGATTTCCTTCCTATAGTGAGAATTTGTAAGTCACCTGCCTTCTCCTGAGCCTCATATTTAGTATGAATAAGCTCAACAACAGTTTTAAAAACATTAGAATTAAATGGTCCACATAGTCCTCTATCTGAGGTTATCGCAACAATTAATATCTTGTCATCATCCCTATTTGAAGCGAAAGTATTTTCTCCTGCCTCTAAGCCACTACTTACGTTCTCCAGTACTTCACCTAGTTTCTGGGCATAAGGTCTCATTTGCATAATATTATCCTGAGCCTTGCGCAGCTTGGCTGCTGCCACCATTTTCATAGCCTTAGTAATCTGCTGAGTAGAGATTACTGAACTTATCCTCGTTTTTACCTCTTTAAGGTTTGCCATGAGCTAATTTTATGCTACTTCTTTTATTATTCTTACTTACCCTCGTAATTCTTAGCTACTTCGGTAGCTACCTCTTTTAGTACATCAGTTAAAGAATCATCTAACTTCCCAACAGTCAGTTCATCAATGACATTTTTATGCTTTGAATTTAATACTTGCAAGAACTCAACCTCAAATGCTTTTACATTATCAACTCCTACCTTATCTAAATAACCCTTTGAAGAAGCAAAAATAGCGGCCACCTGCTCTCCTACTCTAAATGGTGAATATTGAGCCTGCTTAAGTATCTCCTGATTTTTTGTTCCTCTGTTAATTGTAAGCAATGTTGCCGCATCAAGGTCAGACCCAAACTTAGCAAATGCCGCAAGTTCACGGTATTGTGCCTGATCCAGTTTAAGAGTACCGGCAACCTTTTTCATTGATTTAACCTGTGCTGAACCACCCACTCTTGATACTGATATACCAACGTTAATCGCAGGACGAATACCCGAGTTAAATAAATCTGTTTCCAGGAAAATCTGGCCGTCAGTAATACTAATTACATTCGTTGGAATATAGGCTGACACATCACTCGCCTGAGTTTCAATAATTGGTAAAGCTGTTAAAGATCCTCCTCCTTTAATAATATCTTTTATAGAAGGCGGTATGTCATTCATTTGCTGAGCAATGCTATCGTTATCATTAACCTTAGCCGCACGCTCTAATAATCTTGAGTGAAGATAGAATACATCACCAGGATATGCTTCACGTCCCGGAGGCCTTCTTAATAATAATGAAACTTCGCGATAGGCAACTGCTTGCTTAGAAAGGTCATCATAGATTACTAAAGCAGGTCTTCCTGTGTCTCTAAAGTACTCACCAATTGCAGCTCCGGTAAACGGTGCATAGAATTGCATAGCCGCCGGATCAGCTGCAGATGCTGATACGATAATAGTATATTTTAAGGCGTCGGCCTTCTCTAACTGTGCAACTATACCGGCTACAGTAGATGCTTTTTGTCCAATAGCAACATAAATACAATAAACAGGCTCTCCTTTATCGTAGAATTCTTTTTGATTGATAATGGTATCGATAGCAACAGCTGTTTTACCAGTTTGCCTGTCACCAATAATTAGTTCTCTCTGGCCACGACCAATAGGAATCATAGAGTCAATTGCCTTAATTCCAGTTTGTAATGGCTCATTTACTGGCTGACGAAAGATTACACCAGGTGCCTTGCGCTCAAGCGGCATTTCATATAGCTCTCCTCCAAACTCACCTTTGCCGTCAATAGCAATGGCCAGGGTATTTACTACTCTACCACATAAGCTATCTCCTACCTTAATGGAAGCAATTTTTTGCGTTCTTTTAACCGTATCGCCCTCTTTAATTCCTTTAGCTTCACCTAATAATACAGCACCTACATTATCTTCTTCTAAGTTAAGAACCAAAGCTTGAACACCATTCTCAAACTCCAATAACTCCCCTGCCTCAGCCTGGGTTAAGCCATATATACGAGCAACACCATCACCAATTTGTAATACTGTACCTACTTGTTCTAATTCAGCATCGGTCTTTACATTAGAGAGTTGTTCTCTAAGTATGGCTGATACTTCATCTGGACGTACATCGTTCATTATCTTATTATTTTAATTAGTTAATTCTCTCCTTATGTGGTTGAGTTGTGACTTTATCGACTGATCCAATCTTCTGTCACCGACGTTTAGAATAAACCCTCCAACAATACTTTCATCAATTATTTCATTCAAACTAGCCTTCTTACCAGAAATTTCCTCTACCAACTCATTGAATTTCATTCTAAGATCATCATCCAGATCTATAGTCGTAGTAATATCGGCCACCTGTAATCCTTTAATGGTATTATACTGTACCTGAAACTCAGCAGCAATTTCATTCAGGATATTCTCTCTGTTTTTCTTGGTAACAAGATCAAAAGCCAATATAGAAAGTTTCTGCATCCTCTTGTCAAATAAAGCATGTAGAATTTTCCTTTTTTTATCGTGCTTGATAATTGGGTTTTTTAACATCACAGCAAACACCCTGTTTTGCTCAATAACAGCACTAAACAACATCATGTCGTTATACACCTCATCCAGAATTTTCTCGTCTCTGGCCAATTCAATCATCGACTTGGCATACCGAGTTGCTGCTCTGTGACTACTCATATTTAGTTAAAATTTTTGTCTGCTAAAAACTCATCTACCAAGGCCTTTTTAGATTTATCATCACCTAAAGTCTTTCTTATAAGTTTCTCGGCAATTTCAACTGACAATTCTGCAACCTGATTCCTTACTTCTTTTAAGGCAGCCTCCTTCTCATTGATAATACTAGCTTTAGCATCCTCAATTAATTTGGAGGTGATTTTCTTAGCATCTTCTTTAGCTTCTTCCTTTAATTGGCTTGCTATTTTTGCAGCCTCTTTTAAAAGGACATCGCGTTCTTCTCTAGCTTTTGTTAGTAGCTTCTCATTATCTGCCTGCAATTTAGACATCTCATCTCTAGCCTCATCGGCAGAGCGAAGTGCTTCCTCAATAGACTCTTCTCGAATTTTTAAAGAATCAAGAATTGGTCTCCAGGCAAATTTACCAAGAAGAAGAACAAGCATTAGAAATATTACTACTTGCCAAAATATTAATCCTATACCGGGAGTTAATAATTCCATTTGATATTTTTTTTGTTTTTAAATACTAAAAGATCCCCAAGCCTAACGCCCGGGGAACTTTAGTTTACTTGAGCGAAATCATGAAGTTAACCACAACACCAAAGAGGGCAATTACCTCTACAAGTGCCGCGATGATTAACATGGCTGTTTGGATTTTACCAGCAGCTTCTGGCTGACGAGCCATTGCTTCCATTGCCGATCCTCCAATTCTACCAATACCGATTCCTGCGCCTATCGCAACAAGACCGGCACCAATACCAGCACCCATAATCGCTAAGCTCATGTCTAATAAAATAGATAATAACATAATTTTAAATTATAGATTAAACAAAAGATTCAAAGTTAATGTGCTTCTTCAGTAGCTAACCCAATATAAACCGCTGTGAATATGGTAAACACGTAAGCTTGTATTGATGCTACTAATATTTCAATTAAATTAATAAATACTAAAATGACAGAACTGCCAATCCCCACTGTAAAACTTGAGAATATGAAGGCCATTGCTATCAAACTTAAAATAACGATATGCCCGGCAGATATTGCCACAAACAATCGTATCATTAATGATATAGGTTTAGTTATAATACCAATTATTTCTACAGGAAGAATTATCAACCTAATTGGTAATGGTACACCCGGGGTCCAAAATATATGCTTCCAGTAATTGGCATTGCCACTTACATTAGTAATAATAAAGGTAAAAATGGCCAGCACAAATGTAACCGAAATATTACCTGTAAGATTGGCGGCACCAGGCATTAAACCAAACAAGTTGCCAAACCAGATAAAAAAGAATAATGAAAGGAGATAAGGCACATATTTTTCATAGCCATGGCCAATATTAGGCTTTATTACCTCGTCTCTTAAATAAATAATTATTGGCTCAAAAAAGGACTGTATTCCAGATGGAGCTTTCCCTTTATTCTTTTTG
>Ga0164313_10006734_pt1 | contig 10105 bp, 29 predicted proteins | sample GuaBasSedimGuay4_FD_113735 | JGI IMG/M metagenome (GOLD analysis project Ga0164313, IMG submission 113735) | Subseafloor sediment microbial communities from Guaymas Basin, Gulf of California, Mexico - Guay4, Core 4569-4, 0-3 cm | ecosystem: Environmental > Aquatic > Marine > Hydrothermal vents...
TGTTAAATCCGCCACTAAATTTTTTTATTTTTTTTTATTTTGGTATTATAATTATATATATCAATACACGAATTAAGAATCAGAAAGTGAAAAGGTGGTAAATAATGGCTGGAGAGAAGTATAAGATTTATAAGAGAGGACAGGAAATCGTATGTGGAAGTGGGAATAATGAAACTAGGTATTTAGTTGTTTCTGATTTACATCTTAATAGTCATAATGAGATTTGCGTAGATATAATTCCTTTTATTAATAAATTTAATAAATATGAAATCAGAATAAAATCATCTGAAATTAATGATTATCATTCTGTTATTGGAAAGAAATCATTTGATGTTGGAGATAATGTTACTTTAATTGATCGACCAGACAATGATTCTCAACGAAATATAATCACTACGTTTTTAAATAAATTGTTTGATGTTTCTGATTATTCTAAACGGATTACAAAAGTTATTGAAAAAGATGGTATGATTTTTTATAAAACTAAAGAGGATGGTAATAATGTTCTTCTTGATTTAAGTTTGTTTTATAGAAAAGTGTGTGATTCTGATAAAGTGGATTTAGCATACATAAAGGATATTATTTTAAAAGATAGGAAAGTAAAATCTAAATTAGAGAAAATAAATCCCATTAGTAATTTGATGTTGTCAAATAGTTTAAAAACATTGGCAAAGAGGAAAAAGAAAGAAACTATGAATCTTTTAAATGATTTCAAGGAGAAAAATCTTAATTTAAGAAATTGTATGAAGGGAGTAAAGCAATCTTTACAAAAGCTTAATAATTGTAAGGATGTTGTAAATGTTGTTTTTGATGAAGAATCAAATAAATTAAACATTTATACTCCTCTTATTTTTTCCGAATTTGAAAGAGGGAAAAAATATCCTATAGGACATTATAAGTTTGAGATTTATATAAATAGTCGTGATGATGGATTTTCTTTCAAAGGAATCAGATTAGAAGGTAAGAGTTCATATCATGGAGGTATGCATCATTGTATTCAATCAGATGGAAAGATTTGTTTCGGAGAATATAATATATTTAATTTATCAAAAGATGGGAAGTTGTTTGAGATTTATTTGATTTTCTTAAATGTTTTAAGAAATTTTCCAATAGCTCCAGATTTTAATCCTAGTGAGTTTTATCGTGGTTTATCTCGAGAGTTTAGGGATAAAACAAATCATATGATAAGAGATGTGGATAGTAGTAAATCAGATAAGATTTATAGTAGACGTTAAGGAGGTAAGAAAATGTATGATTTCGATAGATATGAAAGAGATTTAGATGAGTATGCTAAAGAAGAAAGAAAGAAAAAACTTTCTCAAAGAAGAGGATATGATGATCCTTTTGGTTATGAAGAAGGGTTTATAGATGGAGATATGTTTGCTGATGTGTTAGGTAATGAAGAAAGCAATGAAAGTAAGTTCTTTAAGAAAGAGGATAAGAAATCAAAGAAAAAAGTAAAATCAGTAAAGAGTTATTATCAGGAGAAACCAGATAAGAAAGCAATATTACATAAGTTTGGATCTGTTAAGATAAGAAAGAAAACTGAAATGGATTTACAGATTCTTTTTGGTTTACTTAATGAAAAGAAGATGGAAGGTTTAGCTTATCTATTTATTAAACAAGATAAAAAAGTAGCTTATGTCTATGATATGTTTGTTCCTGAGCAAGGCGTTAGTGGAGGTAGTCGCGATCCTGATCCTAAAGCTTTGGCTAAATGGATGATTAAGAATAAGAACAATCCTAAGAAAGAAGATTTAAGGGGTTGGGCTCATAGTCATTCTGATATGCCTTGTTTTTGGAGTATGACTGATGATAATTATGTTAAGTCATTAACGAATGGTTTTGATTTAACTAAGCCTAAAATGCTTTTTAGTTTGGTTTATTCGTTTGCTGATAAAGACGTAAAGAAGTTATCTAGGTTTGATATTAATAGTTTGTTCGGAAGAATAACTGTAGATGATATTGATATTGAAACTGTTGATACAGATAAATGGAATAAATCTAAATGGAAGAAGTATGTTGCTAAGAAAAAGAAATACTTTAAAAAGATAATCAAAAGCAAGATAAATCAAGAAAGGTGGACTCCTGTTGAGATTGTTGAAGTTGATAAAGATAATGATAAGAAGAAAGGAAAGTCTAAAAAGCATCCTAAAGAAATATCTACTGATATTGATTTGTATGTTGAAGATGAATATTCACGATCTTGGAATGGATATGGTAGATTTAAGCAAGAAGATTTTGAAGATGATTTTAAGCCAAGAAAGAGAAAAAATGGAAGATTTGTTAGTGAAAATGAGTGGTATGATCCTTACGATCCTTGTGGTTGGTATCGTTAAAAATTGCTTGTTTTTTCGTATTATATAGGCATTTTCCAAAAACCTTTCTTTTAGCATATTTTTTCAAAAAGGCTGGCTTATTTGGAGCAAATAGTGGGTCGGCTGGTTAAAGCTAAAGAAATGCTATAGAACAGATTTCTATAGTACCCCATTTCTTTCAGTTTAAAAAGGCGCAATAAAATTGTCATTTTTTGAAATTAATAATTTTTTTTGTATGATTTAGTTATTTTTTTAGTAAAATAATTTAACAGAATTAAATCAAGAATAATGATTATATTTGGTATGATTTTTACACATTTGTTGGGATTATTGCACCAAATAGAAAAATTAAAACTGTTGTAATATTATAATAATATAAGATGATATTATATTATAATATTATAAAAATATAAACATAAGATCATATAGTAACTAGAACATAGATTATGTATAATAGTATTCTTATTCTATATTAGAACATAGAACATATAACATTATAGTATTATAGGATACTAGTATTACAACATAAGATCTAATGTTTATTAAGTAGTCATAGCATATAGCTATTATTTAATTAGAAAAAAAGATTAATGGCCACTTCGATATGAATTAATAATGTTATAAATATTATTATAACATTATTAATTCATATCTCGTGGCCATTTAGGTAGATCTTTTTTTCTTTTCCTTTGACCGCCGGGTAATCCCGGAACCCTTGTATTTATGAATTGCCCCTATATAATAGGCTGAATATGTTTGTGCTATAATATATTATATTATCAATACATGAATTGAGATTGTATAATCTGAAGTGGAGGTTATGAGGATGCAAAGACAAGCAATTAATGTTTCGATTATGGAACTGAAGAATTTGATAAAGGAATTAGAATCAGAACAAAAGGATTTTGAGAAAGATATTAAGTTAAAACTATCTGTATCTCAAAGAGTAAAACATGAAAGAGAGATGTTAAAAAAGAAATGGTTGATTCCGATAATCAATTATTCTGATGCTAGTGATACTTGGGTGTTTGATAGAGTGGAGGATAAAGAATGAAATACACTAAAAAACAAATACATGATTACTTTAAAAACGGAGACATTTCAGAAACTCAAAGAGATGATTTGTTATATGCTCTTGAACAAGAAATACGGTAAGGTGGTATAAAATGGAAGCAAACTATAAAAAAGCTTTCTCTATATTGATGGAATATTGGGAGATCTTACCAGAAGAAGAAAAATTAAAAATCGATAAAAGACTTAAAGATTGTGGGGTATAAAAATGAAAGAAATAAAAACAATAGAAAAAGCTATAAAACTATTAACAGAAAGAAGGGGATTTAAAATAGAAGATTTAAGAGAAGCTAAATATAGAATTTATGATGAAGATATAAGTTTTATAGTAGAAACTGATAAGGAACTAATAAATTATGCAAACGAGCAAAGACAAGAAGAACTGTATTAGAACAGACAAAGCAAGTATCTATTGAAATAATTAAAGGAGATTGATTTTAAAATGAGATTAACTGTTAGTTTATTATCTGCTTTATCTAAGAAGAGTAATAGGTTTGGTATCTTTAAGATTGGGGATAAAGAGCTTTTGAAGTTTAAACGAATTGTTAAAGCAGATTTAGCAGATGGAATGTTTAATAAGATTGCTAAGATTGAAGATCAATTATTTGAGATTGAATTAGATGATGGTGTTGTTTCAGATGTAAGAACTATAGATGAGATTCCAACTATTGTAGTTGATTCGTTTACTATGATTAAAGCCTTAGTTGGAGAAAAAGATGGTAAGATGACTAAAAAGGATTTTTATAAAGCTTATACTGAACAAACTGGATGTAGTCATAGAACTGCAGAAAGACATTTACAAGAAGCAATTGGTAGAGTTGTTAATGAAGACGGTTATTATTCGATTAAGCTCATCGTAGATTTAAAACAAAAAGATAAAGATAGTCTCAAAGAGGCTGATAAGAAGAAGGTGATAGAAGTAAATGAAGAAAGAGATGAAGGATGAGGAAATGATGGATAAAGTAAATAAGAACATCGATAAATTATTTGAAGAGATGGATGGGGATTAAAAACCCCATTCACTTCAAAGTAATAACGAAAGATTTATATAGAACATTAATTTATAGTTTAAAGGGTATTTAAAGATGGGAAAACTAACTACGAAGAATTCAAAGTCTCCTTCATCATGCGGATTACAAAGAAAAGAGAAATGTAGATTTTGTGGTAGGGCTCATGCTTTATCTTATTCAAGACGTAATCATGAACAGCATTGTGAAGATAATCCGGAGAGAGGATATGCTATTGATGGAATTGTTTTTAATGAAGAGGGATTGAAAAATGATTGAAAAAGAAACTTTGAACTCATTAATTGATGTAACAGACAGAATTTTTTATATTCACAAAAAATTAGGTTTATGGAGGTGAAGAGTGAAGTCTATAAGAATAGGGATTATGAGTAAAGGGAGATGGAAGAAGAGCAAATTATTCACCCTTGAAAAATTCGAGAAAGAGATTTTGAGAAAAGAGCTTCCTGGAATGGAAGAAGTTAGGAGGAAAGAACAGAATGTTTCACTGCCAACATTATTTGATTACTTATTCAGACGAGGCAAAGTTGTAGCGTATTCTAAAGAAATGCTTAACAGAGGATATTTTACAGGGAGAAATGCGCAGGCACTTGAGATAACTTTAGAATTAGAAACACAAATAGACGAGGTATAAAAATGGAGATAGGAGAAACATTATCTGGTTTACCAAAAGAACATGAATATGCTTGGAGAATTAGTAATGGGTTAGGACGAACAATACACCGCACTCATCCAACCATTCCTGATGCTTGTTACTGTGAGAAGCACGGGAGTTACACTAAATGCATACAAAATACAAGAATGATAGACTTAGCGACTGTTGAAGAAGAATGCCCTTATTGTAAATCAGATGATAGGAGGACTCAAAAATGGAATTAAGGGATCGAATCTTGAAAGAAGATGGCATTGATAATAAAGATGCTTTTTTAGTTCATGGTTGTGATGGTTGTTGTAAAAGAAAAGATTTTCCTGGGAGGAAATAAAGATGAGAGAATTAAAAAGAATTGAACGGATACTTCATAAGATTGGTTTGATTTGGATGAAAAGTCCAGATATGAGATTTTTTCAATTATTGATTAATAGAGCAGGTTTAGAAGATACTTTCTCTGCTTGGAACACAGAAGATGATGATATTGAGAAACGATTAGATGAATCAATTAAAGAAATTTATGGAGGGAAAAAATGAAATCAAAAGAAAAATTATGGGAAGTTTGTATGCAAATTTATAGACAGCAATATAAAGAAGCAGAACCAAGTGCTGATTTTGATGAGTTGATGAAAAAAGGAATAACTAAAAAACCAAATTGGTTTTTGAAGTATAGTTTGCCTGAGAAAAGGCAACAGGAAATAATAGATGAGCATTGTAAGAGAAATAAGTTATCTAAATGGGAGAAGAAAAAGATAAATAAAGAGATTTGGCTAGGGTCTAGTCCTAAGCAAATAGGAGTTGAATAAAGATGAATGTTTTTAAAGATTTTCCAAAGAAAAGCAAATGTCCTATTTGTGGAACAAATAAAGATAAAGAAAGTGTTTTGATTGGAATAGATGGAACTCAAGAAGGCAAGAATATTCAAGCTCAAGTATTTCATTTGGATTGCTTAGATTTAATGTACAATGAAGATATGGGATTTATTTATCAAAAAGTGATAAAAAATGAGTGAAGATATTAAAAGTTTTATCTGTGAAATACTATAAGAAAAGGAGATGTAATATGAAAGAACAAAAATTTGAAATCTATGGAACTGCTCATTCATGGATTAAATTAAAAGATTTCTTTAAGAAACCAAAGATGGTATTATTTAGTACGATTGATTTAGAAGTTAAAGGGTCTGATAAATTAATTTTAGCATTAGATAAATTAGAAACAAAGCAATATTTTTTTAAGTATATGATGATTAGTAATGCTGTTGACGAGATTATTTTTAAAGCTTTAAGAAAAAATAAATCTATTATTAAAGATTATGATTATGTTGTTCCAAACCATATAACTTATTTTAATAAATCATTTCATATTACATTAGATTGTTTTGTAGAGGTTAAAAAATGAACTATAGAGATATAAGAAGTTATCTTTTAGGTGAAGGATTTAAGTGCGTTGATATGACGCAACAAGGAGATGAAGTTTTTGAAAAAGATAATATTAAGTTTGCAGTTTATGAGGTAGATAAAAATGAATAAAAAGCACACTAATTATTTGTTTAAAAAATATCCTAAGTTGTTTCCTGTTAAAGATAGGAATGATTTAAAGAGAAGTTTAATGGGTTTTGGATTCTCTTGCGGAGATGGTTGGTTTGAATTAATAGATAAGTTATGCGGAGATATACAAAAAGAAATAGATGATGATGAACAAAATGAACAGATAACTGTTGTTCAGATCAAAGAAAAATTTGGGGGATTAAGATATTATTCTGATTATGGAACAAAAAAAATATTTGATTTGATTAGGAAAGCAGAAGAACAATCTTATAAAACTTGTGAAGAGTGTGGTAATCCTGGAAAGTTAAGAGATGATTTAGGATGGTGGAAAACTCTTTGTGATGTTTGCTATGGAAAGAGAAGAAAATGACGTTTTGGTTCTCGGCAGATTATCATTTTCAGCATAAGAATATTTTGGCGTATTGTAAAAGACCATTTAAAGATATTCAACATATGGATTCAGAAATAATTAAAAGGCATAATGAAAGAGTTAAACCAAAAGATACCGTCTTTTTTCTAGGAGATTTTGCGTTAAAGGATGGAGATGATATATTGCCTTTGTTAAACGGAAACTTTATATTCATTAAAGGCAATCATGATGGTCGGAATGGTATTCATACGATTATCCATTCTTGTATTATTCATCATGGTGGTAAACTTATTTATCTTGTTCATGATCCTAAAGATGCAGAAGACTTTGTTGATATTAATTTTTGTGGGCATGTTCATGAGAAATGGAAGTTTAGTAAAACAAAGAAAGGAACACCGATAGTAAATGTTGGTGTTGACCAACATAATTTTTATCCGCTAAATATAAATGAAATATTGGAGGAGATGCGAAATGAAAAAATACAAAGTAGTAATAAATCAAAAACAGTTTGAATGTGAAGTGACTGCTAGTAATGAAGATGATGCTATTGAAACAGCATTGGATATTAGAAACGATTGGTTGTTTGAAAAAGGGAATGATGATTTAGATTTTGAAGTTGAAGAGATAAAATGAATGAAAAAGAAGAAAAACAAATATTTACTCCAACACAATTTCATGTGCAAGAAGGAGATATTATAACATCAAAGAAAGGAATACTTCAACACAGTCCATTAACAAGAGAATATTTTTTAGTTAAGAAGTTTAGGATATTAGGGAATGGACACAGTATATGTGAAGGCAACAAAGAGAAGATTGATGTTCATCCAGTAAAAAAGAAAGGGGTGAAGCCAATGAAGAAGAATATTAAGAAGTTTCTTGATTATGAGGAGAAACTAACAGGAAAGAGATTGAAAATGATTAAAAGAAATCCTAAAAATGAGAGAGCAATAATTTCAACTGATGAGAAGTTTGTGCCTTTACTTAAAAGACACAATAAATATAATCAATTTGATTTACATGATGTTTTGGAATGTTTGCAAGAGTTTAGAATTATAATTGATAAGTTTTATTATGGTAATTTAAGAGATATTAGGATTTATAATCATCTTAAAGAGGAATATGAGCGTGTTTTTGGCGAGGTGAAAAAGAAAAGAAAAGGAGATTAAATATGCAACTATGGAAAGGTACGAACGAAGAATTTGTAAAAAAGATGGGTTGGATTAAAAAGAAAGGTTGGAGAATAGATACTGACCAAGTTTCAGATGTTGACCATTTTGATAAGATTTATTTTGAAGATTTATCAGATTATGTTCAGAGAGTAGAATATTGGGAACATTTAACTCACAGCGAAAATGTTTACGAAGATTTAGATTGTTTAATTGAATGTGAATACGAAGAGTATTTTGACGACCAAGATAATTTATGGGATGAACCAGTGCGAGAATAAGAGGAAAAAATGAGTTATGCTAGATGTATAGGAGATTCTCAGTTTTATGCTTTCCAAGATTCAAAATCTGGTTTACTCCAAATATTTTTCAGCAATAAAATTAGAAGTCATACTTGTGGCATTTTAATTAATTTAAAGGAAGCCGAACATCTTATGAATATTATTAAACGATATATTGTTGATGTGAAGAATGAGAAAGACAAAGAACTTTAAGATAGCTTCTTGTTGCCGTGGATGTTGGTTTGCGGACCGTCCGTCAAGGATATGTAGAAGTTGTAAACATTTTGAAGAAGCAAATGAATTCAACGATTTCGACATTGAAGAATTGCCAGATGAATGGGAGATGATAGAATGAATGAAGTAACTATAACATTAAATAAATTTGAAAGCAGTAATATAAAGTCAATCCATTATGATATCTTTACAAAGGATTTAATAGTTGGATTTAAGAACGGTTCAAAATATAGATATCCAAATATAAGTCTAAAGATATTTAATGAATTTACTAAATCAAAAAGTAAAGGAAAGTTCTTTTTTAAGAATATAAAGCATTTAAAGAATGAAAAGATTAAGGAGAAAGAAAAATGAAAGAGAATTTTAATTTCGTATTTAATTTAGATAAGCCTCTTAAAGAAGGAGCAATACGTGATTCTAATATGACTAGTGATAATACTAATGGATTACATACAGGGGGTGTATTAAGGATTGGAAATACATATGTGAAAGTTCTTTCAGATATTTTTATTAATTTAGGAAGTCCTAATTATAAATTAAATTCAGAAGATGAACTCATTGATAAACTTTCTGGAACTATTGAACACGAACATATTCATAGAGAGATATTTAGATTAAAAGATATTAATAGGTTTGATGATAAGGATGATTTAATGCAGGAAGAAAGAATTGTTGGCATTATGTTAAACGATTAAGGGGTTATAAAATGGATGAAGAAAACTTATGGAATGTTGTAGAACACAAAACAAGAAAAGTAGTTGAGTATATTAAAAATAGATGTGACCCAGAAAGATGTAGGATTATTAATGGTGTTGATTTTGGTATTCGATGTGATGATTGTATCATTACAAAAGCTTTAGCAGAGAAAACTGCTAATGATATGCTTAAAGCAATAGGATATGGGGTGAAATAAAACGGTATCTAAAACAGAACACGCAAAACTAAAGAAACGATATGAAAAATTATTATCTAATAGTTTAACAATGGATGAAGAGATTGAAGAGATATCTTCTATTTTAAAAGTATTGGATAATAGAACTAAAGCGATACAAAGGTATCAGACAGAAGTAAGAGAGAAGATGATAAAACGATGATAGAGTTTTTTAAACCAGATCCTGAATTGGGTTTCAGAGTTTGTGAAGTTTGTGGAAGGATTGGACAATGGGAGAAAGATATTGGTTCAGGTCACGGATGGATATGTAGATGTGGTCATTGGATTGATTTAAAGTGGTGATATTATGCCTAGTTGTATGAAATACAGTATATCGAATAGACACCCAGATTGTAGGTGTGTTTTTGGAAAGCAAAGAGGATATATTAGTCAAAACACAACTAATTGTCCTGTACATTTCAACGAAAGCGTAGATGAGGATGGAGATAAATATTATGTTAAAGATGGTTATAGGATTTATTTTCTGGAGGGAATAGAATGAGCACTAGTCAA
>Ga0164313_10006735_pt1 | contig 10105 bp, 6 predicted proteins | sample GuaBasSedimGuay4_FD_113735 | JGI IMG/M metagenome (GOLD analysis project Ga0164313, IMG submission 113735) | Subseafloor sediment microbial communities from Guaymas Basin, Gulf of California, Mexico - Guay4, Core 4569-4, 0-3 cm | ecosystem: Environmental > Aquatic > Marine > Hydrothermal vents >...
ACCGGGTATCAAACCTGGCTCCACGGTGAAGCGGTCGGCCTTGGCATGAGAATGGCTGCAGATCTGTCTGTGCTGATTGGCAGCTTATCTGCGGACGACGCTCAGCGCATAAACAGACTAATTGACCGTACCGGACTGCCCAACCAGCTACCTGCAAACAGTGATCCACAACGTCTACTGGAGCTGATTTACGCCGACAAAAAAACGGAATCTGGCACGCTTACCTTTATCACGATGAACGGCATCGGGAATGCCACTATCAACAAAGGCATCACCGACCAGCAGGTTTTGCAGACACTTGAGCAATTCCGCTAACGGGCCATTGTTAACAGGAACCGACATGGCGAGCGTAAACAGCATTTATATTGACCGCTCACGCCAGGATTTAATCGATCTAATTCAGCATTTATTTGCGCATAGCAAAGTCGTCATTGTTGTAGAAGGACCAGCCGGTAGTGGGCGCAGCTGTTTACTGCAACATATCGACTGGCTGGTCTCCCAGTCACACTCTCCCTATCTGAACAAATCGATAAATATTGTCGATGATGTTGATCTGCTTCCCGAGCACGATCTCATACAGTTAATTGAATCCAACGATTCATCCAACCTGTTATTAAGCGGTCGCCCCGGAACTTTTGAACAACTCAAACAAGGTGGTTATTTCAACCACTACCCAATAGAACGACTCACTATTCGACCATTTACCCGCAACGATGCTGAACAGTTTCTCGGCGAGCACTGCCCTCAGGTACCGGCACTAATTCGTCCGATACTGCTTGATCAGTGCCCCCTGTATCCTGGCGATCTGCTGCAAGCCACCTACGATGTAGAACTGGTGCAGAGCAAGCCCAGGTCCAACCGCATCCTCCTGTGGGTTGGCGCGCTAACTGTAGCGATGGTGATCACGCTATCCCTTTTATCGGCTAGTTTCTATCTAGTGCCTGAGATTCAACCCGCGCCTGCCACAAGCTCACCAGATACATCTTCGGAATCAATCATCAGAGTAGTACCCTCCAAAGCGACTCAACAAACACGAACACCTCTGCCCAATCCAACTACGAACCCAACCCAACACCCCACCCCACCCACTGCAGAAAAACTCAGGTCAGCCAGGAAAACCGCCCAGAATTCCACTTCACCAGCCCAACCGGTCGCGCAACCCTCAGTCAAGTTAACGACTGTTCTCATTGCTCCCACGGCTTCACAACAACTGCCTAATTTAGACCAGCAACGGTTACTCAATGCGAATCCACAACACTTCACTCTGCAATTGATGCTGGCAAGTGAAGTGCAAAATATAGACAAACTCATTAAGCGATTTGGATTAGCCGAGCAGAGCTACCGTTATGCAAAACTCGTCGATGGACAACGACGTTATTGCCTGCTGTACGGGAATTTCAACACTTATGAGCAGGCCAGTGCAGCGATAAGAAAACTACCTGATGGATTGAAAAAGCTTGGCCCCTGGCGACGTCGATTCAGTGCAGTGCAGACAGAGTTATCGACCAAACCAAGCCAATAAACCCCCTCCACTCAGCATACAGCGCGGCACAGGGGGAGCCGACGATTATGGAACAGTACTGTCACGCCCATTGCCGAGCAACTTCTTAATCCTGCTCTCGTCGATAACTGCTACGTCGGGTTCATCAATGGAACCCGTGATGCGGTAATTCCTCTCGGTAACACTATCAATTTGGTTTCCCAACAGTTTCTGGCCAACATAAACCGCCGCCCCCAGCCCTAACGATGCAATTGACGCCGCCAACGTCATGCTGTCCGATACCCGGGGCACAACACCCGCACGCAAGTTGAGTTCGCGGTTAGCAAGTTCAATTTGGCCGGTCAACCTAATCTCAGCCGCAGGCCCCTCGAGCTTGACCCGTTGAAGTTCTGCCTGCCCGTTTTTAGCGGTCACTTTGGCTGCAAAATCATCAAAAATGAACCCCACCCCGACGACATCGCGAAAATCCAGCGATATTCGCCGTTGCAGAGTGCTAAACCTCAGCAATCCAAACAGACGTCCAAGTCCAGGTTCAATAGCCAACAAACTGCCGTCTTCCGCATCCACTGCCAATTCTCCGCTCAACAAATCGACAGAAAACTGCTGTGGACTACTCGGCCAATCAAGCTGCCATAGCGCTTTCCCTGATCCGCCCGCAACGGCCTGAGGATAGCCAAGAAGTGTTAACGTATCGCCAAAATCACTGCTGCTAAGCTCACCTGAAAACCAGCTATGCTCTGTGAAAACACCCGCCTCAGTTTGCTTCGTCCGCCAACGCCCATTGCCGGATAACTGACTATGTCCCGCATCCAGCTTTATGGCATCAAAAACCAAGGTATCAGCGTGCAACTCGGCGTTTAAACTTAGCGCCCCTAAAGGACGACTGTTTAACAGCAAATTTTGGATACTGACATCCAGTACCGGGATATTGCCAAATCCACTACGCTCACCGGCCGGTTCCTTCTCGGGATCAGTTACCAGTGAAAGCTTGCCAAGGTTAAGCTCCAACCTGGCAGGATTCACCTGGTAAACCAGATCACCCTCGACCTGGGTCGATGCCAATGACAGTTCCCACCGCCCACCAGTTAGCTTGCCCTGCACTTGCAGGTCAGGGAACTTTTGCCCAAAGATATCAAATCGTTTAATTTTGGCATCAACCTGGTCAATCACCGGCTCCCCAGACCCCTCAGGTAGCGACCCTATCCACTGCTGCCACTGCTCGAAATCAATCTCCGGCAAACTACCCGTTACCAACACTCCCCGTTGCGGCATCGGTTGTCCCGGCAATGTCGCGATAACCCCCCGGGTAATGGTTGCTTTATCCGTTTCGCGACCCAGCACCATATCGACAAACCATTCATCATCGATAGATAAACTCAGGTTTAACGGCGTCTGCGGGCGGGCACACTCACAATCAAGGTGAAGCTTTAGCTGAGCCTCTTCGCCTGTCCCTTTCGCGACCGGGGGCGGCAAGTGAATTTTGACACCAGACAAATCCGCATCCACCGTCAGGTCCACACCATTTTTATCGATCGTTAATAGCGACTGCCAGACCGATTTACCATCGGCTACGTTAAAAGCCTGCCAGCCCAGGTAAGCCGCAACTTGCTCTACGCGTAAAGTGCCGCCACCAGACAGGCGCAACCCGGTAGAGGGGGAGGATTTAACCGAAACCGTTGCAGGCCCTCCAAACAGGATCGCCGACAGCTCCTTCGCATCAATACTTTTCTCATCGAATTTCAGCCGACCAGAGACATTTTCAAGGTCTATGCGGGTGTTCGAGAACTGAAGGCCGTTACCCACTAGCCGCAGATCACCATCGACTGTTACCTTCTCCCCCTTCTTAAGAGGAATATCCAACGCAAGCTCTAAATGGCTACCCCCGGTCACCGACAGGTCCTGCAAGTGACGACCGACCGGCCCTTCCAACGGGCTTTCGTGAACATATTTAAGCCCGTTGGCGAGTGACCCATCGACATTGCCGACAACTGTTAGGTAGTTCCCCTTACGCCGCAGATCTTCAATAACCACGGAAACTTCGCTGAGTTTTGAGTCGAATATCAGGCCCGACTGACCGCTGATTTCCATACGCGCACCAACAAAGCTCAGGTGCGCATCAATGTCAGTGATTATGGGAAAATATTTACCGGGCACGTAATCAAGAACTCCCCCCTCAACCTCGCCGGTCACCTCAAATCGACCGTCACCCTGGTCGTAAGGAAATTCATTTAACGTACCATCCCAAACGACCCCTGCACGAACCAGACGCCCACCCAACAGTGCGCTATCAAGCCACCGAACCACTGCTGGCGGCATCACACCCACCGGCAGATAACGGCTAATCTGTTCGATATCAAACTCATCGACTTCACCCACCAATTGGAGAATCGGCGATTCTCCCTCTGGCAGTTCAAGCACACCCTTTGCACGCAATTCCAGGTCATTATTACCGCCATCAAGGTGGTGCAACCGTGCAACCAGCCCCTCTGTATTCACCTGCCAATCAACAGCTGCCCGTAACTGCTCAAACTCCAGTACCTGCCGAAAAAGTCCCGGCAACCAAAACCCAAAATCAGTCGAGTCGATATCAATCCGCCCCTGTTTCGGGGTCAGCAACAACACCCCCGATAAGGCACTCACCGCCGGTATTTTCTTGTACGAATTAATACCTACGTCATGGAGCTCCGCCTGTAAAGCCGACAGTGACCAGCTACCATCATCCGCTCGACCAAGGTCAGCTTTGAAGTTAGAGAGACGCCCTACTGGGGCAAGCCCCCTGACTATCGGTTGAAAACGGTGACCATCCGGCAAAAACCCCGTCAATAGCCTTGTCAGAAATGCCAGATCGACCTCTCCGCCATCAACCCACAGCATGGAGTCGGCATAACTAGCGATTAATTGCTCACCCTGCCATCGATCGTCAGTAGACTCAAATTCAACATTTTTCAAGCGTGCATGCCAACCGTCGACAACAGGGCTCAAATCAAAAGCTGCTCTCAGAGCTTTGCCGCGGATCATCGGCAATTCATCCACTTTGGTCAGCACCGGCTCCTCCCAGACGAGCCCACCGTCGACCCAGTCGATTGCCGGGCCGGTACCGAATACCCACCCCTCCAGGTCGAGATTGCCGCCAATAATAATGTCGTCGGCAATCGGTTCGTCCCGGTGCAACTCGTCAACGTTTAAATAGATATTCCAGGACGCATCACTGAGCTCCGCTATTTCTCTGGCCTGCAAAAAGCTGACCACCTCCAGAGACCCCGCGGCATCCGTACCCACAAAGGACACCCGTCCAGACACCCGCAACCCGTCACGCTGGGCAACTAACCGCAAAACAGCAGCAGAAAAACTCAGATCAATGTCCTGATCGACATCTCGATAATGCAGACGGGTGCCGGTAACTTCGAGATTGCGCCGGTGCAAGAGCCAATCAACCAACTCATCTGAGCTCTGGCGATTCACTGAATCAGCACCTTGCAGTCCCACCACTACAATCCGACCGTCTTTGCGCATCACTGAAAACTCGGTACCAGCAAGGCGTACCAACGTCGGTGACAACTCACCTCTCAACAACGATAACGGTAACGAAATCCGCAGTAGCAAATGGTCAAACTGCAAAATGGGGTGATCATCATTTGCAGAAAATACAGATACACGGTCCAGCTTCAGCTCAGGCCGAAACCCGACCATCCGTGCCGATATATTTTCGAACCTGACCGGTTGCCCCGCTGCCTCGCTTATCCGTTGCTGAATCAACCCATGGTAATCCGATAGCTGCGGCAACAGCAGGCGCAGTGCTGTCAACACCAGCGCACTGACCACCAACACCGTCACCAGGGTATATCTAATTACTCGGGTTAGCGTCATGCGCGGTGATAAGGCAAATTATTAAGCATGCTCCAGGCCCGATAGAGCTGCTCGATCACCACCACCCGAACCAGCGGATGGGGCAGGGTTAATGCCGACAACGACCAGATTTTTTCTGCTCGCTGCAGGCAGTCACGATTCATGCCGTCGGCACCGCCTATCAACATGCTCACCGACTGACCCTCCTGCATCCAGCCGGCTAGTTGGATCGACAACTGCTGCGTTGACCAGTTTTTGCCATGCTCATCCAGACAAATAACCCTGGCACCGGGGGGTACTGCCGCCAACAATCGTGAGCTCTCTTCATCACGGCCCCGTTCAGCGCCAACAGTAGCCGTACGCCGACTCGCCTCCAGTGCCTTTATTTTGACCTTTAGCCCACGATTCAGACGGCCTTGATAATCGTTGAATGCCTCGTCTACCCAAGTCGGCATTCGTTTGCCGATGGCAACGATTTCGATCTGCATGACGACCCAGACTACCGACTATGCCATCGCCGCAGGGTCAGCCCAGAGTTCTTCCAGCCGATACAGCTCCCGTGCTTCCGGCACCATAACGTGAACAATCACGTCAACCAAATCCACCAGCACCCAATCGGCCTCATCCAGCCCTTCGACTCCGATGTACGGACAGCCAGCTTTCTTGGCATCTTCCAATACATATTTCGCCAGTGCCTTTGCCTGACGGCTGCTACCGCCGGTCGCCAGAATCATATAATCGGCAACGTCGGTCAGCGCCCTCACATCGAGCGCCACCAGATCAGTCGCTTTGTGATCATCGAGGCTACGTAGAACAACATCACGTATTGCTTGGGAATCCATAAAAAAGTTCAATCCGTATATAAATTAAGATTATTAATGTACTCAGCAACCCGTCCCGGCAGGCCTTCTGGAGCAAGCCCCTGACCCAAATCAGCACGAATGCGAGTGGAAGATATAGGGTATTGTGTCAATACCGTCTGCAGCACCATGCCACATTCGCCCGTCTGTAACTGCTGAACATCTACTACTCGGCGACGAGCAAACTCCTCTGCCAATGCGCCTTCAGGTTTACAGGCTACCCCTGGACGGCCCGCGACCAGAATGTGGGCAAGTTGGAAAAGTTCCCGCCAGCAGTACCACTTCTCCAGGTTCAAAAAAGCATCGCTACCCAGTATTAACAGCAAGCTACCCAACTCTCGCTGACGCAGCACCTTCAACGTTTCAACTGTGTAAGAGGGGCCATCTCGCTCCAGCTCACAGCCATCGGCCTGCAATATCGACTGATCGGCGACCGCAAGCTGCAACATCTCTAACCGTTGCGGCGCCGATGCTCGTGGCGGCGCCTTTCCCGGCGGAACCGTCGCCGGAATCATCAACACCCGGTCGCAGCCCGTTAGCTCGCCAGCCTCGCTGGCCGTGCCCAAATGACCTTCATGTACAGGATCAAACGTCCCGCCATAAACGCCAATCAATCACTGCCCTCCACTGTTTGACCAGCCGAGCAGCGACTAATTTTACTGGTTACCGCTATTTTTTCAGACTCGAATTTGACCATCGCCGAGCACAATGTATTTCTGTGACGTCAACCCTTCGAGCCCCACCGGCCCGCGGACGTGAATGCGGTCCGTACTGATACCAATTTCTGCACCCAATCCGTATTCAAATCCATCAGCGAAACGGCTGGAAGCGTTCACCATCACCGAGCTGGAATCTACCTCGCGCAAAAACTGCTGCGCTCGGGCCCAATGTTCGGTGACGATGACGTCCGTATGACCTGAGCCATAAGCAGCAATGTGGCTGATCGCCTGATCAACCCCATCCACTATTTTTACCGACAGAATCGGCGCCAGGTACTCTTCACCCCAATCATCGACACCAGCTTTCAGCATTGACGGCACCAGCTCACAACTCTGTTTACAGCCGCGCAATTCCACACCCAGGGCCAGCAACTGCTCAGCCAGCGGTGGCAATACCTCTGCCGCCATACCTTTCGCCACCAGCAGAGACTCCATGGCGTTACAGACTCCATAGCGGTGGGTTTTAGCATTCACCGCAATGGCAATCGCCATTTCGAGGTCCGCGCCGTCATCAATAAAAGTGTGGCAGTTACCTTCCAGGTGCTTAATCACTGGCACTCGTGCCTCTGCAGCCACCCGCTCAACCAGGCTCTTACCACCACGGGGAATAATTACATCCACGGACTCACGCATCGTCAACATTTCTGTCACCGCAGCCCGGTCTCGAGTGGCGACCACCTGTACTGCCTTCGCCGGCAATCCAGTCGACTGAAGACCCGCCGCAATACACTCTGCCAGCGCGAGATTCGAGTTCAGCGACTCGCTACCACCACGCAAAATTACCGCGTTTCCTGATTTCAAACACAGCGCTGCCGCGTCGATGGTGACATTGGGGCGCGACTCGTAAATGATACCAATCACTCCCAACGGCACCCGCATTTTGCCCACTTGAATACCGGATGGACGATAGGCAAGGCCACTGATTTCACCGATAGGATCGGGCAGTGCAATCACCTGGCGCAGTCCATCGACCATCTCCTCAATACGCGCATCGGTCAGCTCAAGCCGATCCAGCAGCGCGTCATCAAGCCCACTCTCTCGGCCTGCTGCCATATCGAGTTCATTAGCCTGTCGAATCAAGTCACTGCTAGCGCTAATCGCTTCAGCCATACCAAGCAGCGTCTGGTTTTTCACCTGCGTGGACGCAGCAGCTAATTCGCCTGCCGCTGCCCGCGCCTGACGCCCGACCTGCGCCATATATTCCGTAATATTGTCGATCTCTGTTTTCAACACCGACCGCGATACTGACGCCATAAGGATATCGATCTCAAAATAAAGGAATAGCCTCAAAACAAACCCAGAGGCTCCAGAACCCGTCTATTATAGGTAAGATTGGGTTGAACTAATAAATAACTGCTCCAGGTCAAGCGATAACAACCCTCTTTACACAAACATCGCTTGAGTTAAGTCATTCCTAACCGTGATTGGCCACCAAAATTTAAGTGGAGTTAGATCGATGGGCACAGTCAAACCACTTTCAATCAATAGCCTGTACACCCGGTGTGACCCGCAACAGTTTCTGTTTGCCGACACCTCTGAATTGCAGGATGGCGACGTCCTGCTCGGTCAGCAACGCGCAGTTGAGGCTTTTGAATTCGCCTTGCAGGTCGATTCCGAAGGTTACAACATCTATGCGATGGGAATCCCCCAGGCAAGCCGAGTCAACCTGGTAAGCAATCTGCTTGAAAACCATGCCAGCGAGGGCCTCCGCCCACCTGACTGGTGCTACATCTACAACTTTGACCACCCAAGCCGACCCTCAGCGCTGAGCTTGCCCGCTGGGCACGGCCGCGAATTCCAGCAGGACATCACCCAGCTTCTCGATGATTTGCGGACGATGATTCCCGCCACGTTCGACTCTGAGGAATACAAAAGCCGCCGACAATTTGTTGAACAGCAAATCCACGAGCGCCAGAACGACGCTATCGAAAACCTGCGGGAAAAAGCTCGGGAACAGGGCGTGACCTTAATGCCGACCCCATCCGGTTTCGCGTTTGCTCCAATAAAGAATGACGAAACCGTCACGCCAGAGATATTTAAGTCTCTGCCCGACGATGAAAAGCAGCAGATCGAAACCACCATCAAGAATCTTCAAAAAGAGCTTCACCAGGCCCTCAGCAAGTTCCCGGCCTGGCAGAAAGAATCAATGGAAAAAATCCGTGAACTCAACAATGAAGTCATCTTAAACATTACGGAATCGCTGGTCAGTGCCCTGCAGGAAAAATACCAGGTGTTTATCGAGGTAGTGGAATACCTGGAAAAATTTGAACAGGATATCGCTCGGCAGGGTGCCAGAGCGCTGATGGAAACCGAGGAAGAAGACCCCCAGAGTAGCGACCACAAGCTCAGCCGCTACAAGGTTAACCTACTAGTAGAACAGACAAACGACATCGGCGTACCCATTGTTTTTGAGGACAACCCGGTACTCACCAACCTGGTCGGACAGGTCGAGCACCAATCGCAGATGGGCACCTTGCATACCGACCTGACGCTGATCAAACCGGGGGCATTGCACTACGCAAATGGTGGTTATCTGGTGCTCGAAATCGAGAAGCTGCTGACCAAACCCTTTTCATGGGAGGGGCTCAAACGCAGCCTTTCGGCTCGTGAAATCCGCATTGACCCACTCGAACGGGCGATTGGCTGGATGTCCACCGCCGGTCTTGAACCCGAACCCATTCCCCTTAATATCAAAGTCGTACTGGTGGGCGACCCACGCCTCTATTACCTGCTAACCCAATACGACCCCGAATTTTCCGTGTTTTTCAAAGTCGTCGCCGATTTTGACGACCAGGTCGAGCGCACCATCGAAAACAACCAGACTTTTGCCCGGCTGATCGCTGATATCGCAGCAAACGAAACCCTCTTGCCCTGCGACCCCACCGGGGTCGGCCGCCTCATCGAATACAGCTCACGAATCGCCGCCGATGCCGAACGTATGTCGGTCGACCGAGATGCCATCCGTGATTTACTCGTCGAGGCCAGTTTAAATGCCAAAACCAATGACCAACAGATAATTACGGCTGAATCCGTCAGCCAGGCCTGGGCTAGTCGTGTTTACCGCAATGACCGAATTCGCGAACGGATGCAGGAGCAAATTTTGCGTGAAACTCTGCTGGTGGACACCAGCGGCGAGCAAGTCGGCCAGATCAACGGCCTGGCGGTTTATACCCTCGGCC
>Ga0164313_10006736_pt1 | contig 10105 bp, 11 predicted proteins | sample GuaBasSedimGuay4_FD_113735 | JGI IMG/M metagenome (GOLD analysis project Ga0164313, IMG submission 113735) | Subseafloor sediment microbial communities from Guaymas Basin, Gulf of California, Mexico - Guay4, Core 4569-4, 0-3 cm | ecosystem: Environmental > Aquatic > Marine > Hydrothermal vents...
CTTTCAGGAGATGTTAAAAAATACGTCAACCCATTGAAGTACTTAGTACTAACTGTTGCAATACTTATTATGTGGGATTGGCTGGTAGCATACATCACAGGTGACCCAGATGAAGTGAATGAAAATACTGAGTTATTGATGTACTTAATGTTATTTGTGGTCACATTATTTATTATTCTAGCAAATAAACTCTTTTGGCAACAATTCAAATGGGTAGAACACCTAATTATTGGTATCTATCTTGCAGTACAGATGTCGGTGATAATATTAATTATTTATACAGGAGAAACACTAACTTTAGATTGGGGATTAATAGAATCAGAAACTGTCAATAAGGCTTACCATTTCAACATTTTGTTCATCTACTACCTATACTACAATATAACGATTTTCAATAATCGTAAATTTCTAACCTTCATTAAATCATTATTGATTCTAGTGATTGTATTTGTTGTTTTGGGATTATTATATACTTTCTTCAAATAGGATTTTTATTTGCAATAAGTTTTTGTTCCAAGTAAAAAAAATACATATCAATAAAACTTTTTTGAACTTGCATCCATCTAAGAGGAAATTCGTGTAAATTAATAGTATAAAATTCGCCGAAGCTTGCAAGAAATGATTAATGAAACTTTACTGGATATTGCCATGAGCCATGCCGATAGGTTAATTCTGAAGGCACAGTCCGGTGATGATGAAGCCTTTAATATACTGGTGAGTCTATGGTATAAGCGAATTTATAATTATGGTTTTAAATATGCCGGGAGTCATGATATGGCCATGGATATTGCCCAAAACACTTTCATAGCAGTGCATCAGAAATTTAGCCAATTGCGTGAAGTGGGAAGTTTTAAAACCTGGTTATACCGTATTGCCATTAATTGCAGTCACGAGGAAATGCGCAAGCAGAAAAGAGTTTCGGGAATGAGTATAAGTTTTACTAATGACCGAGAGAATGATGAAAAAGAAATTGAAATAGAAGATGATATTCGTTATCAGCCGGATTTGAAATTGCAAAGGCAAGAATTGGCTGATTTGATTATGGAAAGTTTACAGTACTTAAGTGAAGAGCAAAGGATTATTGTGATAATGAAGGAATATGAAGGATTAAAGTTTCGTGAAATTGCTGAAACTCTGGATATATCAGAGAATACGGCCAAATCACGACTGTACTATGGTCTTAAGCATTTAAGATCCATGTTATCGAATGTAATTCATGAACATTAAATGAAATTATTATGAGTTGGAAGCCAAGTGAGACAGAGATAATAGATTATTTATATGGTGATTTATCACCGAAAATGACTGAGAAATTCGATGAATACTTGAAAAAGAATGCTGATTTCGCCAAGGAAGTAAATGAGCTAAGATTGACCCAATCCATCTTGCCAAACCTACTAGATGAAGAGGTAATTCCTCCTTTACCGATAAGTGGCACAACAAGAATGACTTCGAGTATAAGATCGGATAGAAAGTGGCTCTACCCTATCAGTATTGCTGCATCAATTGCAGCCCTTCTTGTAATTGGTTATTTAACCCAATTCAGTATTGCTATCGGTGATCAAGGATTTAAACTGGCATTTAATGACCATCCGCCTGTAAAAAGCAAGGTATTAACTAAAGATGAAATAATAAACTTGATTAATAATGAAGTAAGCAATGTTTCGAATGATATGCAGAAGGAATTCAGCAATATGCAAACAAGCTTTACCTCACAGTTAGAGCATAATCAAAAAATAACTGAGGCAGAAATTAAAAGAGTGGCATCTATGAAGCCACAAACCGAAATAGATGAAGGGCAGATACTATCATTTATAGCTCAGTTGCAGGATGAAAATAAAAAGGCTATGCAAAATTTTTACCAGGCAAGTGCCGATAATCAGCAAAAATATATGCGCAATATTCTTCTCGATTTTAACGATTACTTAGATGAGCAGAGAAAGAAGGATTTGCAATATATTCAAGCCAACATGCTTGAAATAAAGAATACATCAGAACTAAAACAAGAAGAAACAGATAAAATATTAGCCAATATAATAACAACAGTAAACAATCAAAATTCAGCAGGACGATGAAAAATTCAATAACAATAATAATTACGGTTTGTACAATGTTTTTACCAATAATGGTAAGTGCACAAGTAGATGATGTAAAGATGACAAAGGATCTCAGGGTTGCATCCAAAGTGCTAGAAACCCTAACTCAGGGAGATGAATACCTCATGATGTATAATGATAATGTCGAAGGGAATTACATTGAAGGCTATGGTGTAATTTTCAATATTGGAGGTGGATATTCCATTTTTATGAAGCAAAAAGGAAACTATGCATATAGCTATAGTTACGGAGGGGAAAGTAGAGTTGTAGTTGCACCCAGAGAAGCTGCAGTTAAGGCAGAAGCCAAAGGAAAAGCTAAGTCAAAAGGGGAAGATGAAAATGATGTAGTTGAACCATTGGATTTTGAAAATATTATGGTCGAATTTTTAGTTGATTATAGTCAGATGATAAATCAATTGAAGCCAACTGATAAAATTGTCGTTTCCACTAAGAAATCAGATTATATGTATGTGACCACCAATACGGTAAATATAAATGAAGGTGATGGCCATGGTGTAACTGCAGAACTGCTTAAAAAAGATCATAATGACTATATGAGTGGTAAGATTAAGCGTGATCAGCTAATTGCTAAAATTAAAATTAATAAGAATAACGGCAGTGAATTACGTTCAAAAGACCTTGACCTTTTCGGCGCAATGCTCAAGACATTATATGAAGATTCTTACACAGACACTTATTTCATAAGCTGGAAGCCGGAATATGAGCGAATTAAGGGTGTTGGAGCAATTTACAACTTTAAGGTTTACTCTTCTTATGAGGACAATGGTCTATATAATATGCCGGGTATAGATAAATCAGGAATAACAGGAGAAGTTAGAAATGAAAATGTGGAGAAACTTTACCCTGTTTTTGTAAAGAGCATGAAAGAAAACATTGTTCAGTATGGTCGAACAATAAATAGTCTGTCGAGTGATGAAGTCTTGATATTAAAAATCACCTTGACGAAATGTGATGATTGTACGATTCCAAAGAAAATTCAGTTTTCAGTAAAGCAATCGGTTCTTGCAGACTATAATACTGGGAAGATTAGCCAAAATGATGCTGTTTCGAAGATAAAAGTATCGGAACAATAACTTCTGGAATATTAAAAAAGCAAATTAAAAATAATCCAATCGCAACCTGTAAAAGGATCAATGCATTGCGCATATGATCCTTTTTTGGTGCAAGTTTTATCAGTTTAATGTGTCTTACTCTAAAATGTTGGCTATGAGAGTTTTATAATAGGCCTATTACTTATGTGATCGGAGATGAAAATAGTACTAATACAGCTTATTTTTGCATTCGGTCGTCAATCCATAAAAACATGAAACGTAAAATTTTAATTAGTGTCACAGTAGTCGTAGTTCTATTCGTTGGTTATTTTATAGTAAAAGGAGGGAAAAATACTGATGCTGTAGATATTCTTGTATCGGCAGAAATTGGTAAGTTTCAAGTAGATGTTGAAACCACTGGAGAACTGGAGGCTAAGAATTCGGTAAGTATTTATGGCCCTACTAAATTGCGACAGTTCCGTATTCATCAGGTAAAGATTGACCAGATTGTTGAAGAGGGTACAGAAGTGAAGAAAGGTGAGTGGATTGCCACACTTGATCGTTCAGAATTGATGAATAAAATTCAGGATTCCCAACTTGAATTAGATAGGGAGTTATCTCAATTCACCCAGACTAAGTTAGACACTACTTTACAAATGAGGCAAGCGCGTGATGAAATAATAAATCTTGAATATACCATTGAGGAGAAACAAATAATCCTGGACCAATCAAAATTTGAGCCACCGGCAACTATAAAGCAGAATGAGATAAATCTTGAAAAAGCTAAAAGAGCATTTACGCAAGCTTCTGAAAACTATCTTATTAAGCAACAGCAGAATAGGGCAAAAATGCAGGAGGTTACTGCCAACTTACGCAAGGAGCAGAATGATTTTAAAGCGCTATCGGCTATAATGGCAGAATTTACCATAACTGCGCCTGAGGATGGTATGTTAATTTACCGTAAAGGGTTTGATGGTAAACCAATGAAGGAGGGGTCGACAATAAGTTCTTGGGATCCTGTTGTGGCTACCTTGCCTGATTTATCGGTAATGATATCAAAGACTTATGTTAATGAAGTTGATGTGAGAAAGATCCAGCCAGGCCAATATGTAGAAGTTGGCCTTGACGCATTCCCTGAAAAGAAATTTACCGGAAGAGTTATCAAAGTGGCTAATGTAGGAGAACAACGCCCTAATTCAGATGCTAAGGTGTTCCAGGTTAATGTAGAATTGGATGGCCGCGATGATTTATTAAGACCCTCTATGACTACGAGTAATAAAATAATTATTAGTACTGTTGAAAGTGCTGTATTTGTACCGCTCGAATGCTTACACTCACAACATGATTCAATCACCTATGTCTATAAAAAAGAAGGTTTGTCCGTAAAAAAGCAGGAGGTGCAGATTGGAGATAACAATATGGCTGAAGTTATTATACTAAATGGCATTGAAGAAGGAGATAAGCTATATCTCTCAATTCCTAAAGGCCACGAAGATGAAGAAATAATATTACTACCGGAAATGGAGGGCAAAAGAAATATTCCTAAGGAAGAAGTTAAGAAAAAAATTCCTGAAAGACCCAGAGGTAACCGTAGAGGAGGACGTCCGCCTAGTGGAGCAAAAAGTGGAGATAAGTCTAAAGTAGAAATGGTGAAAAAGGCTCCCGGTCAATGAAATTAAACAAAATATTTTCAGAGAGATATCTCGCAAATGTCTATATAGCTATTGAAGCAGTTATTGCCAATAAAGTCCGATCACTTCTTACAGCACTCGGAATAATTTTTGGTGTTGCAGCTGTAATAGCCATGCTGGCTATTGGCGAAGGTGCCCAAAAGGAACTATTAGAGCAGATTAAACTGGTTGGTGTAAATAATATTGTTGTTACCCCTGTTGTTCAACAGACAGAAGAAGATGTATCTGATGAATTCGGGCCTAGTGAAGAGGAAAAGTACTCTCCCGGGCTTACCTTGGGGGATGTGGAGGGATTGGTGAAAATTATCCCGGCCATTTCAAAAGCCAGCCCTGAAATACTACTTGAAACTTATCTTATTAAAAATGGTACACGAAGATCTGCCAAGCTGGTTGGCGTGACCCCTTCATATTTCGAACTCACAAGTTTTAATCTTGCAGACGGCAAGATGTTTAATAAAGATCAACTTAAAAATGGTGACCCTGTTTGTATAATCGGCAACAGTATAAAAGTAAAATTCTTCCCAACAGAAAATCCGATTGGAAAATCAATAAAGATGGGAGGCGTTTGGTTAAAGGTTGTTGGTGTTCTTGAAGAGCGGTTTGTCTCAGAACAGAGTATCTCAAAGTTAGGTATTAGGGATTATAATATGGATGTTTATACGCCTATTAAAACCGTTTTAGTGCGTTACAAAAACCGTGACTTGATCACGGAGCAAATGATGAGGGGATCGAACATAGCCAGTGGCGGACGATTTATGATAATAATTGGTGGTGGAGCAGGTGACGAAGAGAGTCAGCCACGTGAAAATTATCATCAAATTGACAGGTTAGTAGTACAGGTAGGGAAGACTGAATTATTAGCACCAACCGCTGAAATACTTTCTAGATATTTACAGCGCAGGCATTTCGAAGTTGTTGATTATGAAATTACTATTCCTGAACTTTTACTTAAGCAACAGCAACGCACGAAAAACATTTTCAATTTTGTTTTGGGTGCTATAGCAGGCATATCTCTCCTTGTTGGTGGTATCGGTATTATGAATATAATGCTGGCTTCGGTAATGGAACGGATTAAGGAGATTGGTTTAAGACTGGCAATAGGTGCTCGGAAGGATGATATTATATTTCAGTTCCTAAATGAAGCTGTTATGATTAGCATTTCAGGAGGGTTAATAGGTATTGTCCTGGGAATTATTATGGCTGCAGTTGTTTCTAATGTTGCTGATATTCCAACAATAATTTCACCATCTTCAGTATTCTTATCATTTGGCGTGGCTGCTACTATAGGCCTTATTTTTGGTATTACTCCAGCTAAGCGTGCGGCCGAACAAGATCCAATAACATCGTTACATCATGAATAAATTCATTAACTTTTCTCTTGGCTTTATATTACTGGCAGCAGGCGCTAGTGCTCAAACAAGGAATTATACGCTATCTGAAGTTGTCCAAATAGCCAGGTCTAAATCGCCTGCATGGTTAAGTGCTGAAACACGCAAAGAGAATCAGTATTGGCAATATAAGACCTACCGTTCTGACTATACTCCGCAACTATTACTTACAGGTACATTGCCCTCGTTTAATAAGAGTGTAACTCCGGTAACCCAACCGGATGGTAATGTTATTTACAGAGAGGTGAATAATAATACGCTTCAACTCGATCTGGGATTACGACAGATAATTGGGCCAACCGGAGGAGAAGTATTTGTCTCTACAAACTTGAGTAGATATGATGATTTTATACAAGACTATTCGCAGTATAGCGGTCAGCCTATATCCATTGGGCTGAACCAGCCCATATTTCAGTATAATCCATATAAATGGAACAGGTTGATAAAACCTTTGGTGTATGAAGAATCACAGAAGAAATATTTTGAAGAACTGGAGCAAATATCAATTAATGCCACTCGTCGTTATTTCGATTTGCTTTTAGCCCAGATTAGCCTTGAAATTGCTCAGAAGAATGTAAATAGTAATGATACAATCTATCAAATAGCTAATGGGCGATATAATTTGGGAAAAATAACCGAAAATGACTTATTACAAGTTGAATTAAACCTTGTTAATTCAACTTTAGCGGTTTCTCAAGCCTTGGTAGACCAGCAATCGGCATCTCTTAACTTAAAAGCATTTATTGGTCTATCGGACAATGACCCAATTAATTTATTTGTACCTGCAGAAATACCCAACTTCGATATTGATGAAAATGTAGCGTTGATTGAAGCAAATAAGAATAAAGCTGATATTGTAAGTTATAAACGAAGACAATTAGAAGCAAAACAGCAAGTAACAATTGCCAGAAGAGCCAGCGGAGTCAATATGAACTTGAATGCTGCCTATGGTCTGAATAATCAGGGTGCTGCTATTGGCGATGTATATACCAACCCTGTTGATGGAATGCGGGTTGGGTTACAAATGAATGTACCTATTGTTGATTGGGGTCGGCAAAAGGCTCGAATAATGACGGCTGAGGCGAATTTAAAATTGGTAGAATATCAATTACTTCAGGACGAAGTAACTTTTGAACAGGAAGTTCTAACCCAAGTAAGGAATTTCAAAATGCTTAGAGAACAATTAAAGTCTCGTATTAAGTCTGATCAAATCGCCGACAAAGCCTATAATATTTCTAAGCAACTTTTTTTAATTGGGAAGATATCAATTACCGATCTAAATCAGGCGCTTGCATCGAAGGACAAGGCTAAACAGAGCTATGTAAGTACGTTACGAGATTTTTGGACCGCCTATTACCAGATCAGGGAAAAGACACTTTATGATTTTGAGAGCAACCAATTACTGGTTCATGATCTTCAAATCAATTCTAAATAGTATTTATAACAAGCTAATTCAATAATATTTGCTAATTTTCGGCTGGAAGATATCCAGATGGTAAAAACGCTCGTATTTATTTTTATTTGTTTTTTGGCAACGCAACAATTGTATGCCCAGGAAACCATCCCTCCAACCAGTACTACTGATCTAAAGGCCAAGGTGAATAAGAAAAAAGAAAGGCCAAAAGGGAAGCGTCATTACATGACTATTATTAAAACGAATACCAAGAATACACTTTATGGCAATAAGTGTTTTGAAGACTTTACCAGGCAATTAGGTTTTGTTTATGAAATTCAAATTAAAGGCAATGCCGGTAGCTTAAATGGGTTTAGCAGGTTTTGGCATAATGCCGGCACCAAAACAGCTCTTTTCTTTACCGCCTGGCCATGGTGGAAATTACGCGTAAATAAGCGATATAAAGAGTGCCGAAAATCAACCGGTGATTTTGTGGGATAGTTTTTTATTGTACATAAAATTGTACAATATTTATAAATTTTCTATCTTTGAGTTATGGAAATAACAACATACTCTAATTTTCGACAAAATCTAAAGTCTTTTATGGACCAAGTTTTTATAACAAGGTCTCCCCTTTTTGTTACCCGCACAAAAGGAGATGATATTGTGGTTATGGCAAAATCAGAATACGAAAGCCTTAATGAGACCTTGTATTTATTGGGGAGTAAGAAGAATAGCGAAAGACTGGCAAAAGGTATTGAGGAATTTGAAAAAGGGAAAGGCGTAAAAAGGAAGCTAATCGATTGATGGATACAATTTTCCTAAGTACCGGATGGGATGATTATTTGTATTGGCAAAAGATCGATAAAAAAATGCTAAAGCGAATAAATCAATTAATCAGAGAGTGCCAACGAACCCCATTTGAAGGAATTGGTAAACCTGAACCATTAAAGGGTAATTTGTCAGGTTGGTGGTCGAGAAGAATTAACTCAGAGCATCGTCTAGTTTACCGGGTTGAAGAAAAAGGAATTTATATCTTGCAATGCAGAAAACATTATTAAATATATTATTTTGTCGTTTTACCTTTATACAATTTAGTAAAAACCTCATCAATAGGTTCCCAGAGTTCGATTTTTAGGCCATCAGGATCGATGATGTGGGCAAACTTACCATATTCGTAGGTTTCGATTTCCATGGATATTTGAATGCCATTTGATCGCAACTCTTCAACTAAATCTTCAATATTAGCCACCCGAAAATTTATCATGAACTCCTTTTTCGAAGGCTCAAAATAATCTGTATCAGACTTAAATGGTCCCCATTGATTATAAGCAATCTGGTCAGGATTAGCGCCTTCCCGAAACTCGAAAAGAGAGCCATAGTCATTAGGTACTAATTTCAGGTTATCGTAATACCATTGTTTTGTTTTCTCCGGGTTATCAGTTTTAAAGAAGATTCCTCCGAACCCTGTTACTCTGCCTTTTTTGTCCATGGTAATAGCGTTTATTCTATCTACAATATTAAGCAATCAAGATAATAATAAACGGTTATAATATGGTGCAGTAAACATTTAAACGCTCCATATTTTCAGATTACGACAAATTATTATTTATTGCTACCATTTCATTTTTAACACTATATGCCAAATGCACTATATTTTTAGTCGGCTGTTCGTCCTTTTGTTTTTAAAGAATATTCGGTTAACATTAATTATAACAATATTAGCGTTGACATTTAATTTTCAAACTCCTCAATATCGTTTAAAAACTCCAAAGCTTTCATAGTTTTTGTTCCTGTAAATAATCCTATGGTTTTTCTCACCCATTTTATATGTAGATTTTTATATGATAATTTATTAAAAACCCAAACTAGCGGAATAATCAAAAGGAAGTTAACTACTAAGTATCTTACCACAAAATCCGGCTCCAAATGAACATATAGATCAACATCCAGGAAAAGTTCAACCACTACAATTGCATAAGACCACCAAACCGGGGCTGAAAGAAAAATTAATTTTATGAATAATAATCCGTGCGAGTTTACCAGTTCGATCTTTTTCCTGATTTCAACAATTGGTTTTGAAAAATCGATTTGTTGTAATAATACAACCTGTCCAATACTCCCCACTAATGCGACCAGAGCAAAAATATGAACAATAATGCCGCTTATTGCCAGATGAGTTTGATCCCAATTATTGGCTATAAACCAACCTAAAAATATTGTCAAAAAACTATAGATCACAACTTCAAAAACCCTATACGTAAGAATTTTCTTAGTGCTATTCAATGATTTTTCGAGCTGTAGCTCTTCCATTGATGATAAATTTAAGCTGAGTGTTTTGTCCAATTTATTATTGTAAGCTTCCAGTATTAATTTTAATTCAACTGCTTCCATTACTTTATATTTTCTTGAAATTCTTTTTTAATTTTAGTTTAAGTCTACTGATTTTTGTTGCCACATTGGTTTTTGTAATTCCTAATATTTC
>Ga0164313_10006738_pt1 | contig 10102 bp, 10 predicted proteins | sample GuaBasSedimGuay4_FD_113735 | JGI IMG/M metagenome (GOLD analysis project Ga0164313, IMG submission 113735) | Subseafloor sediment microbial communities from Guaymas Basin, Gulf of California, Mexico - Guay4, Core 4569-4, 0-3 cm | ecosystem: Environmental > Aquatic > Marine > Hydrothermal vents...
AACCTGGAAACAAAGGAGGTTCGGGTAATGGCAGAACTGTTTGGCGGACAGGGTACCATTAATGTACCCTCCTGGTCGCCCGATAGCGAACATGTGGCATTTGTAAGTTATTTTTTGAATTAAAGTATGCGAAGCCTTTTAGCGAAGAGGAAATTCCCTATGCAGTTGTAGAGTTGGAGCGCTAATAAAAAGGACTTTAATGATGAATCTGAAAATGTTTCTCTCTTTGATCGTAGTTATCCTATGGGGTAAGGTTAATGCACAAAATCCCATTGTTAAGGATGTTGGTATGTCCGATCCACATGTGCGTGTATTTAACGATACCATTTTTTTGTATTGTGGTCATGACAATCACCCTGATGATAAAACCTGGGTGATGAAAGATTGGTGCGTTTATACCACCACTGATATGATACACTGGAATCTGGATGGGAGCATTTCGCCACAAGATAACTATATGGATGACGGCAGCACCGATTGCTGGGCGGGGGATGCTGCCACCCGGGACGGAAAATATTATTTCTATTTTTCAGACCGTAAAAGGGGCATTGGTGTAATGGCTTCAGATTATCCTGAGGGTCCATTTAAGGATGCACTGGGAAAGCCCCTGGTATCGCCCATGCATGATCCTACCATTCTTGTGGATGATGATAAATAACAAGCCCCCTATCTCATCTATGGAGACAAAGAGGGGGGAGGTTTTCACATTGCACGGCTCAATGAAGATATGATCTCCTTGGCCGAAACCCCCAGGCCTTTGAAGATAAATGGAGAAGAGTGGCAGGATGCACCCCAATGGATGGATAAGAACTACATCTTCAAATATCTGGATACCTATTACTTATCCTGGGGAGGCGATTATGGCATTTCGAAAAATGTTTATGGACCCTATGAATGCCAAGGTGCCTTTGGAAATGGCCATCATTTAAATGAATATGCCCATGGAAGCTTTTTCTGGTGGAAGGGACAGTTCTATCACATCTGGTGTTACTATCTGAGACCCGGATATAAATACCGTGAGTCAATTATTACCTATTGTCATATTGATGAAGAGGGGAGGGTCACAACTGATACGGATTTTCAGGATAAACATTTTGACAATGGTGTGGGGCAGTATAGCGCCTCCTGGTCAGAGATACAGGCTGAATGGTATTATGAAAAATCGCCAGGGGCTATCAAAGAAGGTAGTGTGAATGAGGGGTTTGTGGTATCTAATATTCAGAATAAGAGCTGGTTGAGGTTCTCTAATGTGGATTTTGGGAATAATATCGAATTCTTCACTGCAAACAAGCTGACTATCAAAGGGAAAGGACAAATCGAGGTAAGACCGGATCGCGTAGATGGCCCATTGTTGGGAGTTTTAGAGGTGCCAAAAATGAAAGATCAGGATCATTTTAGAGTGTTATCCGTGTTAATAAAAGAGATTGAAGGCACCAAAGATATTTACCTGGTGTATACCGGGAATCGTAAAAGCGAGATTAAGCTTGATTGGTTTAGTTTTTCTCAATAGGCCATTCCCTTTGATAGTCAGAATGCAGATCCTAAAAGATGTGTGAGATGCATCCTTCGGGAAAGTTTCCCAAGTGTACACCTGGGAACCCTGACGAGAGATGAGGCTTTGTCCCTGGATAAAGAAGAGTTATAGAATCCTACTGAACCTGAGGTCCTTGATTCATTTTTAGGTGATATTAAAATGAGTCGGGATGATTTTTTTTCCTCTGTGAAGGATTGGAAGAATATTGATAAGTTCCGACCCAGAAGTAGAAGAATGATAAATGTTTGAGTTCTACTTATTTAGGTAAATCGTACCCGAATTTTTCAATTTCCCATGCATATTTCTCTTCTACGATCTGCCTGGTCTCATTATCATAAAAGTCCTGTATAGGAATGATGTGCTTCCTTACTCCTTTCTTGAATTCAGGAATGCGCGAAGGATCAAAGGGAATTGAGAGACGGTCACAAACATGTTTTATATCTCCATGTAAATTCTCAAATCGAATAAAGTAGTCAACACACAGCTCACCGTCGATCATGAATTTGTTCCTATCGAGAATTTCACCTCCATTCTTTATCCATGATCTAAAAAGTTCAATTTCTTTCTTCTTCTGAACCCTGTCAAATATACCTCCAATGTTTAAGATAGATCTGGCATATGCAATCAATCTTTGTACTTTGCTGTATCTTTTTTTGTTGTATTTTCGATGAAAATAAAAGCCAGATATTAGTTTATCAAAGGGATTTCTTACCACGGTAAATTTATAATAACGATCCCAAATTTCCTGCCCAATTAAATCTCTTATATTCTTGGCAGACATGTGGTTATACCACTTCTTCTCTTCGGTGGATTGTCCCCGATATCCAATAATACCTTCTTCAGAAATGTACTCTTCACGTGAGTGTGATTGTTGCCACTCTCCCTCTGGCATACAAAACTGTTCAAAGTAACTTTCTACAGAGGTGCCTGCTGTTTTTACAGTCTTTGTAAAAATGAAACATTTTCTGTGACTTATAAGCATATCTCTATATTTTCTGGTTTTTTCAAAATTCCACTTGAAAGGAAATGATTACTAAAATTAGTCAATTATTATAAATTGAAAACTATTCCTACGATAACTCTTTTTTGATAATGGATTCAGAGTGCTGGAAATTATATAAATTTGTAAGCTTCCCCAAATTGAGTTCTTATATATCACGGGTGATTTTCTGTGATTATTTTTCTGAATTAGCACTATAATTAAGTTAATATTTATCATATGGAAGCATTAAATCGATTGGTTTACAGAAGACAATATATTCTGTCCCCTGAAAAGATTGAGTGTCCATTTATGCATGAAATCAGCCAGATAACAGATAAGTATATCCTCTATACACATCCAGATCTGGTGGTAAGCCAATACCAAAATGGAGAAAGGCACCTGGTATTGCTGGGAGACATATTCGATTATGAGAATACCGGAAAGGGCAATTCTGAAATATTAAAAGATATGTCGGTTGCTGCAATTGATGCGATACCTGAATTGACTAGTAAGTATACTGGAAGATTTGTATTAATTCTGATCCAGGATGACCGCATCATCCTGCTGCATGATTCTATTGCTTATAAAAAAATATATTATGCTACACATCGAAATGGACTCTGGTTTTGTTCTCATCCTCACTTACTAGCTAAAGTTTTAGGCTTGAAAAGCACTCAAGATCATTCCAAACTGGAATTCTATAAGTCAGCCGATTTTATTCGCTTAAGTAATTCAAACTTAGGCGATACCACATATTTTGATGAGGTCAGGCAATTAATGCCTAACCACTTTTTTGATGTAACAGCTAATCGAATTGAGCGTTATTGGCCCTCAAAAAGAATATCTCAACTTGGTCTTACTGAAGCTACAGAGCGGTGTGGTATTATGGTGAAAGGATATATGGAAAGTATCGCCAATAGGTATAAAATTATGCTACCCGTAACTTCAGGCTATGATTCCAGGTTGTTGATGTCGGGTACAAAAGATTACAAAAATGATGTATTATATTATATAAACAAAGAAGCTAGCCAGGGTAACGAGGGTCGGGATATTAGAATCCCAAATGAACTTTTTAAGAACCTGAATCTAAAATTCAATCAATTAATTCTGCCAACTGAGATTGATAAATCATTCAAGAAGATCTTTTTTGAAAATAATCCTCTGGCTTCAAAAGAGTTTTTGCCACATATTTATAACTATTATCTCCATTATTCAGACTGGATCAATCTTCCGGGAAATATTGCATCTACTCCTTTTGGAATCAATAACCTTAATACTAGAACTGTAACTATTGATAAGATAAATAAGTACTTCGGGATTCACAAATATGGCTATGCGAATGACTACTTTAAGCAATGGATGGGAGAATGCCAAGAGCTTTGTCAATCCGTCAATATAAATGTAATGAATTTGTATTACTGGGAAGAGAAGATGCCAAACTGGGGAGCTCAGATTGCTCTGGACAAAGATATTGCACAGGACGAAATAAGTCCTCTTAATTCACGGTTATTAATTGAGACTATTTTTTCAGTTCCTCTAAAATACCGCAATATTCCTGATAAGATACTCCACCGTAAAATTATAAAAGACTTATGGCCTGAGTTAATGAGTGTACCATTCAATCCTTCAAGGAAAAATACAGTTTTTATGATGTTGGCATCTCTCGGGCTATTCAATACGGTAAGCAAATTGAGATACAGGATTACAGGAAAATAACCACATCATGCAAATCCTCTTATTTTAAACGTGCACTCTGCTTCTTTATAAACCTGAGTTCAGTTTTTCTTTTGGATAATTTGGCAGAGGTACTTTATTTTCTTTATTCCAGGGCATGGTTCCAGTAGGTAATCCAGAATCTTTTTCCCAGGTCCAGGTCCATACATCATCACAATCATAGTATGTATCCCTATTCGGGGCAAATCTATTATCGCCGCCACCATGGTTAAATCGAGATCTGGCATGATCAATATATACTCCTGGTTCAGTTCTTAGCCTAAGTGTATCTAAGCTAAAAGCCAACATTCCATCCCAGAATGCCTCAATTCTTCCATTGGCCTTACCCGGAGTATAGATGTCATTTAAAACGATTCTTAAGGTAATGTTATGCCATTCATCTGGGTAATCAGGTAAGTAAAGTTTTTTGCCTGGTTTGTATGGGTCATCCCATTTAAATGGTCCGGAAAGTCCACATGGATAAAGCGAATCATTTTTTCCCGGCCAGTACAAATAGAACTTCATTTCTTTATCTTTCGACCACATAAGGTTAATTCTGAAACCATTATGCTTTTTTTCCTGGAAAGGACTACATGCGCCGGGACAGGTGCCACCCGATACAGTGACACCCAGTTTTCCGGACAATCCCCAGTCTCTGTCGTTTGGCCAGCGAATGTTGTGACTGATCCACAATTCCTCATGATTCCCAGGAATCTTAGGGTGGAACATATGCCCTGAACCTTCTGGCCGATTAGGATCAACACCTCCATAATGACCTCCTTCAAACCAGTTTCTTGTAAATAAATTTCCTTCTTCTTCTTCAATGGTAATGTTTTGATCATTCTTCATTTCTGGATGCTTCTTAAGCATGTATCCAACTCCACCAAGTGATCGCCCTTGGTAATATCCATTGGTACCAAACTCCTTTTCAATATCGTTATAGTCAAAAATTCCTGGTTGCTGGTTCTGGAAATCTGCCGACCAGATCACATCAAAAATAGAATCCTCTGATTCTTTATCAGACAGAGGCATCGTTTTATTTGATTGGTTGGAGGATTGACCTTCCTTCCTCGATATCTTCGATCTAATGATCGCTATAAGGCTTATAGATACTAATAGAGAAAGCAGTAGAAAGATAATTTTTTTTTTCATATCTAAACCAGTTGCGGTATTTAAATTCCATTTAAATGACAGGTTGAAGTAAGTTCCCATATGATCATATATTGCATGCAAACATAAAGATATATTGAATCTCTGGGAATCAGACTGTGATATAAAATGGATTTTTAACAAAATGGATCCTGTGTTTTATTTATTTGCTGGTGAGTTAGGCAAGGGAACTTCAATTTCTTTATTCCAGTGCTCGAATCCAGCAGGTAGTCCTGATTCTTTCTTCCAGACCCAGGTACAAACATCATCAACATCAATATACGTATTCTTAGCTGGTGCGAACCGGTCATCATTTCCACCATGATTTAACTGAGATCGGGCATGGTCGATATAGACCCCTGGTTGAGTCCTTAGCCTTAAAGTGTCGACTCTAAAAGCCAGTATCCCATCCCAGAAGCCTTCAATTATTCCATTTCCTTCTCCTGGTATGTAATTGTCATTTAAAACAATTCTCAGGGTGATGTTGTGCCATTGATCTGAATAATCTGTTAGAATAAGATGTTCTCCTGGCTTGTTTGGGTCGTTCCATTTGAAAGGCCCAGAAAGACCGCAGGGAGCGATTGAATCATTTTTCCCTGGCCAATAGATCGAGAGTCTCATTACCCGTGCTTTTGACCACATCAGGTTAAGTATAAATCCATTGTGTTTATCCATTTGATAGGGATTGCATCCATAAGGAGAGGATCCCCCTCTTACGGTTACCCCCATGCTCCCGGATAACGCCCAATCTCTGTCATGAGGCCAGCGAATATTTTGACTGATCCATATCTCTTCATATTTTCCATGAATCTTTGGTTGGTACATATGTCCGGAACCTACTAACCAATCGGTATCAATAATGCCATAATGGCCTGCTGTAAACCAGTTTCTTGTAAACCTGTTTCCATCTTCCTCTTCAATGAAAATGTTTTGATCGTTTTTCATTTTCTGATTCCACTTATGTAAGAATCCAACACCAGCTAAATCTCGTCCAAAGTATAAACCATAACTTCCAAACTCACGCTTAATATCTTTAAAATTAAAAATCCCTGTATCCTGGCGTTCAAAATCGGCATACCAGATTATATCGGTTTGAGATATGTCTGTTCTATTCATTAATTTACTAGGAGTGCCTGACGATCTTTTTGAAGTAAACTTGCTTTCAGGAACTGGCTTTAGTTTGTTGATTGTGAGAATCGTAATTGAACTTATCGCTAGCAGTAGAAGCAAAATAATTGTTGCATTTTTCATCACTAATAATATCCAAATTCAAAAATCCACATATCTGATGGCCAGGTGCAAAATTCCTGCATACGGGATTATTTCTGTCATGAATAATAGATACTATTGCATTGTATCGAATTGACAGGCAATGGAGAGTTTCTCCACTGATAGTTATGTAATACGAAAAATTACAATTGTTGTTACTCAAATAGTCTTGTATATTATTAATAAATAACCATGGATCTCAAGATTGAGTTGTGAAGCTCCATAAATTGGTTAATTTTCATGAGATTATTTATTTTTAGAGATCGTTACAAATATTTTTTCGATTAAAATGAAAGCTACTAGGTTTGCAATTCCAGTACTTATACTTGTGACGGCACATTGGACATGGGCCCAGCCACCCCAAATGAGTATAGGTGACAATGGCCGTTTTTTAACTAATCAACAAGGGGAAACGGTTTTCATTAATGGAGATACAGGTTGGAATTTGGCGCTTTTGCTTAACAGGGCCGATGCAGCGCATTATGTAAAGGTGAGGAACAGTCAGAATTTTAATTTGCTTGGAGTATCCGCAATTCATGGCAATAATCCTGAGAATTTTTATGGGGATGCTCCTTTTGAAAAGACCGAAGGAAGATGGGACCCTTCAAAACCGATCATTACCGATGGGAATGACCCCGGGAATAGACTTCAATACGATTATTGGGACCATCTCGATTACGTGTTAGAGTTGACAGAGAAATACAAAATGTATGTGGCCCTTGTGGTCTGTTTCAATAACTGGGTTGCGGGTTCGGGTAATGGAGGGAACAGATCACAAATTGTCTTTAATAAGGACAATGCATATGAATATGGTAATTTCATTGGGAACAGGTACAAGGATAGAAAAAACATTCTCTGGATGATGGGAGGTGATCGGTCGGCAGTTTATGGTGAGTATGACTACAGGGAGGTATACCGTGCCATGGCTGAGGGATGTGCTGATGGGATCAAGGGAGTGAAAAATCACGATGGCAACTATGATATTTCAGGAATCTTAATGAGTTTTCATCCCCAGAAGAATAATCCCAATTCATCCCAATGGTTTCACAATGAGGATTGGCTTACCTTTAATTCTATTCAGGCATGTCCTTCTGATCAGGAAGGGCTCATTGAAGCTGATTATGCAATGGATCCGGTCAAACCTACCTGGCTGTTCGAAGGCAGGTATGAGCAATACACCTATGCCTACAAACCCTGGCATGTAAGATTTCAGGCATACATCTCGGTATTTGCCGGCGGGTTTGGGCATGTGTACGGAAATGAAGCCATATGGGATTTCGATCCTACCTGGAAAACCGATATTTACTGGGATGGGGGCTTGCATATGAAATATTTGAACCATATCCTTACCGGAGGTCTGGACCTTGATTCCTTTGGTGATCTCAGGCCAGATACTTTAGTTATTGCAAATGGCAAGAGAGGAACGACTTCTCAGCAATGCTGGAGTTTTAAAACCCTGGAAGCTCCTTACTCAAGTAGAATAGTAGCCATGGCTACCGATGATTATTCAACTGTGCTGGTCTATTCAGCAGATGGCAGTACCATTGAACTGAGGTCTGAATTGCTTCCGGAGGATCTGCTGGCATACTGGTATAATCCAAGAACCGGGAGGTTTTCAGATAGTAAAGAGATAAACCACAAACTACCCCTGACTGCGCAGCAATTCACTGTAAATGACACTCTTGTTGTATTTGACCTTCCTGGTGAACCTGGTTTTGACAACGATTGGATCTTATTGATTGAAAGCCAGAGTGATAAATCTCCTGACTAACTTCATCAATAGTTCTATTTTATATCCCTGATTTTCATAGAAATAACTTCTCCGCTCTCTGCTTCCAGTTTGAAGATCTTATACCTCAACGATTTACCCACCAGGAGGGAGCTTGCCACAGAATTGGCAACCCCCTCATAGCTCAAAGTGATGAGCCAGTGGGTTTTATCATTGGTAAGCTCCACCTCTTCCAGCTGCACTTTCTCTACATCCGGAAAGAATGAAGTCAGGTATGTTTTGGCCTTATTAGTAGCCTCGGTTACATCAATCATATGGATTATTAGTAATTATCCTCTTTCATTTTCATATAGGATTGCGGATGCAGGCACGCCGGGCACTTTTCCAGGGCTTTCTCAGATTCATAAACATATCCGCACACCATACATTTCCACCATACTTTTCCGTCCTTTATAAAGACTTTGTCCTCTGAAACATTCTGGAGTAACCTTAGATAACGGCTCTCATGTTCGGCTTCTACCTTGGCAATCATTTTAAAAGCAGCTGCCACCTGGGGAAATCCCTCTTCTTTGGCAATTTCCGCAAATGCAGGATAGAGGTCGGTCCACTCTTCATTTTCGCCTTCAGCTGCTGCTTTCAGGTTATCCTTGGTGGTTCCAACAATGCCGGCGGGATAGGTGGCAGTAATCTCCACCATTCCACCTTCAAGAAACTTGAAGAATCTTTTGGCATGAGCCTGTTCCTCTTTGCCTGTTTGCATGAATATGGCAGCGATCTGCTCAAATCCCTCTTTTTTTGCCTGCTTGGCAAAAAACTCGTACCGATTTTTTGCCTGGGATTCGCCGGCAAACGCTTTTAATAAATTTTGTTCAGTCCTGGTTCCTTTCAGTGAATTTTCCATAATTAATTGATTATTTAAAGTTTTACAAATTCTTCTTTTTCTGAGCCGCAGAGCGGACAGACCCAATCGTCGGGTAGATCCTCAAACCGGGTTTCCTCTTTCTCCTCGTCATAGATATACCCACAGGCCGGGCACTCATACCTGCCATACTCCTGCTCCGCAGGCTTCTTCTCCAATTTAGATTTATCAATATAGGTAGGTGCATTTTTTGGTGCCACCCCTTTTCTGACCTTCCGGTAATGAAGGTAGGTGAGGGGATCTTGTGATTCGTCAATCACCTCAGCCTGAACTAGTTCTCCGATAAACATCCAATGAGTGCCCACATCATAAGTCTCGGTTACCCGGCACTCAAGGAAGGCAATGGCATCGTCCAGAACAATGGGGACGCCTGTTTCTCCATACCTCACATTCATTTGCTCCAATTTGTTGGAATCCTTTCCGCTTTTATACCCAAAAGTTCCAATGGTTGTTGGACTTGCATCAAGCTGAAGCACAGAGACTGAAAATAGGCCCGTGGACTGAACCAGCCCGGCCGTATGATTGTCTTTATTGCAACAGGTGGCAAATCGCGGAGGATCTGAAGTTACCTGAAATACGGTATTGGATATATACCCGTTGCCGTATTCTTTTGAGCCTGAACATACGACATACAGACCATATGAAATTTTAAATAGTGCTTCGTAGTTTATCATGTTGGAATTCTTAGATAAGTATAAATTTAGTTTATTACCTCCAGAGACCCAAGAGCTGAAGCATCTCAGATCTTTAAAATCGGGCAATTTATAGTGAATCTAAAGGCAGTTAAACTTTCTTTTTTAAACAAAT
>Ga0164313_10006740_pt1 | contig 10101 bp, 14 predicted proteins | sample GuaBasSedimGuay4_FD_113735 | JGI IMG/M metagenome (GOLD analysis project Ga0164313, IMG submission 113735) | Subseafloor sediment microbial communities from Guaymas Basin, Gulf of California, Mexico - Guay4, Core 4569-4, 0-3 cm | ecosystem: Environmental > Aquatic > Marine > Hydrothermal vents...
AGTTGATTGCTTACTTTTCACAGATACAAATCCTGAGTTTGAGAGTATGTTGTTAGAGAAAGGTATTACAGGGATTGTTGTTTATCAGAGGAAAGATTTCATGTCCGGAATCGGAAAAGTTCTTGATTTACTCCCAACAAGTAATCCGGACAATATCTACGTTAAAAAAGGAAAATTGAAATATACTAAACCTAATCAAATCGAGATAGATGGCCAGATGGAAACTCTTGTTCTTTGTGGTTCAACCAAGCAAACACTGGATGAAATAGAACGTAGTGTTATGGATGTTATAAGTTTACTCAAGCATGATATTGATTGTGTCATTGGAGCAGGAGCGATTGAAATAGAAATAGCAAACCACTTGATGACTATTGCAAAAAGTCTTGGAGGAAAAGAACAATTAGCTGTAGAAAAATACGCAGAGGCGATTGAGTCAATCCCATTGATTTTAGCAGAGAACTCTGGACTTGATTCAATGTCTGTCTTGACAGCACTTAAAACGAAACATTTAACAGGGGATAAAGATTTAGGAGTTGACATGTTTTACGGAATAAGTAATGCTCGAGAGAGGGGGATAGTCGACCCAGTCTTAGTCAAGATACACGCAATCAATTCTGCAACTAATGTAGCTAACTTAATTTTAAAGACAGATAAAATTTTAGTAGGTGAAAAAGAATGAATGACTTGAAAGAGTTGTTAAGCAAAGGATACAAGATCGTGCCAGAAGAAGAAAAAGATAAAATGTTAAAAGAAGTTGGATTATTACCACCAGAAAACTTTAATTTATATCATAAACAAATAACCCAAGATAGTTATTATGTTTTGGGAATTAAAAATACAGAGCCAGTACGCTTCATACAGAAAAAATGAAATTAGACACAGAAAAAATATTCCAGGTGTTCTACACAGTTTGGTTTCTTTTGATTGTTAATCTTAGTTTGGTAGCTTTGACTAAATGGTTGTGGGGTTTACTATGAAAATAATAATTAGTTATTTACAAGAAGATCAAAAACTTAAAGAGTGTCTTGAATCTTTAGAAAAATATTCGCCAGAACTTGAGATAATCAAAATCCATTCTGACAAAAATAAAACAAGAAGTTCAGAGGAAGCCTTTCAGAATTATATAGATGAGCATGGGATGGACGATGACCTAATGATTTGGCATCCAGACATGAAAGCTACTGAGGGTTGGTATGAAGACTTGAAAAAGTATTATGACAAATATGATTTGATTGGATGCAAACTACTTTATCCAAATAATTTAATCCAACATTATGGGGGGCATTTACTTTGGGATGGAAGAGGCCTTCACCCTCACCAACACACATTGAATATTGGAGCAGAGGATCCTATGGCTTGTGCTTATGTGACTGGTCCAGGAATGGTCGTAAAAAAACATGTTTACGAAAAACTAAAAGGATGGGATCATAACTTTTTTGCTTATATAGATACAGACTTTTGTTTAAGAGCAAGGCAAGCAGGATTTACTGTTGGAGTCGTTCCAGTTACACTTTATCATTCCGAGGGAGAAGATCAATTAAAAAAAAGAACCGCACAAGAGAATAACAACATCTTAAATGAAGGGCATCAATTTTTTATAACTAAACACATGGCTTACTTAGCAAAACACAAATGAAAATACCAGAAGAATTTAATTACGCAGAAGCATTTTTAACATTTAGATGTGGGATGGGATGTAGTTATTGTATAAATGATGTTGGTGGGATTAATCGAGAAAGAGATGAACTATCTGCTGAACAATGGGCCAATGCAATAAATAAATTTGATTGGCATTTACCCTTAACTCTTGGTGGAGGGGAACCAACAAAACATAAGGAATTTTATAAAATACTTGATCTAATCAAACCAGAAGTAAATTTAGAATTATTAACCAACTTAACTTTTGATGTAAGAAAATTTTTAAGGAATACAACTCCTGAAAGATTCACCCAAAAAGACAACGCATATAAATCAATTAGAGTTTCATTCCATCCTGAAAAGCACGAACCAAAAGGTTTAGTAAGAAAAGCAAGAGAGTTACAAGATGCTGGATTTAAAGTTGGAATCTTTGGATTAAATCACCCAGCAAACATGATTGCTAATACCCAAATGGCAGAATATGCAAGAGAGAAACAAGTTTACTTTTTTATAAAAGATTTCTTGGGTGAAATAGATGGTCATAAGTTTGGATTCTTAAAATACCAAGATTCAGTTGGGATGAACAAGGGCAAAAAAGTAAGTTGTAAAACAAAAGATATTTTAATATCCCCGGAGGGAAATGTGTATAAGTGTCACAGAGATCTTTATCACCAACAATATGAATTAGGAAATATACAAAATGACTTTAAATTTGAACATAAATTTAGAGACTGTTCTGATTACGGACTTTGTAATCCTTGTGATGTAAAACAAAGAACAAACCGTTTTCTTCAAATGGGAGATTGTAATGTTGAAATAAAAAGTAGAATGCCTTATGCGGGATGCAGAGACCGTGGCTTTTCTGGAGGACCCGAATGATAAAATTATTAAGCATCTGTTCAACAAGAGAACATCCTGAAAGATGTAAAGAAATGTTAGAATCATTTGACAAAACAAAAAGTGAAGGAACAGAAATAGTTTTGTATGTTTGGGATAAGGATCCAAAGATAAAAAGATACAGAGAAGTCCTGGAAGGAAGGAATGTAATCTATGGGCCTAAAAGATTCATGGCAGAAGTTTTAAACTATATTTCTACTGAAGTTTTACCAAATGTTCCTTATTATCAAAACATCAACGACGACCATTATTATGTTACGGAAGGATGGGATCAAATGATGATGGAACCTTTAGACAAAAATAAAGGGTGGGGAGTTTCTTATTGCAAAGGAAAAGGCGGAGCCCACAATCCAAACGCAGAAATTATTTCCGGTAAAATTGTTAGGGCACTTGGGTTTTATGTTTATCCTGCATACAGACAATTCGGTCTTGAACCCTATGTTATTGAGTTAGGTGAAATATGCGGATTCTTCTATATACCAGAAGTAATTGAGCACAGATCAGTAAACGCTGGGTTTGGAGCAAAGGACAAAGTTTATAAATTCATTTATTCTCCTGAAGAGATGGATTCATCAAATCGTGCACATGCTAAGTGGTCAGAATTTAAAGACACTGCTATTCAGAAAATTAAATCAGCAAGGGAAAAAGATGGACAGTAAATTAAAAAGTGCAGTTAAGAGTGTCATTTGGAGAATCTGTGGAGTTATAATTTTAGCAGCAGTAACTTATTTTTATACAAGAAGTTGGATTGCAACCGGTTTAATAACAGTTATTCATCACGGAGTTTTTTTGTTTGTGTTTTACTTTCATGAAAGAGTTTGGTTAAGATCAAAGATTAAAGGTTTTAAAAGAAAACTCTACAAAATGTTTACTTATGAAACGTTGTGTGGAAATATAATATTAGGAATAATAACTTATTCAATAACTGGAAGCTGGAAAGCAATGACTGCAATCACCTTAACATATATAGGAATTAAACATGTATCTTATGTGCTTAATGAGTTTGTATGGAAATAGTTGATAAATATCGGGAAGAGAATAAAGAGCAGGTTGATCTTTGGACTCCAAAAAAAGAGGACCATGAGGTTCTGATTAAACTTATTGAGAAATTTGATTTAAAATCTTTTTTTGAGATTGGAACATACAAAGCTTTCACAACAAAATTACTTATCTCCCATCCAAACATAACAAATTGGAAGTCTATTGATATTCATTCTCACTGGGATGATTTAATCTACACAACAGTTGTTGATAGTGGAGAATATAAAGTTAGTGAAGGAGAGCAGTATGATCTTATTTTTATTGATGGAGATCACGAAAACGCAAAGAGAGATACAGAACTCGCATTAAAAATGAAACCAAAAGTAATTGCTTGGCACGATTATTCTTCTCAGGAATTAGTAAAAAAAGATGTAGATTTATATAAACCAATAAATGTGGAGGCGAATATTGCATGGAAGAGAGTATAGTTTATGCTTATGTTGTAGCAGACCTTTTACATGTTGGCCATGTGTTATATTTGGAAAATGCAAAGGCATTAGGTGATAAGTTGATTGTTGGTGTTCTTACTGACGAAGCTGTTATGGAAAAAAAGAAACAACCCCTCCTTCCTTTCTCAGAAAGAATGAGATTAATAAAATCTCTTGGATGTGTTGATGTTGTTGTCCCACAAACAGATTATTCTCCCATAAAAAACATATTAAATATTAAACCCAACATTCTTATTGAAAGTGATGGCCACGCCGACGAGGATTTAAAAGAAACAAAAGAAGTTTGTGATATAAATGGCGTAAAAATGATGAAAATGCCCTACTATCCTTTTCAAAGTTCAACTAAAATCAAGGAGAAAGTAAAATGAATATGAAAGAAGTTTTGTTTGAATTTGATGATATTTGTAAAGAGTTAAACATAAAATATTATTTGTTGCAAGGAACTTGCTTAGGTTTGTATAGGAACCACAATTTTATTCAAGGAGACAATGATCTTGATATTTTTGTTGATTGCAGTAAAGAAAAATTAATAAATTTATTTGAGAAATTAAGGTTGAAAAAATATGAGGTAGAAAGAACTTTTTCTAATAAATTTTCAAATGCACCGGGTGAAGAAATAAACAGGCATGTTTTGAAAGGCAGTGTTTGGATTGATGTTTATTTTAAAATGTTGGATAACAGAAAGAGATTTATGGTAGATACAAATAAAATTAGATTTGAAGGTAGAACATTCAACTGTCCGCACCAAGTTGAAGAATATTTAGCTTTGGAATTTGGAGAGGATTGGGAAATTCCTTGTTCACAAAAAAGTAGAGGGAAAGGTTCAGAACTCCATGAACCCTCAAAAGGAATAGAATTTGAGGAAATAATCAAGGAGGAAAAATGGGTAAACGATTAATGGATGGAACAAAGATGCTGTGGCATATGGATCGTGTTAGAGAACACTACGACGAAGGAAAAAGGATTGCACCTATTTTAATAAATGTTGGAGTAACAAAAATGTGTAATGCGGATTGTGTTTATTGTTATGGGACATTCCAAGGCAAAGACCAAAGATCAACTATTGAAAGAGATGCTTTGTGTGATTTATTTGAATCTGCTCCAAAATTAGGAGTAAGGGCACTCGAGATAATTGGTGATGGGGAACCAACAGTCAATAAACATATTTATGATGCTATGGATATTGGGAAAAAAGCTGGCCTGGACATGGCATTTTCTACCAATGGTATTTTATTAGACAACCAGTACAAGAGAGAGAATGTTTTAAGAAATAACAAATGGATGAGATTTAATCTTTCGGCTGGTACAAGCGAAGGCTACAAAAAAATCCATCGAGTTGATAAGTTTGATCAAGTTGTAAAAAATATAGAATCTATGGTTAAGATAAAGAAAGAGAAAGGATATGAGTGTGATATTGGTTTACAAGCTGTTTATGTTCCAGGTATGATGGATAAAGACATGTTAGAATTATCCGGATTAGCAACTAAATTGGAAGTCGATTATTTGGTAATTAAACAATGCTCTCTTCCTGAAGATGGAACTGTATGTGACATTTCTTTTGATGTAAATGATTATGATAAACCAGAAGTAATCAAGACATTAAAAGATTGCGAAAAGATGTCAACTGATAAAACAGAAATAGTTGTAAAGTGGGATTTTATGGAGATGGGAAAAAAGAGACCTTATGATACTTGTGCAGACGCACCTCTTATTTTTCAAGTTAGTGGAAATGGAAAATGTTATCCTTGTGGTTATCTTTTTGGAAATGATGAGTATGAATATGGAGATTTACACAAGCAGTCACTTGGAGAGATTTTAAAAAGTGAAAAGTATTGGAGTATTATAGATAAAATGAAAAAGTTTGATGTTCATAATGATTGTGAAGGTTGTTGTAGACATGATAAAATAAATGAGTTTATTGCAAATTATTTAGATAGACCAAAGGGGGAAAATTTCATATGAAATCTTCAGGTGGATATTTTAGTCAAGTGTTAAAGGGAGAATTAGTTGGTGTTGAGATTGGTGTTGAAGCGGGATGGAACGCTCTTCAAATGTTAGAACATTTAAACATAAAAAAGTTGTATCTTGTTGATCCTTATATAGGATATATGGGAAAAGATGGCATTGAATATCGTGATGGTTATACTGATGTTCCTGGAGAAGAAGAACTAATAACCAGTAGAGCAAATGCGAAACAAGCAGCCCATGAGTTGTTAGAAAAACACAAGGATAAAATTGTTTGGATAGAGAAGACTTCCGACGATGCACTTGTGGATATTCCAGATGAATTAGATTTTGTTTACATAGATGGAAATCATAATTATGAATATGTAAAATCAGATATTGAAAACTATTCAAAGAAAATTAGAAAAGGTGGAGTTCTTGCTGGACATGATTATAATGATCCAAGACATCCAGGAGTTACCAAGGCAGTTCATGAGTTCATAAAGAATGATTTAGACAAATTAAAATTACAGTTGATTGATTGGGCAATACAATGTTAAACAAAGATTTAAGAAGAAGAATAATTGAGAAAGGATTTAAACACAAGCATGGGCATTATGGAAGTTCAATGAGTTGTGTGGATGCTGTTGCTTATCTTTACAGAGAAATTAAGACAAAAGATGATCTTTTTATAATGAGTAAAGGACATGGAGCCCCAGCACTTCACGTTGTGAATGAAGAGATGGGAATGAAACCAAGATGGACAATTCACTTAGAATATGATCCAGAAAGTGGGGTAGAAGCTACTGGGGGTTCACTTGGGCATGGATTATCTATTGCCTTAGGAAGGGCTTATGCTAAACAAATCAAAAAGGATGGTGGAAAAGTTTATTGTATGATTGGAGATGGGGAATTACAAGAAGGAATGATTTGGGAATGTTTAAATGTAATTAAACAATTTAATATTACTAATCTTATTATTTTAGTTGATTGGAATAAATATCAAGCAATTGATTCTATTGATAAAATTATGGGAGAAGATTACAAAACAATGAAAAATAAGTTTGAAGCATTTGGCTTTGATGTTTTAAGAGTTAATGGACATTCAAATGAAAGTATGTCGGAAATGAAAAACTTAAAAGAAGGATTAAATGTAGTCATTCTTGATACAATCAAGGGTTATGGTATTCCATTTCTTGAAAAAAATCCAACACACCATGTTATGTATTTACATGAAAAACCAGAAGTAATGAAGGAGGCACTTGAATATTTAAAATGAGGTATGAATTTGGAAAACTATTAGCAGAAATGATTAAGAAGGATAGATCTATTTATGTTTTATGTGCAGATATAGGGTTTGGAGTTTTTGAAACTCTCCAAGAAGAATGTCCAGAAAATTTACTTAATACTGGGATTGCAGAACAAGCAACAATTGGAATGGCTGCGGGGATGGCTATGGAAGGACTTAAACCAGTAGTTTATACAATTACTCCTTTTTTAATTGAAAGACCTTTTGAATCAATTAAATTGAATATAATGCAACAAAAGCAAAATGTTAAACTTGTTAGTTACGGAGATTATCCTGACTTGGGCCCTACCCACATCACAAGCAATTTACCTTTACTCTGTGAAGCATTAAAGATTCCATTACTTGAACCAAAGTCAGTAAAGGAAACAATCGAAATGACAAAAGAAATGTTTACACATAATAAACCAATCTTTATGTATTTATCAAAAGCAAAATGAAAATCTTATGGAAAGGAAATATTTTTAACCCTACAGGAATTGCAACTGCTAATCGAGAGATAGTCAAGGAACTAAGTAAACTTGATATAAAAATTCAATCTACTGATCCTTTTAGAAGTAACTGGGAGTTTAATAAAGATCTTGAACATTTAAACAACGCAATAGATGTTGGAGATGATACAATAACAATCTTTGCAGATTATCCTCAATTTTGGAAAGAAGGTTATGGAAAACTATATGGAATGTTTTTACACGAAGGAACTCTTTTGATTCCTGGATGGGTACAGATTATGAATCAATCCGCAGAGAAAGTTTTTGTTCCTTCTGAAGCAACAAAGAATTTATTCAAGTGGAATGATGTTCAGATCCCTATAGAAGTTGTACCTTTTGGAACTAACCCAGAGATTTACATGCCAGCAGAAAGAGAAAAAGAGAATGAAGATTTTGTATTTTTATCAGTAAACTCTTGGACCGGTGAAATTGGTGATCGAAAGGGAACAGATCTATTAATCCAAGCTTTTGATGAAGAGTTTAAAGACGAGAAGGTAAAATTACTTTTGAAAATAGGAACCTTCTGGGACCCAAAGAAAACAAATTATGCACAGAAGATTTTTGATATTCTTGGGCATGTAAATAAAAACATCATTGTGAATGAAAAATATCTTCCTGAAAAGGAATTAACTAAACACTATCAAAAGTCAGATTGTTTTGTTGCACCAACAAGGGGGGAGAGTTTCGGTTTAACAATTATAAATGCAATGGCTTGCGGTCTTCCGGTTATTGTAACAAAAGACATTAACTCTGGACATATGGATTTTTGCAAGGGAAAAGACTCTGTTTTATTTGTGGATGCACCAACAGTAAAGCAAGGAGATCTAAGATTCTTTACAGAAGGAAACATGTTAGCAGAACCAAATTTAGCATCCTTAAAAAAACAAATGAGATATGCTTTTGAACATAAAGAATTAAGAGAAAAAGCAATTACTAATTCTGACGAGATTAGAACTAAGTGGTCTTGGAAAGAATCAGCAAGAAAGTTAAAGGAGGCACTATGAATCCTGAACAATTAAAAGAGATGAATGAAATTGACTGGTGGCATAAAATAGAATTGCCTGTAGAAGATGGAACCGTAACAACTCCTGGAAGAGATTATAGTTCAGCAAAATTAAGTTTAATTCAAATGCCAGACGATCTAACTGGTAAAACGGTTATTGATGTAGGTGCTTGGGATGGTTTCTTTAGTTTTGAAGCAGAAAAACGAGGAGCTAAAGTTCTTTCAATAGATACTGTAATGTGGCAAGAAGGACCAACCTTTAACGTTCAGCAAAATAAAGAAACAATTCATACTGGAAAGAAAGGATTCAACTTTGCTCATAAGATGTTAAACTCAAAAGTAGAGAGTAAAGAGATTGAAGTTATGGATTTATCTAAGGAAGTTGGTCAGTTTGATTTAACACTTTGTTTAGGAATACTTTATCATATGGAAGATCCTTTTGGAATGTGTAGAAGAATGTTTGAGATTACTAAAGACAGTGGAATGTGTATACTTGAAACTCACTGTGATGCACTTGACAGTAAAAATCCAGGAATGGTTTTTTATCCAACTAATGAATGTAATAATGATCCTGGAACTTGGTGGGGCCCAAACATTAGATGTGTCCAGGAAATGTTAAAGGCTGCTGGGTTCAAGGAAGTAAAATTAATAACTTTAAATAATCAAAGGGGGATCTTTCACGCAACAAAATGACAACTGTTTTATCTTATGGCGACAACCCACTTGCAAGTACAGGTTATGGATGTGTTTGGGAAAATCTATTAAGCAGATGGGCTAAGGCTAAGCCAGACTGGAAGTTTTGTCATGTTGGATGGCAAAGCATAGATAGAGAATTTCAAACAAGAGAAGGGTATTATCGTCTACCAACCGGAAGAGCTGAAATGGGAATGGATACTATAGTTCCTAATTTAATGAAACTTAATCCTGAGTTCTTGATTACTTTAGCAGATGTTGGGAAACAATTAGCTTATGTTAAAGCAGTATTTGAAGCAAAGAAACAAGGATGGAAAGGAAAATGGATAACTTATGTTCCACTTGACACTCCTGATTGGGCACTTTACTGGGATGATATGTTCTCAGCACCAGACATAGTTGTATCTATGAGTGGGTTCGGAAAAGATTGTATGGAGAAATATGGAGTTAAGAAGGTTGTGCCTATTCTTCATGGGGTTGATAATGGTGTCTTTAAACCATTATTAAACAGAAAAGAACTACGAGAGAATTTTAAAATAGATGATAAATTTGTGGCTGGTTTTGTTGGAAGAAATCAAACAAGAAAAATGCAACCTTATTGGATGAGGGGTTTTGCGAAGTTTGCTAAGGGTAAAGATG
>Ga0164313_10006744_pt1 | contig 10097 bp, 9 predicted proteins | sample GuaBasSedimGuay4_FD_113735 | JGI IMG/M metagenome (GOLD analysis project Ga0164313, IMG submission 113735) | Subseafloor sediment microbial communities from Guaymas Basin, Gulf of California, Mexico - Guay4, Core 4569-4, 0-3 cm | ecosystem: Environmental > Aquatic > Marine > Hydrothermal vents >...
ACCTGATATTTGTCACATTTGGCATACGCCGGGTTAAGCTGCTATTCAATTGAGTCCCTTCGATTGCCAGGAGACCCGATTCGAGATTGTCATGCAACAGAATTAGACGTCCATTCTCGGCTTGTTGTTCGTCCGACGCAAGCTCCAGAGCTTTAGCCATTCCCACGATTCCGGGAACATTGAGTGTGCCGGATCTGTTGCCGCGCTCATGCCCACCACCATCAATTAGTGGATCGAGTTTTACACGGGGTGATTTTCCAGAAATATATAATGCACCGACGCCCTTTGGTCCGTAAAATTTGTGGGCGGACATTGCCAGGAGCTGAACACCAGCGTCTCGCGGCTTCACCGATATCTTGCCGACCGCTTGTGTCGCATCGGAAAAGAGTAAAGTGCCTTTTAGCGCGCACAGCGCACCTATTTCCTCAATGGGATGAATCACGCCTGTTTCATTATTTGCCCACATGGAGATCACAAGAATCGTATCGTCGTGAATGGCTTCTTCCAGCATCTGCATGTCAATCATACCATTGGTATCAACATCAACGAATGTGATTTCAGCTCCTTTTTCTTCGAGATGGCTACAGCAATCCAACACGGCCTTGTGTTCGGTGCTTATTACTACGATATGCTTTCCCTTCCGGCGATACAAGCCAAATACTCCCTTGATTGCAAGATTGCAGGCTTCGGTAGCACCGGAGGTAAAGACGATCTCTTTTGCATCAACACCCAGGACATCGGAGATTGAGTCACGTGCCCCTTCCACAGCAGACCTGGCGTTCATGCCAGTTTGATGCTGGCGACTTGCAGCATTGCCAAAATGCGTTGTAAAATACGGGAGCATCGCATCCAAAACGCGTTGATCTACAGGAGTAGTAGCATTGTTGTCAAAGTAAATCATCCGGCGTAAAACTAATTCAAATGATGCCAACAAGACAAGTCTCAATTTCAGAGACAGAATATGGAGCCCCCATCAAAGAGTCATATCTTAGCGGGATGAACAAGATGAGCGGTACGGATTCAATTCTCGAGGCATTCGACAGCGTGTCTAAAGAGAAGTGGTTGTCAAAAATTCGCGAGGACCTGCGTGGCAAGAACATTGAGGAGACGGACTGGGAATTTGATGATGAACTGACGATCAGCCCATTCGTACATGCTGACGACATCGAAAACAGTTCTACAGATATTGGATATGACCCTCACTGGGAAATAGCCGAAGAGTTTAATGTACAGGATGATGCCGATGCCAATCATGAAGTTTTGGAAGCCCTGGCAGGTGGTTGCGAGGTGATCATGCTAAAGGTGCATGCCCTCCCGGATTGGTCCATCCTTCTTGCCGGGGTGAACCTCGGGATGATCAAAACTTATGTCATTCCCGGCACAGATGAAATGACACAGGCATTGATTTCATCGCTTGATGATTTTTTGCAAAATCTTCCGGACTCTGTACAGCAGTCAGATAACTCCGAAGTGCCGGTGGTGCATATTCGAAATGATAAAAGCGTGATTGGTGGCCCGGCGCATTTGCAACTCGACAAAACCGTCGTTGAAGGCCTGGCCAAAACGATACATGAGGGGATTGAACTGATCACACAGCCATATGATCATGACCCTGTCGAATGCGTGGTTGAGATAGGTGATGCCTATTTTGTGGAGATCGCACGGCTTCGGGCGTTACGCATTTTATGGGCAAATTCCCTTGTTGCACTTGGATTGAACAAACCATCATTATTTGTTGAGGGGAGATTTTCTAACCGCGACATGACAGACGATGTCCATCGAAATATGATAGCTGCCGGCTCCAAAGCACTGTCTGCCATAAGTGGTGGTGTGGATCGATTGATCATTGCGCATTCCGATGCAAATCCAACGTCGTTTCATCGGCGCATCTCCAGGAATATTCACCAGATCCTCCGTTATGAAAGCAAACTGGACGCAATTGAAGATCCTGTCAAGGGTGCATATTATATTGAAAACATGACACGCCAACTTGTTGAAAAGGCCTGGCTGAAATTGATTGAATTGAATACATAGCGGTCGACATTTAACTTTAACTTTAATTTCACTACAGAGATTCCGACATTCACTTTTAATTAAGCATTTGTGGCAACCGAAATAGACATACAAGCACTTTTTGAGCAGGTTACTTCAGGTGATCGCATTGCACTCGGCCGGGCCATCACGCTTGTCGAAAGCAAAAAGGCTGGGCACAGATCGCAAGCCAGTCAGTTATTGGACCTGTGCCTCAAAACGACCTCAGATACTTTTCGGTTTGCGATAAGTGGTGCGCCAGGTGCCGGTAAGAGTACACTGATTGAAGTACTGGGTCAACATATTGTAGACTGTGGCGAATCTCTTGCGGTGTTGACTGTAGACCCTACGAGTAGAATCAGCAGCGGTGCCATCCTCGGAGATAAGACCAGGATGCAGACCTTGTCAACTAACCCTAAAGTCTTCATACGCCCAACCGCTGCTGGAGATGCGCTTGGTGGAGTCGCGGATGCCACACGGGAAGCGATCGTCCTTTGCGAAGCAGCCGGGTATCAGAATATCTGTATCGAAACTGTAGGCGTAGGTCAGTCTGAAGTGACCGCGCGCAGTATGGTGGATTTTCTCCTTTTACTCGTAATGCCGGGAGGAGGCGATGACCTACAGGGCATCAAGCGTGGCATCGTAGAACTTGCAGATGCCATTGCAGTTAATAAAGCAGACGGAGATCAGCTCGACACAGCTGTTGCCACTCGCCAAAATTACATGCAGGCGGCACATTTTTTCGCTCCGAAAGAACACGGGATTCAGACACGTGTCGTCAATTGTTCAGCATTGGAGAACACGGGCATCGAAGCACTCTGGTCAATCATCCAGGACTTCAATGGCAAGGTGAGATCGTCAGGTTACCTCGAAAAACAAAGAAGGCGACAAGATGTGACATGGCTCGAAGGCAAAGTGAATTTGCTCATTAGGGAAATCATTCAATCAGACAATCAACTCAATACGTTGTATCAGTCTTTAAAAAATAAAATTGAAGCACGCGAAATGAGTGTAAGTACTGCATACGACAATCTCAGTCAGGCAATTCACCGCAACTTTGGCAAATCATGAAGCTGAGGAACATATACCTGGTTTTAATTTCTCTCCTGTTTATTTCGTGGAACTCCGCGGGCCCGAAATACCCTACCGACTACTTTGAGCTGCCATTAAACAGGTCCGTTCTATTGTCGGGTACGTTTGGGGAGTTACGGCCCGGGCATTTCCATTCCGGTATAGACATCAAATCATTAAAGGGAACGTCAGGCGAAATCGTAAGTGCCTCGGCTCAAGGATTTATAGCCCGCATCAAGGTTGCTCCCGGTGGATATGGCAATGCTATTTACATTGCTCATCCAAATGGCTATACAACTGTCTATGCGCATCTTGATCATTTTGATGAAACCGTTGCTGCTTACGTGAAGGAAAAACAATATGAACTCAAGAAGTTTAGCGTAGATCTGTATCCAAAACCTACCCAATTCCAACTGAACAAAGGACAACTGATTGGATACATGGGCAACAGTGGATCTTCATCAGCTCCTCATCTGCACTTCGAGATTCGCCGAACCTCAGGCCAGGTGCCGATCAATCCATTTTTATTCGGCCTTCAGGTTACGGACAAGGTTCGTCCAGACATTGGCAAACTTCAGGTATATTATTTAAGCGAAGATTTAAAACAGATAGATGTGCGTGAATACCCATTATTGCGCACTGCATCAGGCAGGTATACGATCGCAGATACACTGTCGGAAGGCGCATGGCGCGTAGGGTTTGCCCTCAAGACAACGGACAAAATGGACGGTGCGCCAAATCGCAATGGAATATATGAATTACAAATGCAAGTTGATGATGACCCACGTTTCAGCTTTGCATTAAATGAAGTTCCGTTTTCAAAAACCCGCTACTTAAATGCGCACATTGATTATGCGGCCAGACAAAAGAAAAAAGGATATTACCACCGTTGTTTTAAGCTACCCGGGAATGCACTTGATATCTATTCCAGATATAAAAATAATGGTGTAGTCAAATTATACTCCAATCAATCGCAAAAGGTGAGCATCGAGGTAAATGACATCAATGGCAATATCTCCACCGTAACCTTCTTTATCAAGCGAGATGCCGATATGTCGGCCTCGCAAATCCCTGCCGCAGAATTCAGCGCAGACAATGAAGGGTCACTATCTATCACAAAATCCAATTTTAAATGTACAATTGGCACCGGTGCCTTGTATGCTCAAACGGGCATTGATTATCGTACTGAAAAATCAGGGCAAAACCATTATTCTGCATTACACCATATCGGATCCGAAAACATACCTCTTCACAAGTATATTTCAATTTCAATAAAACCTGAAGATCTTCCATCTGCTCTTCGCGACAAAGCATTCGTAGGAAGGCTTGATGAGGAAGTCATCACAAATTACGGAGGCAAGTATTCCAACGGGTATTTTACAGCTTCTGTTCGGGAATTTGGCAATTACACCATTGAGGTTGACACAACCTCCCCAATGATAAAGCCCATTCAATTCAGCTCAAAAATGCAAGGTGCTTCTCGTATGCGCTTCAGTATTACCGATAATATGCCCATTGGCGGAAAAGCGCGTGGATTGCGTTACAATGCGCACGTTGATGGCAAGTGGATTCTCATGGAGTACGATGCGAAAAAGGATATGCTCACGCATCGATTTGATGAAAGAATCAGTACTGGCGACCATGAGATTGTTCTTAAAGTGAGGGACGATCGCGGCAATGTTGCTGAATTCAGAAGAACCTTTACTCGTTAGTCACGGCGACATCATTCTCTGCCACACTATCTCCTGAGCGAGCGCACTAAAAGTGCGCGAGCCGAAGGATCAATTATCAATCAAACTCACCTTCCCCGTCCCCAGCACCTTTCCGCTATTATCAACGAGTGTCAGGAAGTACAACCCACTTGTCACTCCGTCCAATCGGATCTGCATCTGATCCTGGCCACTAAAAACCTGTTCCACTTTTATAAGGCGCCCGGAAAGATCACTAATGATAATTCGTTCGACATTGTGTTCAGAATCCGGAAGCGAAATATTGATTTCTCCGGTAGTCGGATTTGGAAATATATTGATCTCTGATGGTGTGAAAACGACATCGTGAAGAGCACTTAACATCGCTGCCTGAAACACCACGCTGCGGACGGTATCATTATTGACGGCAAGATCAGCGATCGGCAAACCAAAGCCTGGTGCCAGAAATCGATATGAAACGACTGTATCTGACAAAGCAATGCCCCCGGGAATCGAATCGACAAGATCCAGCAGGAGGTCTGTAATATCCACCCAGGGCAGGATGCTCACCTTAGCCTCAACGGCAATTGCCACGCGGTTTTCACGTCTTTGCCTCAACACATCTATTGAATTCCCATTGATAGAAAGCGTGCCCCATGCATCGATGTCATCAAACACAAGTGAGGAAACTTTCAAACGCAATGAATCGGGTACCACAGGCAACATTTCCAAAAGCGTATCAGGGATCACCGATAAAGGGATGCCTGTATAAACTGCAAAAACCTGGATGATCGTATCTTCAAATATAACTGGTGCGTACTCCTGCGAGAAGGAAGGAGAATAGAATGAAGCGACATTGATCCCCAACCCGACCGGATCCTCTGCGACAAACCCCTGGAGGCCCCAGTTAATGTCATTTATGGCATAATAATTCTCGGCAGCTGCCTCAGTCATTTTGACCGTTGCGAAAGGAAAATCAGCCATACGATCGTTTGAATCGAAAGCCGCAACCTGTGTGACGCCCTGAGAAAGTGTCCATTCCCAATTCTGGTCACCGCCTGCATCAGTGATCTCGACACCTTCCGGAGCCAAATCCAAATACCTGACAATTGTATCACCGGGAAATGCGTAGGTGATAGAATTAATGATCACCTGGCTTATCATCAATCCAGGAAATACAATTGCAAAAAATAAAATACTCAGGGTCTTCATGTTTATATTTTTTCCAAAGGTATCTTTTTTAGCAGCCATATCGACTCGCCATCCCATACCTTTGAAATAAAACAACAATGGCTGTACGCAAGACATGGGAAAGCAAATATAAAACTGGAGATACCGCTCCTGACTTCAAAACAATCCTGCACGACGGGTCTTCGCTGGACTCACAATCCCTCAGAGGCACACCGGTTATTCTGTTCTTTTACAATACTGACGGGACAGAAACATGTACAAGGGAAGCGTGCAATATCAGGGACAACTATCAGCAGTTGCTCGCGGCGGGGTATCAAGTATTTGGCGTGAGCAAGGATTCTGAACGCAAACATCAAAACTTCAGAAAGAAATATAACCTTCCCTATCCTCTCATTTCGGACAAAAACAATGTACTCGCCAAGGCATTCGACATTTTTGGTGAGAAGCATTTCATGGGTCGAATTTCAGATGCCGTGCATCGCACAACATTCGTGATTGACAAAGATTGGAAGTTTGAGAACGTGATTCACCCTGTGGTGAGTGGTGCGCATGCGGATCAGATACTTCTTTACTAGATGCGGGATGCGGGATTCGGGATACGGGATTCGAAATTTAGGATATGACTTCAAATCCTGGGCGTACTGTGATGCAAGGCCAAAAATATCATCGTCAGACGCATCGCATAACTTACCTCTTCATTCAGATCATCGTATACGATCCATTCACGGGGGTCGCCTTCCCAATACGTGTAGAACGAGAAGAATCCTTGTGCATCGTCCCTTACGATCCACTCATCCCGGCGATTGCCGTATTTGCTTTTCCAAACGATTGAGTGTGTACCGTCGCTGAGGCGCCATTGAGAGAAATCTCCGGCCCACATCGTGCGTGCCGTAACGGTCGTACCGAGGCATCGCACCTCCCATAGATTCGGGTCATCCTTCCATTTGAGCGTCAAGGAGGCAGTTGTATCTCTCAGTCGAAAATCCCACTGCGTCCAGTCATCCCTGCCCGGCCATCGCATGTACAATTTGCCATTCCGGTCCTCGTCGGTTGTAAGAAAATTCCATTCACGAAAACTATCGGACCAAGCGCTGTTGACACCGATGAGATCCTGCGCATTGCACAGAGTCGGAAGAATGATGAGTATGGAGAAAAGGATTAACCGGACTGAGTCTTGAATAAGCCGCAAACTGCTTTGCCTTTGGATGATGGGGTACACCAGCCTCAGTTTAGAACGGCAAATCGTCAAAGTCTTCTTTCTTGGCTTCCTGATCCTGGCCCGCATTTGCACCTGGTAGTGGCTCATTGAATGCTGGTTCTTCGAACTGTGGTTGTGCTCCTTCACCACCTACACTTTCGATCTTCCATGCATTCAGGTTGGTAAAGTACCTTCCCTGCCACTCACGGCCTCTCAGATCAAAAAACACCTTTATCTCGGCACCTTCTTTATAGCCATCCATGAGGTCACAGCGGTCCTGAACCAACTGAAATTTTACCATCTGTGGATATTGACCTGATTGCACTTCAATCACAAACTCTCTTGCGCGGAAAGAATCGGTCTTTTGCTCTGCATCGTAAATTTTATGGAGACGCCCCTCTACTTCAAATGACATATTTGTATTTATTTAAGGGCACCAAGGTAATGGGAAATCAGCTAAGAAGTGTCGATAAACGTATCGTATTTAGAGATTTTATATACCAAAAGGTATGGTTCTCTCTAATATGCAGCAGATACAGACTTGAAAACTCGCGTATCCCACCCCATAACCATCTGCACATCAACCGATCACATCTGCACCACAGCTTATGATCTGATTTGGCGCTCATACATTTCACAACTGCCATTACATTACAGAAAATCGCTATGGTATCCTTTTTGCAAAACAAAAGTTGTTCTTCCCCCGGACAAAATCGAAAGAGGCTTGAAAACTTATTATGAACACAGGATTATTGCAATTATACAGGGGTATGAGACATAACACAGAGACTTCAAATCATCAAGGCAAAGTTTTTTACAAAGACATGCGATTTTGGCTGATTCTTGCCATGCTATCAGCGTTTCTTGTGTTTATACTGGTTCGGTTTCCGGGCTAGTCGGGATTGACAATATTGAGACTCATATCCAGTGATCCCGCCGAATGTGTCAGAGCGCCCACTGAAATATAATTTACACCCGTTTCGGCAATCATACGCACGGAACCGAGTGTTATCCCACCAGAAGCCTCCGTTTCAAAGGCACCATCAATAATTTTTACGGCCTCCTCCATAATTGGCAAATCGAAGTTATCGAGCATGATGCGATCCACACCACCACGGCGCAGGACTTCGTACAACTCGACGAGATTGCGCACTTCGATGGTGATACCAAGGCTGAGATTTTTCTCCTCAAAGTATGTATGAATACTATCAATAGCCTGTTGTATCCCGCCACAAGCATCGATATGATTGTCCTTGATCATAACCCAATCAAATAAGCCAAACCGATAATTTTCACATCCACCTATCCGTACTGCTTCTTTTTCCAAAAAGCGAAAAAGAGGTGTTGTCTTGCGCGTATCAAGCACTTTGACATCCATGCCTTCTACCTCCACGGCAAATCTGCTGCTCAGGGTCGCAATCCCGCTCATCCGCTGCATCGTGTTTAAGACGATGCGCTCTGCGGCAAGAAGAGATCGCGTATTGCACTCCACGGTGAAGGCTACATTGCCATGCGTGACATCAGCTCCGTCATTGATACGCACATGCATAGCCGCTTCCGGGTCCAAATATTTGAAAATCTCAGCCGCCACTTCCACACCTGCGACTACACCGATGTCCTTGATCAGTAATTCCGCCGTGCTTCTGCTGTCTTCCGGAATACATGCGCAGGAAGTGTGATCCCCGTTACCAATGTCTTCGGCAAGCGCCTGTGCAATAAAATTCTTGAGTTGGTCTGCCTCCATTTTTAGGAATTAAAACATGATTGCTATCCGCAGTGTGATTGAACTCAGTCGACCTCGTGAGTCTTCTGACACGATAATATAGTCATCATTTGGGTTTGATGGCGCCTGATCGGGATTATCGATGGCTTTTGTTGCCGCATTGTTGGTGATGTCAGTCAGACCGGCATTGAAGTAGAGCCCTCCTACGAGCGATGAACTTTCCGAAATCGCATATTCCAAACCGACACCTGCACCTATCTGAAAATTAAAGAAACTCACATCGGGTCCAATATTTTCCTTCGAAGTAAGTACATCTCCTCCGTCAATATCACCACGAGCCTGGGTGCGCATTCCGATTGTCAGGATTGGTGCTTCCGCAAAATAACGGATATCCCCCTTTTCTTCCGTCTTCCACTTGATGCCCATCGGCACTTCGACGTATTGGAGCTTATACTTGAGTTTCACACCGTTGGGTAGTGGTTTTTCGCCTGTGTTATACTTGTCGTCACTCAATTCAGAATCAGGAAAAAAATTACCTCCATGCTCATGCTGCAACGTCCCCCCCTTATTAAATGCAAGACCGACACCTCCGGTAAAGGATATTTTCTCAGTCATCTCGTATTCAGCCAATGCTCCCAGAGTGATCCCTATGTTTGAGCTCGTACGATTTATCAAATTATCATCTGTCGATATCCATGACATCGTGGGGCTCAATTGCATGCCCACACGCAGATTTTCGACTTGCGCTGACACAATTGTATTCAAGCAGAAGAGGACCAATATCGAGCACATCAATTTTTTCATGAAATTTGCGTTTATATACATCTGCAGAGCAAGTTCAACACTGCGATTAAACAATACGGGATGCCGGATCAAATGAATAATGGGATAAAGGGGATAACTATTGCTCTGGTTGGGTTATTTATCCTGATCCTTGGATGCAGTAAAGATAAGAATATTCCAAATGTGGATCACATCGCACCGGAATTTGAAGTTATCCGGTCGGAAAAACAACTTGCAGCACTGGATTCCACTTCCACCGATGATGAAATTGCCCAGATGCGCAGCGAACATCCCGGATATTGGAATCTGTTCTTTCGACACATCCTTCCATTGGAGGGTGCGGGTAAAGAAATGACCAATCCCAACGATGCCATACGCCTGATTGTGACTGACGAGCGTCTGCGTGCCATTC
>Ga0164313_10006745_pt1 | contig 10097 bp, 8 predicted proteins | sample GuaBasSedimGuay4_FD_113735 | JGI IMG/M metagenome (GOLD analysis project Ga0164313, IMG submission 113735) | Subseafloor sediment microbial communities from Guaymas Basin, Gulf of California, Mexico - Guay4, Core 4569-4, 0-3 cm | ecosystem: Environmental > Aquatic > Marine > Hydrothermal vents >...
GCACGGCGGCCCACACAACGGTGTGATGGACGATTGGCACTGGCGCTGGAACCCCCACGTGATGGCGGCAGCCGGCTACGTCGTTGTGTCTGTCAACTTCCACGGATCCTCGTCCTTCGGCGATGCCTTCACAAGGAGCATCCGTGGTGCGTGGGGCGACATGCCATCTCGTGACATCGAAGCGGCTACAGATCACATGATCGGCCTCGGATATGTCGATGCTGACCGTATTGCCATCGCTGGTGGGTCCTATGGCGGGTATCTCGTCTCGTGGCTCACCGCGATGACGGACCGGTACAGCGCATCGATATGCCATGCGGGTGTCACAGACCTTGTCGGCCAGTGGGCTTCGGACCTCACCGCTGGCAGGGACAAGGGCGTGGGGGGAGTGCCGTGGGAGGACATGGACGCCGTGCAGCGCTGGAACCCGATGGCACATACACACGAGATCGAAACGCCCACGCTGGTCATCCACGGCGAACTGGACTACCGCGTCGTCGTGACCCAGGGACTGACACTCTACGGTGTGCTCAAGGCCAAGGGCGTCCCCGCTCGCCTGGTCTACTTCCCAAACGAAGGCCACTGGATCGAGACGCAGGACAACGCGATGGTGTGGTGGGGCGAGTTCACGGGATGGCTTGACCGTTGGCTCTAGAAGCATGGCTTGGTAGATGACGTTGTCGCTGCAATGATTGGTCGGTATGGAACCGGAATCCAAGGACGAACCGACACAGCGCGCACCGCTTGAGGTAGGTGCGAAACGCAGACTGGACATCGGTCCTGTTGGTGCGACAGCCGCGGCTGCAGCCGTGGCCGCCATCGCAGTCGGCATCGCTCTCGGGTTCATCATCCCGAGTATCGTCGAACGTCATCTGCTTGACGCATCGGTCAACTCGATTCATGACACCGTCGACGGGATCGCAGCCTCGATTCGCCAGGATGAAACTCTGGCCCCAAGAGACCTCGCGATGCTCCAGTCCGAAGTGGAGAGATCCTTGCTTGGTCGTGACATCGTTCGCGTGAAGATATGGAACGACTCTGGCACCATCATCTTTTCGGATGAGGAACGGCTCATCGGAAACACCTATGAATTGACGGACGATCTTCTCGCTGCCTTCAGCGGGGAACTCATCCACGACAAACCACAACTTTCGAGGCCTCAGAACCAATACGAACGAGATCTCGGTGAATTGCGTGAGTACTACGTGCCCGTGGACAGCGGACGCCAGGGGATCGAGATGGTCTTCGAAGTGTATGAGCTTGCCGACACCCTGGTTGAGACGGTCGCCAATATCCGGTTCGCCATTTGGGTCGCTCTGGGACTCGGGGCGGTAGCACTGCTCCTGGCGCTCACGATCGCCGCCGTTGCGAATGCACGCTCGGAACGAAGACAGCAGGCGCAATCGGAGCGACTGATAGGCCAACTGCTCGAGATCCGGGAAGATGAACGAACTCGCATCATCGGTGCGCTTCACGACGACATCGGCCAACCACTGTATCGTATCAAGTTCGGGCTTCAGGCAGGTCGCACGATGGTCGAGCAAGGATCTGACATCGATGACGAACTCACGAGACTCGATACTCTCGTTCGGGATGTTGATACGACACTGCGGTCCGAACTCACGAAGTTGCGAGATGAACCGGGTGTCGAAATCGATCTCGAACTGGCTCTTGCGGAATTGGTCGAGGTGATGGAGAGCGAGACCAACCTCAACATCGACTTCGTTTCGGATGTCGACTCGGATCTTCCTCTCCCGCACCGAGCGACGCTATATCGGGCGGCGAAGGAAGCACTGACCAACGTTGATAGACACGCACACGCCGATCACGTCATCGTGCGGCTCATTGAGGGGAGAGACTCAACGATGGTCGAGGTCATCGACGATGGCGCTGGGTCGATGGGGCCCGCAGGTCTTGGGCTCACCACAACGAAGGACAGAATCGAGGCGTTGGGCGGAGGTATCGAACTCGCCGATGCCAAGGGCGGAGGCACACGTTTCGTTGCATGGGTCCCACGATCGAGTTCGAAGTCAACATGATCCGGCTCGCAATTGCCGACGATCATCGGCTCATCAGGGAAGGCATCGATCTGATGCTGGCTGGGGCGGATCACATCGAGATCGTCGCACACGCATCCGATGGCCCGGAACTCATGGACATACTCGAGACCACACAGGTAGATGTGATCCTTCTCGATGTGCGCATGCCGACGATGTCGGGACTCGACGTCCTCGAACGTATCGGACCTCTTGAATCGGATATCGCTGTTGTGATGTTGAGCATGTACGGGGATCCCGTGTACGTGAGCAGAGCGATAGAACTTGGGGCGTCGGGCTACCTCCTCAAGAGCGTCGGTCAGGACGAACTGGTGAAAGCGATTGAGACTGTCGCGGCAGGCAAAGCCTATTTTCAACCAGAGGTCAGCGGACCCCTGGTTGCCAGGATGGTGGGTGGCGACTCGCCGGGGCCAGTCGGAGACATGACTGTGGAACAACTCCAGATCCTCCAGCTACTCGCCGACGGGGCGAACAACGCCGCAATAGCGAAGGATCTATCGATCAGCAGCGCCGCAACGAAGGCGAAACTACGAGCGATCTACAGCTCTCTCGGCGTACAGCGGCGGTCTGAAGCCGTCGCTGTGGCGATGCGACTCGGCCTCATCACGTAAGGAGTCGCGCTGATTGGAGAGCATTCGTTCTCCGTTGTACGTTCATCCCAGAAATCCGGTCCCGATGTCGGTTCCGACTGTGAGCGGTGAGTTTCCTCCCGTCTGATAGGGCCAAAGGTCACCGTATCGACGATCAAACGGTCCGGACAGGGCGGTCTGAACGATACGGAGAAACGGTCCTTCGCCCCTATGAGCGAACGAGCTCTCATCGTACGTTGTCCACATGACACAAGACCGCCACGCCAAGGGTGGCAGATCGACCGAGGAGGTCAATCATATGTGGACCAAGAGCAGATGGCTCGTCGTGGTGTTCGTGATCGCGCTCGTTGGCGCGGCATGCACCAGTGAAGACACCGGGGACACCACGACATCCCAGACACCAGGCACGACGACAGCGAGCCTGGCGTCAACGACAACAGCCGCAACAACAACCGAAGCACCGACGACAACTGAAGCACCCGCCACGACCGAAGCACCACCTGCCCAGACGTCAGCGATGCGTTCGTTGGACGCTCCGGTGGCAACGATCACTGTTGATGGTGACCCCTCGGATTGGGCACTGGTTCCAGGTCTGGCAACCACACTCGAGCCGATTGTTGCGACGGCGGGTGAGCCGATCGACGATAGGGACGTCACCATAAAGATGGCTCACGATGGCGACAACATCTACGCGATGTTCACGGTAGTTGACGATTACAACTGGAACGCCGACGATGCGCACCTCTCTGCTGCTGTCGGCTTCATGTTCCCTGTCGACACGGGTGGCCCGCACATGGGTGCAGATGATGAAGAAGGCGATAACTCAACCGGCATGGTTGACATCTGGCACTGGGAACTCGAGTGTGCTGCTGGCGTCGAATCAGGTGGAGCAGTGAACCCTCCAGGTGATGACAAAGACCCAGGCAATGACTCGGTATGCAACTACGACGACGAATGGTCCACCGACCCCGTGACCCGAGAGGACGACAACACAGCAACGGGAGAGAACAGCCTGCTCGGCGTGTGGACACACACCAATCCCACAGAAGACGCACCAGGCATGTATCACTTCGAAACCTCCCGTCCTCTCCAGACTGGTGACGAACAGGATGCACAGTTCGCCGTAGGTGAACAGACTCTCCTCGCCCTTGCCTACTGGGATGCAGACTTCGGACCGGATGGCTGGACCGACGACACACACGTTCAATCGTCCAACCAGGGATGGATCGAGATCAGTCTGGTCACAACAACGGCTGAGGAAGCCACACGTTCGCTGGACGCTCCCACCGCGGCGATCACGGTCGATGGCGATCCATCAGACTGGGCTCTGATTCCAGGTCTCGCAACGACCCTTGAGCCGATCGTTGAGCGAGAGGGTGACCTCGTCGAGAGCAAGGACGTCACCGTCAGGATGGCTCACGACGGTGAGTTGATCTATACCTTGTTCAGCGTCGTTGACGACTACAACTTCGATCCGGAAGATCCTCACCTCACGGCATCACCATCATGGATGTTCCCCGTTACCGATGCTGGACCCCACATGGGTGCCGACGACGACCTTGGCGAGAACTCCATCGGCATGGTTGACATATGGCACTGGGAACTCGAATGTCTCGGTGACATCGCATCAGGTGGAGCGGTGAATCCGCCAGGTGACGGTAAGGACCCGGGCAACGACTCAGTGTGCAACTTCGATGACGAATGGTCGACGGATGCAGAGACCCGCGAGGACGACAACGGTGACGGTGCAGAGAACAGCCTGCTCGGCATGTGGATGCATACCAACCCGATCGATGACGGGCCAGGCGTGTGGTACTTCGAGGTAGCGCGCCCGCTCCAAACCGGAGATGCACAGGATGGACAGTTCACCGTAGGTGAGGCGACACAACTCGCTCTTGCGTACTGGGATTCGGACTTCGGACCAGACGGCTGGGACGATTCAACACACGTCCAGTCCTCCAACCAGGGATGGATAGTGATCGATCTCAAGTAGATCACGTACGACGTACCTCCGTGTCCGTGGGGATCAGGGGCCATCCCCACGGACACGGAGGGCCAGGTGGGCAAGCAACCTCCGAGATACAGGAGCAACCCGTGAGAAGAGAACCCAGCAAGTCTGAGAATTCCACCGAGAGCGATGCTGGGGCAGCGACGTCAGTCGACCGACGCAGCGCACTCAGGTACCTCGGATTCGGCGTACTCGGTGCGGTTCCACTGGTGGCCTCGGCTCCCCTGATGGACAGTCTGGTACATGACATCATCAAGGGGTCGACGTCTGACACCCTGGCCACGGACGCATCGCCAGCGACCACAAGATCCGGGCGGATCCGCCAATGGACGATGATCATCGATCTCAGGAGCTGCGACGGCTGCCAGAGCCAGGGCACTCCTCCACAATGCGCCACCGCCTGCATCGAAGGGCACCTTGTACCCCAGCCAATGGAGTGGATCGAGGTCTACGAAGCTGACCTGGCTGGCGGTGGGACGCAGTTCATACCGACACCTTGCCAGCAGTGTGAGAACCCACCCTGTGTCAAGGTGTGTCCCGTTGGTGCCACCTTCCCAACACCGGAAGGAACGATCCTCATCGATCAGGAGCGCTGTATCGGCTGTCGCATCTGCATGGCAGCGTGCCCCTATGACCGCCGGTTCTTCAACTGGGGCACACCACCCGCCCCACCCGAAGCTGCCCTGGCTGACTACAACCCTGATCACCAGACGCCCGCAAGCCGTGGGACTGTCATGAAATGCGACTTCTGCCCGGACATGGTCAGAGATGGGACCCTCCCCATGTGTGTGCAAGGATGCCCGAACGATGCGATCTGGTACGGCGATCTGGAGGAAGACATCGCTACCAACGGTCGAGCCATCGTCAAAGCAACACGGCTGATCTCTGAGAACTCCGGCTACCGCCTCAAGGAGCATCTCGGCACACAACCGCGGGTCTATTACCTGCCTGGCCACGGAGAAAACATCGGCCGTGATCCCGACGACGAGGGCAGGATGCCAACAGAATGGCCATGGATCGAACGTGCCGAAGGAGCAGTGACATGGACACGCTGACGAACTGGCGAGAGCGACTCATTACCAGGACAACAAGGCCGACGCTCGTAACGACGTACCGATACTGGTTGTGGCTGGGATTCCTCGTGGTCATCGTAGGCAACGGCGTCTTCCAGTACACGAGACAGTTGCGCGAGGGTCTCTACGTAACCGATATGAGGGATCGCATATCGTGGGGTCTCTACATAACGGCGTTCGTGTTCTTCATCGGCATCAGCCACGCAGGTACGCTGATCTCAGCGATCCTACGGGCGTCGAAGGTGAGTTGGAGAGCACCGGTCACGAGGATCGCTGAGTTCATCACCGCCGTGGCCTTGATCGTTGGCGCATCGTTCGTCCTCATCGACATGGGTCGTCCTGAGAGAATCTTCAACGTGTACCTACACGGACGCTGGCAATCACCGATCATGTGGGACGTAATGGCGATCACGACCTATCTCGCAGCGAGCATCATCTACCTGTACGCACCGATGATCCCGGATCTTGGTTTGTACCGGGACCGGCTCAAGAACAAGGTCGGGCCGGTGAGAAACTTCGTCTATCGCACGCTCGCCCTGGACTGGAACGGTTCGCCAAAGCAGTTCAAGCTCCTCGGGAAAGCGATCGGGATCATGATGCTCATCATCATCCCGATCGCAGTGTCCGTTCACACGGTTGTGTCATGGATCTTCTCGATGACGCTGCGAGTGGGATGGAATACGAGCATCTTCGGTGTGCTCTTCGTCGCCGGGGCGATCTTCAGTGGGGTGGCGACGCTGATCCTCGTGATGGCTGTGCTTCGCAAGATCTACCACTGGGAGGAGTATCTCACACAGAAGCACTTCCTGTATCTCGGATATCTTCTCGCGGCATTCGGCGCCTTCATGGTCTACGTGAACATCAACGAGTACCTGACCGAAGGATTCAAACTCGAGGAGGCAGGAGAGTTCGCCTTTCGCCAACTGTTCATCGAGGACTTTGCGGTCATGTTCTGGTTCTATGCCATCGGCGGCCTCCTGGGACCGGTGGTGTTGATGTTGATTCCGAAAACCCGAACGATTGCAGGTGTCGTCACCGCAGCGATCCTCGTCGATATTGCGATGTTCCTCGAACGGTACTTCATCGTGGTCACGGGATTGAGGGTTCCCCTCATGCCGTACGAACCCGCCAACTACGCTCCGACATTCGTGGAGTGGTCGATCTTCATCGCAGGAATCGCGTTCTTCTGTCTGTTGATCACGATCGCCATCAAGATCTTCCCCATGCTCGCCGTGTGGGAGATGACCGAGGAGCACGAATACAACTGCGCCCGAGAGCATCCAACCGAGCCTCTCCCAACTGAATTTGAGAAGGTAGCTGTCGCGATGCCGGAGAAGACCCTGCCCGATGACGAATCCACGACCCAAGGGAGTGCATCGTGAGAACGACACGCACACTCAACGGCGTACGGTACGCGGCGGTACTGACCGTGGTCGTGGCCCTCACGATGATCACCGCACCGGCGCTCGCGGCCGGGATCGAAATCGTTGTCGGAGCTCCCGAGCGAGTCGTTGTGGGGCAGGACGTCGTCGTGAAGGTCGTGTTGTCCCAGGACGGCAATCCGGTGGAAGGTGCTGAGGTTGCTCTCACCTACCAGGCATCGGTTGCTGGAGAATCGGGGCGAGTTGAGCTCGCATCGGCGACAACTGATGTCACAGGGACCGCGTTGATCGTCTACCAGCAACGCGCAGACGACAATCGCGAGATGCAGATCGTCTATCTGGGCCCTGATACCGATCCCGTGGCTCCGTTCACTTTCACGATCGACGTGGCGGGCGACGGGACGCAACTGTATGTGACAGAGTCCGGATTGAGAATCCCCTTCTTGAATGGAACAGTCGTGATCCTCGTGATCTCTGGCGTATGGGTGCTCATTGCCCTGTCAGCCATCTATCTGGTGCGGGTCGGCAGAGAGGGACGCCAGAGCGACAAAGCATCCCGAGAAACTGGATCAATATGGATCAGCTTCGTTCTCGCAACGGTCACCATTGTCACGGCCGCTGGCATGGTGATCGTCTTTGTCAGGGCTCCAGTGTCGAACACGCACATCACGGATCCTGATGGCTACGACCGCACGATCGTCAACTACGTTGACGTGTCGTATCCCTATGAAGGGTTCGGACTCAACAACGCTTCGGCTGCCCTGACGGGGGATATGAACACGGACGGGGGCACGCTCTACTTCCAGTTCGCCTGCGGAGCGTGTCACGGGCTCACTGGTCAAGGCGCTGTCGTCGGTCCTGCTCTCATCGGTGAGATCGGATCGTTCGGAACCTTCAGCGAAGACATAAGAGAAGGCCCGAAAGGCATGCCTGCGTACGGCGAAGAGACGATCTCTGATGAGGAACTCGAGAAGATCTACAGATTCCTCGACGACGGGGGCTGATCACTCTGCACCATTGCCCCCGGCAGAGGTATCCGCGTTTCCACCAACGTCCCCCTGGCATGGTCCGAGTCAATGACTATCTCACCACCCGCACGTCTGGCCCTTGTCCTCATGTTCGTGAGCCCAAGCCCCCAGGTCGTTCTGGCAACGTTGAATCCGTGACCGTTATCGGAAATCACGAACAGAAGTGACCTCTCATCGGCCTTCAGGGACACAGCAATCGATGCTGCACCAGAGTGACGTAGCGCGTTCGAAACAGCCTCTCTCACGATCTGGAGTACATCGTCGATGAGAGCAACGTCGAGCAGCGGAACATCACCGTCCACAGACACCACGACGGGGACCACAAATGGTCTCGCCAGTCGCTCGACCAACTCCTCGATGTCCTGGGCGAGAGAACCGCGTGTCGGCGGATCATCGTGGAGGTCATAGATCAGTCTGCGAAGCTCGGTGATCGAGGCGTCGATCGCTGTCGAAGCATCATCGAGCACTGCTCGCAGATCCGAATCGTCCTCGACAGCGGATCGTGCCTGGAGTCCGAGTCCTACGGCGAAGAGGTTCTGGATGACGGAGTCGTGTACGTCTCGCGCGATGCGATCTCGATCCTCATCGACCGCACGGTCCCTTAGTTCCTGGCCCATACGGATCGAGTTGATGCCCGCGCCTGCGGCCACTGACAGGGTCCTGAGCACAGTCTCGTCGAGAGCGCTGAACGGAGCAGTCCTGTCTGTGACGTACAGGTTCCCGAAAACCTTGTCGCGCACCCTCACGGGGACTCCGAGGAACGATGACATGTGAGGGTGCTCCGGGGGCATCCCGGTGTAGCCGCTGTGGCTGGCGATCTCGTCGGTGCGCACAACAACGCCGTGCTTCATGATGTCGCCGAGGACCCCGCGACCGACAGGCAGATCACCGATAAGACGAGCCCGATCCGCCGACACTCCACGGTGGTGGAACTCCACGAGTCGTCCGTGATCATTGACGACGCCGAAAGCTCCATAATCCGCGCCCGTGAGTTCGATCGCTGCATCCAACGTTTCGTCAACCAGCGACTGCATGTCTACCTGCTGGACGATCGCTGGCGCCCTTTCGAGTAGTAGCAGCAACATATCTCGGCGCTCATCGGAGGTCGGCATGGGTGCCACGTTAGGACACGAAGCGGCGAACGGCCTCACTTCCTGCTCGCCGATATGCTTGGATCATGGGAGAAAGCCAATTCCGGGTCGTACTTGTCGATGACCACGATGTCGTCCGCGCTGGACTCAGGGCGCTCCTGGATAACGAAAACGACCTCGACGTCGTCGGAGAAGCTGGCACCGTGGAAGAGGCGATACGCCGCGTCGGACTCGTCGATCCAGACATCGTCATCATGGATCTGCGACTCCCGGACGGGTCAGGAATCGACGCCTGCCGTGAGATCAAGAGCCGCTGGCCCCAAACGCACGTCCTCATTCTCACGTCGTACGCAGATGACGACGCCCTGATCGATGCGTACAGCGCTGGAGCATCCGGCTACGTGCTCAAACGTGTCGACGCCGTTGGCCTCATAGATGCGATTCACAGTGTCGGGAACGGAGAGCGGGTGTTCGGGGAGGTTTTCGATTCGGCTTTGTCCGCAAGGATCCGCTCGGGCGGAGACAGCGGCAAGAGACTCGACCTGCTGAGCCCTCAGGAGAGGAAGGTTCTCGACCTCGTCGCATTGGGTAAATCGAACAAGCAGATCGCACAGGAGATGTATCTGTCGGACAAGACCGTCAAGAACTATGTCTCTCACATTCTCGCGAAGCTTGGATTGGCATCACGTACCGAGGCGGCTGCCTATGTGGCGAAGCTCGCAGCCGAACACAGCGTTATGTATCCCGCAGAGGATTGGTCCACGGACTGAATGCAGAAGCCGGATACCGAAGAACCGTACACCGCAATCCGCAATCCGCAATCCGCAATCCGCAATCCGCAATCCGCAATCCGCAAAGAATCATGCGC
>Ga0164313_10006746_pt1 | contig 10096 bp, 7 predicted proteins | sample GuaBasSedimGuay4_FD_113735 | JGI IMG/M metagenome (GOLD analysis project Ga0164313, IMG submission 113735) | Subseafloor sediment microbial communities from Guaymas Basin, Gulf of California, Mexico - Guay4, Core 4569-4, 0-3 cm | ecosystem: Environmental > Aquatic > Marine > Hydrothermal vents >...
GGGAAAACACCTGTATTTGCTGAGTACCGGAACCGGGCTGGCGCCATTTCTCTCGATCATAAAAGACCCCGAAGTTTACGAACATTTTGAAAAGGTTATTCTGGTTCATGGTTGCCGCTATATCAACGAACTGACATATCAGCGCTTGATAACCCATGAACTTAAGCACAACGATTATTTTGGTGACAGCGTCAGGGAAAAATTGATTTATTATCCCGCGGTAACCAGGGAGCCTTATAAAAACTACGGTCGTATCACCAGTCTTTTGCAATCAGGCAAGCTGATTGAAGACATAGGCTCACCAGCCCTGAACCCGGAGGATGATCGGTTCATGTTATGCGGAAGTCCGAGCATGCTGGAAAGTCTTAGCGCAATACTAGATGGACTGGGATTTAGCGAAACCCGTAAAAACGATCTGGGAGAATATGTGATCGAGCGCGCTTTTGTGGAAAAGTAATATCGCGTTTTATTGCCGTCCCGTTAACTCGGAACCGTCATACCGGACTTGACCGAAGCGTCGGACCGCCGGTATCCAGTAAGTCGTTGAAACCACTGGATTCCGGCTTGCGCCGGAATGACGGGGAGTGTTATTGATATTCATGTCCCCAGTACACCGATCACTCTATTTCCCAGGTATTTCGCCAGCTACACCAAAAGTGTTACCCATGCCTTCGGTATAAAGTGTTACCTATGTGTCCGGTTCGGACCGGCTTAAAATGGCGCGCTCGGCGGGAGTCGAACTAGATAGGTAACTAGCTGATTTCAAGAAATAATTCTTTCTGTCCATCAAACCTGATTTTGAGACTCAACGTGCTCAGCAAAACCTGCTCCCGCTTCCGTGTAGATATTGAAAACGGCGCTTGCCCCCGATTGATACAATCTAGTCATATCATCAGGAAACCGTGCTGTTGCTGTAATACGACCAGGGAAAGAAATCTCATGTAGTTGCGCTAAGGCATCCAGATTGGCCTGTAGATTTGGCAGGGCCAGCATGACGAGTTTGATACTGTGGTCTTGCTCTATTTTGTCCCAGAAGTCAGCGTCACTCGGATCACCGTGTAACACATTGCGACCCATTGCCTGATGTCTTTTGACCGACTCTGTATCGAAGTCGATGCCGATAACCGTTTCGCCATGGAGTTCACGCATCTTGTCATAGGCACCGCTGCCGACTCTACCCATACCAAAAATAGCGATGGTTGCCCCGAGTGTATCCAGCAGTTCGTCATCTGGAAGCCTCTCGTCACGCTGAAATTTGCACCAAAAATTTCTGTGCAAACTGTAGATTTTGTCATCACTGATAATTAATCGCGAGGCAACAATAAAAGAGGCGGATATTGCTATGGCAATAACCACCAGCCATTCACCGTCAATCCAGCCGTTTGATACTGCAATCGCTGTTACGATCAGACCAAATTCACTGTAGTTGGTCAGGTTCAGGGTTGCTAACAGGGACGTGCGCGCGCGCAGTTTAAAACGCGTCATCAACGCAAAAATAAACGTGGATTTGACGAAGATAAAGGGCACAAGCAGGAGTCCGATGATCAATGCTTCCATCGAGAGCTGGCCTGCCATGCCAATCGTGAGGAAGAAGCCCACCAGAAACAGATCCTTGAAACTCAGCATCGATTTAGCCATCTCAGCTGATTTAGGATGAGTTGATATCAATAGGCCCATGATGAGTGCACCGAGGTCATCCTTTACACCGCCGAGCTCGAATAGCTCGGCTCCGCCCAATGCCAGGACCAGGCCGTACAGAATCATCAGCTCACCATGACCGGTTTTTTGCAACACATGATGAAACAAGGGACGCAGCGGAATAAGTAGCAACAGCAGCAGTGCCCAGGGTGACGGGAGTTTAGCGGAGGATGCTGCAATAAAAATCACCGCGGCGATGTCTTGCATAACCAGAATGCCGATAGCGATCCGACCGTGCAGGGATTTCATCTCGCCGCTATCTTCCAGAGACTTGACGACAAAAACAGTGCTGGAAAAACTTAATGCAAAGGCAATCAACAGTGAAAGCCTAAGGTCCAGCCCGGTGAAGAGAGGTACTTTTATCAAGGCCAGGGCAAAGATAGTCGCTCCAAACACGGTAATAATGATAGAAATATGCAGCAGGGTCACGGTCCAGACCTGTGGTCTTATCAATACCTTCGGATTTAGCTTCAGGCCAACAGTGAACAACAGCAACGTGATGCCAAGATCGGCGAGCTTCTGCAATGTCTCTCCGCTGGTAAAACCCAGGTAATTGAGCAGGAAACCGGTAGCCAAAAAACCAGCCAACGGAGGCAGGTTAACCAGTCTTGCTAGAAAACCCAGGCAAAAAGCCAGCGTGATCCAGGTGACATCACCTAGCGCTATGGCAACCCATTCAAAATCCATGGTTTTTAATCCCTCAGTCTATTCGTGAGTCATGCCTGTAACACATACCAGTAACCGCGCTATTAGTAAAGATGTGCAGTAACTTGAGCCTTGTGATCAATATAATTAATTACCGTATGTGTAATCTATTGTAAAGTGGAGAGCATTAATAACTATTAAAGTTTCACTACCACCAAACGAGGCATTTGGAATGAATGATGGAAATGATAAGGATTTTTTTGGTGAGCCCGGTCATGAACTAGGAAGCCAGTCAGATGATCCTTTTATGGGCTTTCTTCACAAGATTATACGGGTTGCCGTAAAAGTACTGGCGGCATTAATGGTTGCCGTCATTGTTTGGGGTATCGGTGATGTCATCTTTGTTTTATATCAACGTCTTGTCCAGCCGCCATTTTTACTGTTAAGCATTGGCGATATCCTGGCAACATTTGGTGCCTTCCTTGCTGTTTTAATTGGCATAGAAATATTTATTAATATTACCCTCTACTTAAAGACTAATGTTATCCCAGTCAGACTGGTTGTCGCGACTGCACTGATGGCTATCTCACGTAAAGTGATAATCTTTGACTTTGAAAAGATCACTCCTCAATTCGTACTTGGAACAGCTGCTGTTGTTTTAGCTTTAGGAATTACATACTGGCTTATTACGAAAAAAAGCTAATTATCTCGAGTATGCGAACTTGTTAGCAAAGTAAGTAGAATGACCAACATGCACAAAAAGAAGGTCTGGATTTCTATAGGGATGTCAGTAGGTACCTGGGCATCCCTGAGTGGTGAGATTCACAGGTTGGCAAGTCGCCCAATCAACTTGCGGCTTTCCTCGAGAAATAGAATCGACGCAGCCACAGCAATGGCTGTTAACCAATCAATAAGGCTTAGACTCGTAGTCGAAAAAATTGTCTGTGCAGGAGGCCATTGTACGGCAATAACTTGCAGCACGATCACCGCAGTTAGTGACGACCACAACATGCGGTTACTGAAAAAATGCCTGTTTAGGGACGTTCCTTCTTCGACGCGGGCATTGAACACGTTGAAAAACTGGAATAGCACGAAGGTTGTGAAAGCGAGGGTTATCGCGCGGGCCTCGGTGCCAGTTTGCATGCCGTAGTACAAAACCGCGAGTGTGCCGACCATCATCGTGGTCCCATAAGCAATAATTTTCAGCAGCCGCTTTTGTGGGATCAGCGACACCGTGCGTGGACGGGGTGGTTCGTCCATGATGTCCGGCCGCGCGGCGTCGACTGCCAGCGAGATGGCGGGTGGGCCATCCATGATCATGGCCACCCACAAGATCTGGATAGGATTGAACGGTTCCGGCAATCCCACTAAGGGTGCAAAAAACACGGTTAGAATTGCACCCACGGTCGTGGACAGTTGGAATCGAATGAACTTAACGATGTTGTCATAAATCGTGCGACCGCCCCGCACCGCACTGACAATACTGGCGAAGTTGTCATCGGTGAGCACGATACTGGCTGCTTCTTTGGCGACCGCCGTACCGGCAATACCCATCGCGACACCGATATCGGCATTTTTTAGCGCTGGTGCATCGTTCACACCATCACCGGTCATCGCAACCACGTGCCCCCTGGCTTTCAATGCACGAACGATTCTCACTTTGTGGGCCGGTGTTACCCGGGCGATGACGGCGACCGCCTCGATTCTTTCGGCCAACTCATCGGTACTGAGTTGATCGAGGTCGATGCCGCTCATCACGTCACCTTCTAACCCAAGTTCTCGTGCTATCGCGGCACCCGTGTCTTTATGATCGCCGGTAATCATCTTGACCGAGATGCCCGCGCCCTGGCATTGTGCTATAGCCTGTTTTGCTTCAGGTCTGGGGGGATCCAAAAGCCCAACCAGGCCGACGAAGGTCAGGTCCACGATACTGTCGATCAAATCGCTTAACGGATCGAATTGTTCGATAGGAATTTCTCGTGATGCAATTAACAATCCGCGCAATCCGTCTTGCGCTAAGGTTTTGTATTCGTCATTGATGCGTTCGCGCTGATCGTCATCAAGTTGCTCTTCGCCGTATGGGGACAGAATCTGACTGCAGCGTTGCAGCAGGACATCGGGCGCGCCTTTCACAAATACGCGGACTATTTCTCCATCTTTGTGGAAGGTGGCCATGAACTTGTGAGCCGAATCGAAGGGTAGTTCTGCAATGCGCGGCAAGGTCGTCAGTGCAGTTTCCGCGTCGAGGCCGCCTTTGGTTGCCAGAACCAGTAGTGCCGCTTCCATCGGATCGCCAACGGCCCGCCCATCGTCAACACGACTGTCGTTACAGGAGACTAACGGAATCATCAACGGGTCAAGATTAAACCTGGAAGTACTGTCCGAATTGATCACCCCTGCCGAGCCATAGCCTTGCCCGGACACCGAGAAATGCGCTCCCTGGAAATAAAATGCGCGCACGGTCATTTGATTCAGCGTCAGCGTGCCCGTCTTGTCCGAACAGATGACCGTTGTACATCCCAGCGTCTCGACGCTGGCGAGGCGTTTGACGATGGCGTGATGCCGTGCCATGCGTTGCATTCCCAGCGCAAGTGTTACCGTGACCACAATGGGCAAGCCTTCGGGAATCGCCGCTACGGCCAGAGCGATCGACTCGGTAATAACCTCGACCAGATCCTCTCCACGCAGTAATTCCAGAAAAAACAGGAGACTAACCAGGACGATTGCCACCACGCCCAGGCGTTTGCCGAGCTGGTCAACTTGAATCTGCAGGGGACTCAACAAATCTGGCGCGTCAGCGAGTTGTTGCGACAGTCGGCCCATCTCGGTCTGCATGCCGGTGGCGGTGACTATCATTTCACCACGACCGCGCGTCACCATGGTATTCATGTACACCATGTTGCGGCGATCGGCTAGCGATAGACCCGGCTTTGAAATTGCGTCGGTTTGCTTATTGACGGTCAGAGATTCGCCGGTCAGGGCAGATTCGTCGACATCAAAATTCACCGCTGCCACGAGCCGCCCGTCGGCCGGCACCTGGTCGCCTGCTTCCAGGAGTACTATATCTCCTGGCACTAGCTGCTCGGCATCAATCAATTGCTTGTTGCGATCACGCCTCACGTGCGTACTTACCGGCAGCATTTTCTTGAGCGCCGCGAGACTGAGCTCGGCTCGGTATTCCTGGTAGAAGCCGACGATTGCGTTAAGAACAACTACCGCGAAGATCACGAGTGCATCCTTAAAATTGCCGATCAGGGCCGATAGAACGGCGGCACCGATGAGTACCAGAATTATGGCGCTACGAAACTGGGTAAAAAAAAGCCACCATGCGGATGGCAGAGGTTTTTCGAACAGTCGATTGGGGCCTGCTGATTCGAGGCGCGTGAGAACCTCCTTTGACGTCAACCCCGTGCCAGCGTCTACCGCGAGCTGCGTCGCTGCGTCGGCCGGTGTAAGCTGGTGCCACTCTACGGCTTCGTCATGATTCATGCTTGATCTTAACAATTGATCTTCTCCTGGCCGGGTCATCGACAAATATCAAACCTTTATTTGACCGAAGAAAATTTGCCCATTGCCCCGTCAGCTGTGCAGCATCAGAACCGGAATTGATGCGCGTTTGAGCATGTACTCAGTTACGCCTCCGAATACCAACTGGCTCATTCTATTTCGACTGTAGGCACCCATCAGCAACAGATCGGAACCCGTGGATTTGTATGCTTCCACAATCTCTACTGTTTCGTCTTTGCCCCGAGTTGAAACATGTTCTGACTGGATACCCCAGTATTTTAAATAGGTTGTCAGTTGACCAGATTTCGGGCCCGCCCGTGTTTCAGCCCCACAGGTAACGATTGAGACTCGATCTGCCTGCGTCAGTAATGGCATAGCCGCGGCAACAGCCTGGGTAGCCTCGACACTTTGGTTCCAGGCGATACAGATGCGCTTGCCGACTGTACGCTTTTCGGTTTGAGGCAGCACCAAAACCGGGCGTGACGACTTCAGTAGCGACGCCGACAAAAATTGCCTCGCAAGTGTTCCACCTTTTTTTAAGGGCCGAGACAGCACCAGTAAATCCGACATTGGCCCCATGATTCCAATTACTTTGTTGGGGGAGCCCGTCTTTTCCATCCAGACAGCACCCGGTTTAACGCGTGGATGGCGTATGAGGTCATAACCGTGACGCTCAGCAAGCCGTGAGAACAAGGCTTTCGCCCTGGTTCCCGCTTTCTTTGCATTTTTCGGCTTCGGTGTGACCAGCCATTCGACGTCTTCGTTTGCTAATCCCGTTAAACCTGGAGTGGATGGCAGTTCAATCGGCGAGTCCCGGTGCGGCCGAATATGGCAGCCAATAACATTGGCGCCTACTTTATGACCGAACGTAAACGCTGTGTCTAATGCGACAGCGCACTCGGGCCGGTCAGCAACTGGAACAAAAATGACTCGCATGTTAGTTATCCTATGGAACTCACTAGTATCCCCACTTAAATGTGGGCTTTGATTTCACGTTACATCCGCACACATTTCATTCTTTTAATGTTACTGGGCTAACAAATTTAACAGGCTTGACAGCCAAAACCGAACAGTCGATTTGATTAAGAATAGCTTCTGCGGTATTTCCAATAATAAATCCAGGTATACCTGTACGGCTGATGGTACCCATCACGATGAGCTCTACGCCTTTTTCTTTTGCATATCCAGGCAATTCCTTTACTGGATCTCCTCTAATTAGAGAGATTATCGGTTTAAGATAATTGGCAGTCTCTATACCTTGTGCGCGAGAGTAGCTATTTACGGTATCTTCTAACCAATTTCTGCGCCTGCTCTTCTCTTCAAGAATTAGTTTATCGACATCGGCATCTGAAAGGCCTGTGCGCCGAGATCGAAGAAAGCTCTCGAAAATGAATTCCCAAACATGAAGGATATGCAGCTCACTACCATCTGCTAAAGCCAGGGACGAGGCCATTTCGAGGAGCTGCCGATTCAGGGCCTCGCTTTCAGCATTTTCCGGTTCGTAATCGAGTCCAACGAGAATCTCTCGATAGCCTTGCTGCTCCGTCGACTTGATCAACCAAACCGGACACGGACATTTACGCAAAAGTTTTCTATCCAAACCACCAAATAACTGATGCTCAAAACCCTCACTATTACCGACCGATTTAATTAACAAATCTCGTTGGTGCTGCAGCACTTCGCGGATGATTTCAACAAAGGCTCTACCAGTCAGAACCTTAACTTCAATTGCTATCCCGGTTAAGGATGCGCTCTGCATAAGAGATTGTAGTTTTTCGTATCTTTGTTCAACCAGTTTATCCACCAGGCCGTCCAACCCGAATTCCTGTGCCTTCTCTATATCTAATACGTCGACAACATCGACCAGGGTAATCTTCGCCTGGTTGTTTTTTGCTATTGTTATCGCATGCGCAAAAGCCGAAAGGTTATCTACTTCTGATTCCGCGACAAATAAAATATTAGAGAATCGTTGCATGGCTGCCACCTGGAATAAGAATATACATAAGATACACGGTCACCAATAAATGATTACTTGTTTTTAGGGAGTAGATTCCGCCTTTATGAGTGGGGAACTCACGTAACAGACGGTACGTTCGTGGCGTAAGCGAAGCCTGGGTCATTGCGATACTCCTTAGGTAATAAGGCTTAGATTAATGCTATTCCGTTGAGCGCCCGATATCAATGACGTATATCAATAAATCGATCGTCAATTGCGAATTCTCTCCAACTCCAAAGCAATCAGCAACTTTGCGCGGTTAGTTATTCAGCAATAGGCTGAACGTGCGCTGACGGGAAAACCGACCTTCAAGTTCAAGCTGGTAACTTCTAGAGTCGACCCGGTGGAGGCTGTGTATCAGCTATGCAGGTCCACGATTAGGTATAATGTACTCATTAAGGTCATGCGGATTTGCATATTCAGAAAAGCATCGCAGCTCGCAGAGCTTTCATTTGGTTGGCGCTTAAGTTTAATGTGTAGCAGTTGAGGAATTGAAAAGATGAACTGGAAGCAAGGGCTCCGCCAGCCTGGTGTACCTGCGGCACTCGGGGCTGCATTATTGTTTGGGGCGGGAACACCACTGGCAAAGTGGTTGCTTGATGCTATCAATCCGTGGCTGTTGGCAGGATTGCTCTATTTGGGTTCGGGAGTCGGACTAACACTATATCGTCATCTGAGCCATGCCCCAACCGTTCGGCTTCCCCGAAGCGAGGTAGCGTGGTTTGCCGGGGCGATTTTAGCGGGTGGAATCATCGCGCCAGTGCTGTTGATGTTCGGGCTAACAGGTATGCCGGCATCCGGAGCCTCCCTTCTGCTAAATGCCGAAAGCGTGTTCACCGCGTTGCTCGCGTGGTTTGCATTCAAGGAGAACTTCGACCGGCGCATCGCACTGGGCATGTTTGCCATCGTGGCTGGTGCGATAGTGCTGAGCGTACCATCAGGTGCGCGTATAATCGGACTGTGGCCGACGCTGGCCATCCTGGGTGCATGTTTCGCATGGGGTGTTGACAATAATTTGACCCGCAAGGTCTCGCTTACTGATGCCACCTGGATTGCTTCGGTAAAAGGTTGGGTATCCGGTATCGTCAATCTAAGTCTGGCCTTTTTGCTAGGCGCGACTATGCCAACATTTCAAAACCTGGTAGGAGCGATGACGGTTGGCTTATTTGCCTATGGGGTAAGTTTAGCCCTGTTTGTAGTGGGTCTTCGTCACTTGGGTACTGCACGCACAGGCGCATATTATTCAGTTGCACCGTTCTTCGGAGCTTGGCTCGCCGTGCTGATGGGGGAGCCAATCACTTTACCGTTACTCTTGGCCGGAACATTAATGGCGCTAGGTGCCTGGTTGCATCTAACCGAACGCCATGAGCACAGGCACGATCATGAAGAGATAGAACACAGTCACGAACATTTTCACGACGAACATCACCTTCACGCGCATGACTACCCGGTGACGCCAGGCACCAAACATAGCCATCGGCACCGGCATGAACCTCTGATCCACACACATCCACATTTCCCAGACGCTCATCACCGGCACGACCATTAATGTTTGCATCTAAGCTATGCAACAGTAAATGAAGATCTGCTCGGACGGAAATTGATCGGTCGTGATAAGAAACTGTTTGTCTGAAACCTGCCGTTTGGAATGCTCGGCAGCAATGTCGATTCTCTAGCCAAGGAAACCATCAAGGGCATGGATATTGTCTGTTACATGTTCTCATTCATTTGTTCCTTTATCAATGACGGGTATGTGTCGATCAGAGACTACTCGAAAGGAACATATTGGACCTCTCGAATGGCTGCTGTGGGTGAAAGCGGTCAATCAAGCTCGATCAAATCCGACACTGTCTGTAGGATCGAATCCCAACTACTACAATTCATCATCTGATCTTGCATGCATCGAGACCTGTCGTAGCGATAACTTCGAAATCTGTACGGCTTCCCTTGGTCGGATACCCTGTTTACGATAAAGACCACACGCAACCGTGGTTTGCGTTTTCGCAATGGTGAATTTGCGATGATGGGCATGGAGATCGAAGGCAGGCCGCTGATGCGCGCCTACAGTATGGCCAGTGCAAACTATGAAGACCATCTTGAATTTTATAGCATCAAGGTTCAGCAGGGGGCGCTTACCTCCCGCTTGCAACATATCATTGCAGGCGATGAAATATTAGTAAGCAAGAAACCCACGGGGACATTATTGTGGGATCGTTTGCGGCCGGGAAAACACCTGTATTTGCTGAGTAC
>Ga0164313_10006747_pt1 | contig 10095 bp, 9 predicted proteins | sample GuaBasSedimGuay4_FD_113735 | JGI IMG/M metagenome (GOLD analysis project Ga0164313, IMG submission 113735) | Subseafloor sediment microbial communities from Guaymas Basin, Gulf of California, Mexico - Guay4, Core 4569-4, 0-3 cm | ecosystem: Environmental > Aquatic > Marine > Hydrothermal vents >...
GCAAACGCCCTGTCAGACATCTACGCCATGGGGGCTGAGCCACTGACCGCGCTCCAGATGGTCGGGTGGCCACGCGATACAATCTCGTTCGATGTGCTCGGGAGGGTCATCGAGGGTGGGGCCGATGTCATGGCCGATGCCGGGTGCACGATCGTCGGGGGACACTCGATCGACGACACGGACCCGAAGTATGGTTTTGCGATCACAGGGATCGTCTCACCTGAAGACATGTTGACGAACGCTGCGGCCGTGCCTGGCCAGGTGCTCATCCTGACAAAGGCGATAGGGACAGGCATCCTCACGACGGCGATCAAGAACGGCGACGTCCCACAGGACACCCAACAGGCTGCCATTGACTCGATGGCCAGCCTTAACCGCGGTGCCTCAGATGCAGCAAGGCGTATTGGAGTGTCCGCGGCAACTGATGTGACGGGTTTCGGACTCCTCGGGCACCTCTCAGAGGTAGTTCGCGCGTCACAGGTAAGCGCGTACATCGACGTCGAGGCCGTGCCAGTTCTCGATGGCGTACACGAGTATGCCCAAGACGGTGCCATCCCCGGCGGAACACGTCGAAACCTCAGGGCAGTGGAACCAATGGTGGCATTCGGGCCGTTGGGTGATCAGAACCGACTCATCCTCGCAGACGCCCAGACCAGCGGGGGACTGTTACTCGCTGTGGATGCACCACTCGAAGCAGCTCTCCATCAGGCACTGACGGAGACAGGCACAGGTGCCTGGACGATCGGGAGGATCCTCGAACGGACCTTTGACCATGGACCTTCTGGATCCATTTCCACATCCTGACGTATTCCTTACCGTGACACTTGACATCTACCACCGGTGATGTATCCTTTGGTTTCCACGCCGCCAAGCGGCGCTGCCGGGTTTCCTCTTCCCCCCTTGGGGAACCGGGCAGAACCTCGCTTACGGGCCCCGACCCCTCGGGGCCCGTGACGCGTTCACGACGAAGAAGGGCGATAGGCTGGAATCGTTATGAAGTTCCGACTGCCACGCCCGAGCCAGATGCCAGCGGCTCTCCGGGAACTCGCGCGCCGCAGGCCTGTTGAAGCTGAGGAGTATCTCGATTCCCACCACGAGGCGTGGGAGCAGATCGCTGGGACACACCCGCATGAAGCTGCTGACATTCTGGAGGCTCTCGACGAAGAAGGTGCTGCAGACCTCCTCCAGGATCTCGAGGTCGTCGATGCAGGTGATGTCCTGGACCAGATGCGCCCTGAAGCAGCAGCTGATGTCATCGAAGAGTTGGAACCATCAGAAGCCGCTGTGCTGATCTCTGAGATGGATGCGGACCAGGCTGCCGACCTCATCGGTGCCCTGGACCCTCAGGAACGTACAGCGGTCATCGACGCCCTCGACCCGGACACCGCCCACGAGGTCGAGTCCCTTCTCATCTATGCGGCCGACACGGCGGGTGGCATGATGACCACCGATTTCGCGGCCCTATCGGCAGACTTGACAGCAAGTCAGGCGATCGAGAACCTCCGCTCGCTTCACGACGCCCTTGGCTCGAATCTCAGGTACGTATACGTGGTCGACACCACGGAGAGACTCCTCGGCGTCGTTGCATTTCGAGACCTCGTCTTTGCGGCTCCAGATACGCTTCTGCAACAGGTGATGACGACAGACCTGGCGGTCGTACGCACGGACACGGACCGTGAAGAAGTGGCTGAGCTCATACAGAGACACACCTTGATAGCTCTCCCCGTTGTCGACAGCACCGGAACGCTCGTCGGCATGGTCAAGGTATCGGAGGCAATCGAGGGAATCGTTGCCGAACTCGGCGAAGACATCACTGTGATGGTCGGTGCGGGTGAGGAGGAATCTGTATTCACCCCTGTGGCCAGATCCGTACGGAGGCGCCTTCCGTGGATCACTTTCAACCTCGCCGTCGGCATCGTTCTCGCATCTGTTATCTCACGGTTCGAAGGGACGCTTACAACATATGCCGTGCTTGCCGCATACATGCCTGTTGTCGCCCTGCTCGCCGCCAATTCGGGGGCCCAGAGCCTTGCTGTAATGATCCGATCAATGGCTGTTGGAGATCTCCCACGAGGAAGAGCGGTCCGTGCCATTCGTCGTGAAGTGGTCGTGGGGATAATCGACGGCACACTGATCGCCGCTATGGCAGCTGTCGTTGCTGCAGTGACGATCAACATTTTCACAGAAACCGGCGGCACAGAAATCGCGCCGACAGAAATCGCAGCGATCGTCTTCATCTCTGTGTGGATCGCGTTCCTTGTTGCAGGCTTGGTCGGAGCTGGGATACCGGTGCTGCTGCGTCGTCTCGGCCAGGATCCAGCGTTGGCATCGAACATCTTCCTCACGATGATCACAGATATCGTCGGGATGGGCGGTTATCTGATCATCGCGACGATCCTGCTCAGCTGAGTGATTCAACCCTTCTGGCTCCGTCAGAGCGACATATCTCGCTCGTGGACGCAAGAAGCCAAAGTAGCGGCGGACGGGTGGGCACTCATGATGAATGCCCACCCGATCATCCGCTCCCCCCTGGATCTGCCCCCTATCGACCTACCTCAGCCCTCGCCGCGGAATACAGCTGCCTGAAGATTGGCGACCACATCCCCTTCGGTTGCGTAGCCGTGGAGTTGGTCCGAGATGTACCCGGGCCTTGCCGGACCGTGCGTCTCAACCACCAGGTGAACCTCAGCACCTCGTGGGTGATCCAGGCCCTGTCCATTGTCGAAGGCAGGATGAGGTGAGTTCAACTCTCCAATGTTGAGGTGTCCGCCCCAACCAGCCGTACCGGCTCCACCGACGATGGTCCCTGCCGCCCACATGACGGATGCATCAACATCCGGGTTGCCCAGATCGCTCCCTACACATCGGGCACCCTCGTCTACATCACTGTTGATGCAGGCCCCTGGGTGATTGAAGATCACATACCAGATGGTCACGACATCCCCCGGTGTGAGAGAGTCGGTCTTGATCCTCCACGAGATACCGTTGTCTGTCCGGACCAGCTTCGCTGATCGATAGTCGTCCCCATCGGGATCTAGATCGGGTAGACCCCCGAACGCGTGGACGGTCGCCGCCTGGTGTGTCGCTCTCTTCTCATCGAGGTCATCGCCGTGCGCCGACGCTGGCACCGCCGACATGATCAAGACGACTACCGCAAAGAGCGACAGGAACACGCTACTTCTTGCCTTCCTCATACTTCTCCCCTTTCCGTGGCTCGTTGTGAGCCGTGATGAAAAGAAGTGTCGCTCCGGCACGTCAAGACATTGTCAAGCCGAGGGATCGATACCGAGAGCGAGGTTCCAGTGGGCAGAACTATGCACGGATCAGTGCGGGCACGATCTCTTCGGCAGCGAGTTGGAGTTGGTCGGCGGGTTTCCGACCGATGGGCACGAGGATCAGGGCGTCAGCACCAGCATCAATGAGCGATTGCAACTGACCGGCCGCCTCATCAGGCCGCGTCGCGATGGCAGCCCACGCGCCCTTGCCACCCAGGTCCTGCTCAGGGAGGTCTTCCAGGTCACCAACATAGAACGCGCCGAACACAGTCAGCCGATGATGGCCAATGATTCCAGCTTCCGCTTGACCCTCAGCGATGAATTCTCTGGCAGCGCTGATCTCGATGGGGCCATTCATCTCGGGAAGGATCGTTCCCGCAGCAACCGCTCCGGACAACCGCAACGATCTGGGACCGCTCACACCAGTTGAGACCAACGGGGGTATGCCTGGAGGAAACTCAAGAGTGATGTCGTCGATCTGGACGTATCGCCCGTCGACCGACACGGTCTCACCCGCCAACAATCGCCGTACCGCTTCAACACTTTCTCGGAGCAGAGTGAGCGGTGACTCAACACGGGCACCGATCTGGCCCATCCACTCCTGGACTCCGTGGCCGATGCCTGCGCTGAACCGACCGGGATGGAGTTCAGCCAGTGTGGCCCACTCCATCGCAAGCGTCACGGGGTTACGGAACGGCGCCGGAGCGATGCCATGGCCCACGATCACATCGGTCGTTGCGTCGAGCACAGCTGCCACCTGGCTGATTCCACCGGCGAAGGGCAGATCTTCGACCACCCATAGTTCATCGAATCCTCCCTGGATTCGTTGGGCATGGGCTGGAGCTTCAACAGGCGGCACATCCCTTCGGATCATCGCACCGATACTGGTCTTCGCCATCTTGGTCCTCTCGCGTCACTCTTTGCGGGCTCGGAGTGAATACATGAGCGGCACCAGGTCGCGCTGGTGGTCTGGAAGTCGCCACCGTCCGTCGTCGCACTGAACCATGTGGTGCTGTCCCTGCCACTCGAGGAATCGGTGTTCCTCGTAGAGGTCGATCACCAGTCCATGTGAGGTGAGCGCACCCATGATCTCGCCGATCCCATGGTTCCACTCGTACACTCGAGTATTCCTGATGACCGCCGTCCCAACATCTCCGACTTCGAGATCCCAACTGATCGGATCAGGGACCTCGAAGTACGGATGCTCCATGACCAGGGTCTCGTCCTGGGGATCTTCGATCGGGAACCGCAGCGACCATGCCACAGGATGGCACTCGCGCATGTAGAACATCCCGCCTGGCTTCAACATGGTCGCCACAACTTCGCCCCACCGATCGATGTCGGGGAGCCAGTTGATCGCTCCGACGCCTGTGTAGACGATGTCGAACTCCTGCCCTTCGAAGGCCTCGGGGGTCAGGTACAACTCCGTCTCGACGAATCGGCCAGGCGTGCCACTCTCGTCGCTGAGTCGTCTCGCGGCCGCAATGGCCTCATCGGAGAAATCGATTCCGGTGACCACGGCGCCAAGCCTTGCCAACGAAAGCGTGTCCATGCCGAAGTGACACTGCAGATGGAGCAGCGACCGACCTTCGATGTCCCCCAGGTACGACCGATCGAATGCAACCACGTCACTGATCCGATCTCGGTCATCAACGAATCCAGGTGCATCGTATCCATCTGGGATCCAATGCCCCGCGACACGTTCGCTCCAGTTGGCCCTATTCGCTGCGTAGTACTCGTCATGTGTCACGGCATGGAAGGTACCAGAGGAGTCGGAGCACAGAGCACAGAGCACAGAGCACAGAGCACAGAGCACAGAGCACAGAGCACAGAGCAGTGTGTCGGCTGGGATTCCTATCTGTCAGCGAGCCTGCGAGCGATCTGTCCTCTGCAAGCGAGCCTGCGAGCGATCTGTGCTCTTCAAGGCGAGCCTGCGAGCGATCTGGTTCAGGACCCCAGAACCGCGGTGCCGCTTGCTGCAAAGGGGCCGAGATACGTGATCTTGACGCCGTTGTCGAGTCGGACGAGGTAGTGGTCCCCGATCGCTTCGAACTCCTCGATCGTCGAATCGGGGTTGGCCACGGTATTGACCGCCTCTGCATCGTCAACGATATGCAATTCCGTGATCGGCGGGAACAGGTCTACGACCTCGACGATGATGTCGTAGAGATCGATGTCTGTGAGAGATGCGTAGGACTCAGGGTCGAGCAGGACAACAACGGTATCGCCGGGGGCATCCGTCTCGACGCGATCGACAATGGCATAGTCAGGAGGCGTCAACGTCGACAACGGACGGGTTGTGGTCGTCGCCTCCACAGCATCTGGTGACATCGTGGGAATCGTGGTCGCAATAGTGAGCGGTGTGAGCGAGGATGACGTTGTCGACTCGGGAGCGGAATCCGACGTACAGGCGGCGGCGACCAACGCCATCGCTGCGAAGATGCCTGACCATGTAGCCCGTTTCACGTTCCCGATACTACAGACCTACCGCGATTGTGCCAGATTCCATTCGTCGAAGTCGATGCCGTCGAGAAAACTCTCACGATTGACGAGTGGAAAGAGCCTGGAAACGTCCTGAAACGACTCCTCGCTTCGAGTGCGGTCAAGTTGAGCCTCGGCGAGATCGAGGACCGGACGCCATGCCTTGGGCCCCAACGCGAGATCTACCTTCGATTCCCAGCCGAGATCGGGCCGGTCCTGCGCCTCAAGCCAGAAAACTGCCAGCCGCTGTGCAACTCGCAGCGCTCGACGGATGAGCTTTGCTTCGACCTTGGACAGAGACCCGTCGGAATCAAGGCCATCGGTCCAGTCTACGAACATCTGCTCGTTCCATCGTGCAGGATCCGTCACAACGGCCTCATAGAGCGATTCAACAGCCGCGATGCTGCTCATTTGCACTCTTGTGTGACGAGGTCCGCGAACCCCTCTCTGAGTCGCAGAGTCACCGGTCCGGGAGCATATGACACCTGCCCGACTGTGGTTACCGGTCGGACTTCCTTGACGGTGGACATGACGAACACCTCATCTGCTTCGAGCAGGCGTTCGGACTGGTATTGGCCAGCCTCCACCGGAATCCCGAGTCGGTTCGCGATCTCGAGTGTCGCCTGCCTTGTGATCGACTCGAGAATGTGCGTATCAAGGCTCGGCGTGTACATGACTCCATCACTGACCCACCCGAGGCTGAACGTCGGGCCTTCGAGCACAACATCGTTCTGACCAATCAGGACAGCGTCATCGAATCCCCTCGACTTCGCTCCAAGAGTTGCGGCCAAATTCGGACCGTAGGACAGGGTCTTTGCTCCGGTCAGCTCGGAGGTCCTGCCATCGGCGTGCCACGGCGCCTCGATAAGGTCGAGTCTCATAGAAGCTGGAACGTCCGGCACCGGTTCGAGATACACGATCACCAGGTTGTCTTTTCCAAGGCGCTGGGGGTCAAGTCCACCGGTGACATAGACACGTAGAACCCCATCTCCTCCGCTGCCGCATTGGACACACCATGCCTCGAGTGCCTCACGCGGAAGCAGCGCGATGCGGAGATTGCCCGCGCTGTGCTCGAGACGATCCAGATGCTGCTGGAGTCGGAATACGCATCCGTCATATGTTCGCATCGCCTCGAAACAGCCGTACCCCCGCTGGAACCCGACGTCGAAGATACTCACGGCAGCATCAGCCGGTGCGACCGCTGTGCCGTTGATGAGGACAGCACCGATGGTTCGATCCTTCACGGCCGGAACCTGTTGGTGATAGGCAGCCGCCGATCCTTCCCAAAGGCCTTCGACGAGATCTTCACGCCCGGCGCGGCCTGGCGCCGCTTGTACTCGTTGCGGTCAACGAGTCCGGCGATGTGGCGAACGATCTCGGGATCACACCCCGAGCAGATGATCTCAGACGCGGTCATGTCTCTCTCGATGTACTTGGAAAGGATGTCATCAAGGACATCGTACGTCGGGAGTGAGTCAGAATCGAGCTGATCTTCGCGCAGTTCGGCTGATGGTTCCTTGTCGATGGTCGAGATCGGAATCACGTACGACACGCTGTTCCGCCAGCGCGCGAGGTCGTACACCATTGTCTTGTACACATCCTTGAGGACTGCGAACCCGCCCGCCATGTCTCCGTATAGCGTCGCGTACCCGACAGCCATCTCGGACTTGTTCCCTGTAGCCACGACCATTCCGCCGAATTTGTTCGATATCGCCATCAATATCGTCCCGCGAATACGCGCCTGGAGGTTCTCCTCTGCAACGTTGGGCGCAGAGTCGCCGAACAACGGGCCCAGAGCGTTGAGGAAACCCGTGAATATGTCCTCGATCGGGACGACGTCGATTTCGATTCCAAGACGTTCGGCGAGGTCTACGGAGTCGTCAACAGAACCAGATGATGAGTAGCGAGTTGGCATCGTCACACCCCGCACAGCGTTGCTGCCGAGTGCATCGACGGCGATAGCGGCGGTCAACGCTGAATCGATGCCGCCAGACAATCCAATAACGACTTCCTTGAATCCGTTTTTCGAAAGGTATCCCGCGAGCCCTGTGCACAGCGCCTCGTACACCTCGTGTGGTTGGCTGAGTTCGGGAGCGATCTTCGGTGGGGGTATCTCACCACGACGCGCTGCACGCTGAGATACCGGGATCGTTCGCAGCTGCACTGCGTCAGCAACCGTGGCATCGATGTCGACGATGAAGCGATCTTCGACGAACTGCGGTGAGCGATGAACAAGCACGCCGTCTGGCCCGATAACCATGGAGCCACCGTCGAACACCAGCTCATCCTGGCCACCCACAGAATTGACGTACACAACAAACGCACCACACGTTCGGGCGCGCTCGGTGAGCATCTCGATACGTTCGTGAGTCTTGCCGATGTGGAATGGTGAACCATTGATATTGAGGAGGATCCCTGCACCCCCATCGGCCTGAACAATTGGCGGCCCATCATCGGTCCATATGTCCTCACAGATGGAGACCCCACATTCGAGACCCCCGATCGTGTGGAGCACGACATCCTCGGTTCCCTCGGCAAAGTACCGCGCTTCATCGAAGACGCCGTAGTTCGGCAACAGTTTCTTGTGGTAGACATCGACAACCTCGCCGTGAGCAAGCACCGCCGCAGCGTTCGAGAGTGACCGGGCGACCGCATCGTCGAGAGGCCTCGGCTCCGGCAATCGGTCAACGAATCCAACAACTGCGACTGTTTCACCAGAAGCTCGTGCAAGCCTGTCGATGACCAGGAGATTCGCTTCTATGAATCCCTCCTTGAACACGAGGTCCTCAGGTGGGTATCCACAGACAGCGAGCTCGGGGAACACGATGACGTCGGCGGATAGGCCTTCGGCCCACTGCATGGCATCAAGGATCTTCTCCTCGTTCCCTGAAAGATCGCCAACGGTGAGATCGAGTTGTGCTCCAGCGATCCTCAACCGACGCGTCACAGGCCCTCCACGGTCTCATCGATCAGGTGATCAACAACAGCTACCAGCGCATCCTGTCTTTCGGCACCATCGGCGACAGCTCGATAGAAGACCTCCAACTGCCGGTCGGCGCTCGTACCGTGATCAGCGATACCCCGAATTCGCTCAACATGATCGGTCGACCCGAGCTCGGCGGCACACTCCGCCGTGAGTTCGATGAGTTCCTCTGCGAGCTCTCCGAAAGGCACCAGTTGTCCCATGCCAAAGTCGATGAGTGACTCAGATACACCGTATCGCTGTGCCCTCCAGTTGTTCTCAGCGATCAACATGCGCGAGTACACCCTCCACCGCTGATTCTTCAGCCTCCGCCTGTAGAGCATTGCTAGCAGTGCTTGATAGAGCGCTGCGATCGCGATCGCGTCCTCGTACTTCGTGCACAGGTCAGACGACCTCATCTCAAGGGTCGGGTATCGGTTCGACGGTCGTAGGTCCCACCACAGCTTGGATGCGTCCTCGATGACACCGGCACCAACGAGCACCCCCACGAAGCGCTCGTACTCGGACCAATCGCGGAACTCGTCCGGCAATCCTGTGCGCGGCAGGCTTCGGAACACCGCTGGCCGATAACTCTTGAGACCGGTGTTATCCCCGTGCCAGAACGGAGATGACCCCGATAGCGCGAGAATATGTGGAAGGAAATAGACCACCTGGTTCATCAGATCGATGCGGAGGTCCTCATCACCTATCTCGACGTGGACGTGCATCCCACAGATGAGAAGCCGGCGGACGACCCCCTGAAGCGCCTGCTCAAGGCTGCGATATCTATGTTTCTCCGTGCGACGCTGCGCCGCCCATTCAGCCATCGGATGGGTCGAACATGCAATGATCGCCATGTCGTGTTCTGCAACCGTATCTGACACGAAGGTTCGCATGAGACGCAGGTACTCGCTCAACTCTCTGGTGTCGTTGCTCACGGGGGTACCGATCTCAACCTGTGAACGGATGAACTCGGGGCTGACCTCTCCAACAGGAGGGTGCTCGAGAGCTCTGAGAAGAGACGGTGGAAGTTCGCGCACGAGGTCACGGGTCGAGCGATCCACGACGAAGTACTCCTCTTCGATTCCGATCGTTAATCGAGGTCTTTCCGGGATCATGATGTCTGAGAGTAGCGGTGTCCGCTGTCCGCTGTCCGCTATCCGCTATCCGCTATCCGCAGTCCGCAGTCCGCAGTCCGCCAACAGACGAAAGACAAAAGATCAGGAGGCTCTGTGCTCTGTCATCTGTGCTCTGTCATCTGTGCTCTGTCATCTGGCATCTGGCATCTGGCATCCGCCATCCGCCCTACTCCACCACCAGAAGACCGGCTTCTGTCAGGGCTGCTCGCAGCGCGCTCTCTTCGCCCGGCCTCACGGA
>Ga0164313_10006748_pt1 | contig 10095 bp, 9 predicted proteins | sample GuaBasSedimGuay4_FD_113735 | JGI IMG/M metagenome (GOLD analysis project Ga0164313, IMG submission 113735) | Subseafloor sediment microbial communities from Guaymas Basin, Gulf of California, Mexico - Guay4, Core 4569-4, 0-3 cm | ecosystem: Environmental > Aquatic > Marine > Hydrothermal vents >...
CGATCACCGACGACCGTGTCGTGCCGACCAAGTAGCGTCTGCATCACCCCAAGATTGGCCATATAGCCACTGGAAAATAGCAGTACCCGGTCGCGGCCGACAAATTCAGCTAGTTCTTCTTCAAGCGCCTGATGCTCGGCATGATGCCCACAGATCAGATGCGACCCACCGCCGCCTGCACCGTAACGCTCAGCACCCGCGGCCAGCGCTTCTACTAACGCAGGGTGGTCCTTCAGACCCAGGTAATCATTGCTATCAAAGGCAACTAATCCCGGTTGGTCAACCCGGTTGCGCTGCCGATAAAGACCCTGCTGACGATAGACCTGCAACCTCTGAGCAAGCGCTGACATCATCCGTTAACAACGACAGCAACCTTGCCCTCGGTTACCTGCATCGGGCGAATACCCAGGCGCTTAAACAGGGCACGATCACGCTCGGCACTGGCATTAGCGGTGGTCAGCAATTTATCGCCATAAAAAATTGAATTGGCGCCGGCGAGAAAGCAGAGGCCCTGCAACTCATCGCTCATGGACTCACGACCTGCCGATAGCCGTACATGGGCCTTAGGCATCATGATTCGAGCCACCGCAACCGTGCGCACAAATTCCAGCGGATCGAGGGGCTCAGAAGCGCCCAGAGGAGTGCCCGGCACCGGCACCAGCATGTTAATCGGCACGCTCTGCGGATGCTGGGGCAAATTAGCCAGCTGAGCTAGAAGGCCCACTCGGTCTTTGCGCGCCTCACCCATGCCGAGGATACCGCCACTACAAACTTTCAAACCGGCGTTGCGGGCGTGTTCAAGCGTCTCTAACCGATCTTCGTAGGTGCGCGTGGTAATCACCTCACCGTAAAATTCCGGCGATGTATCAAGGTTATGGTTGTAATAATCGAGACCCGCCTCCTGCAATCGACTGGCCTGACTATCAGTGAGCATGCCGGCGGTCACACAGGTTTCCATACCCAGCGCGGCCACCTCTTCCACCATTTTCACGACCACATCGAGATCTCGGTCTCGAGGGGCCCGCCACGCGGCCCCCATACAGAAACGGCTAGCACCATCAATTTGCGCCTGGCTGGCGGCGGCAACCACCTCGTCTACCTCCATTAGCTTTTCTCGCTCCAGCCCGGAGTCATACCGCACGCTCTGCGAACAATATGAGCAATCCTCAGGACAGGCACCGGTTTTAATATTCAGCAGAGTGCTAACCTGCACCTCGTTAGCATCAAAATTTTGCCGATGACACTGCTGAGCCAGAAACAGCAAATCGTTAAACGGAAGATCGAACAACGCCTCTATTTCAGCCAGACTCCAATCATTGCGAATTGGAAAATCTGCAGTTAACGCACCGGGATTTGACATGAGAGACTCCGCACAGAAACAGGAAAGCCGCACAGCATAGCGGCCGCTACCCCGGTGTCAACCCAATTACCAAAAACAGTTAACACATGGCTAAATCAGCTATGGAATAACCTGCTGCCCACGCCCTGCACCCTGTGCGGAGACCCGACCAACAATGGCGAAATCATCTGCCCGCCGTGCTCAGCAAATTTACCCATCAACACCATTTACTGCCCCCGTTGCGCGCTACCGATGCCGCGCCCGGAAATATGCGGCCAGTGCCTTCGCCATCCGCCAGCATTTGACCGAGTCATCGCACCATTCATTTACAAACCACCGGTAGACAGGTTGATCGGCCAGCTGAAGTACAACAATCGCCTGGCTGCCGGCAGAACCTTTGCTAAATTCCTGGAACAACCCATCGAGCTGTTGAACGAACCGTTACCAGAAGCTTTGATCGCCATACCGTTACATCAACAGCGAATCAAACAGCGGGGTTTTAACCAATCACTGGAAATTGCCCGGCCGCTCGCGAAGAGAATTCATCGCCCCCTGCTAACCAATTTAGTCCAGCGCCACAAATTCACCACACCGCAAACCGGTTTAACCGGTGCCGCTCGGCGAAAAAACCTGCGCGGGGCATTTAGCATCACCACGCCACTTGCTCACCGCCATTTGGCGCTGATTGACGATGTAATGACGACCGGCAGCACTGCCCAGGAACTTGCTATTACATTAAAAAAAGCTGGTGCAGCGAGGGTCGATATATGGGTGGTCACGCGGGTCGATAGCAAGGCACACAAACAACCTCACCGCTAAAACACTAAAAACTCATGGACGCGATAGCTGACCAACCCAGTCCCGTGGCGTATCAGCGGCCACTTGCTGACTATACTGCTCAATCTCTGCGCTGATCCGCGGGCAGATCAACGGATCATAAAATAGAGCAGTACCGATACCCACCAGGTTCGCACCCGCGAGCATAAATTCAATCGCATCGGCGCCGCTGCTTATCCCACCCTGGCCGATAATCGGAATCCCGCGCTCGCGGCAGACCTGATAAACCTGATGGACCTTCAATAGCGCTACCGGTTTGATCGCGGGGCCGGACAACCCGCCCTGACCATTCCCCAGCACTGGCTTTCGGCCGGCGACATCGACAGCCATTCCCATCAGCGTGTTTATCGCGGCAAACGCATCGGTTCCCGCGTCGATGCAGCGACGGGCGTTTTCGGCAATATCTGTCTGATTAGGCGATAGCTTGGTAATCAGCGGCTTGCCGGTCACCGCTCGACACGCCTCCACCACTCGCGCGGATATCTCTGGGTCATTACCAAACGCAGCACCACCGGCTTTCACATTCGGACAGGAGATATTCAGCTCAATAGCGTCAACCGGCGAGTCGTCGAAGCGACGTACGACCTCAACATAGTCGTCAATGGTGGAACCACAGGCATTGGCAAAAAAACGGGTTTCTGAAAAATCTAGCGTCGGCAAAATTTCCCGCACAACGTGGTCAACCCCGGGGTTTTGTAAGCCAATGGCGTTGAGCATGCCCGCTGAAGTTTCGTAGACCCGGTGGACAGGATTTCCCAGGCGCGGCTCCAGCGTCGTCCCTTTCAGGCAGATCGCACCCACATCGCGGTTGGAAAAGCCCTCTATCCGCGTGTACTCTTCACCAAAGCCGACGCACCCGGACAGCAGCACTATCGGGTTAGTTAATTGAATACCGCAAAAATCCACCGCCAGGGAGTTCTGTTCTGTCATCTGTTATCTCTTCCGTCCAGGCGCATAGCCCGTCACCGTTAAATGTTGTCCTGTATGAGCCGGAAATCCCGCCCAACTGCGGCAATATCATCCGCCTGTGTGCAAATACTGGCGCCCAACTGCATTTAATCGAGCCCCTTGGTTTTGAACTTGATGATCGCCGCCTGCGCCGCGCTGGTCTCGATTATCATGAATGGGCCAGCGTTAAAAAACACGCCGACTGGCAGGCTTTTCTTGCCAACGAAAACCCGGCACGACTCTTTGCGCTGACAACCCGCGGCAGCCGCCTGCACACCGACGCCACCTATCAACCCGGTGATTATCTTCTGTTTGGCCCTGAAACGCGCGGCCTGCCGATTGACCTGCTTGATCAACTCCCCACGCAACACTGGCTACGCATTCCGCAACAACCACAAAGTCGCTCTCTAAACCTCTCAAACGCGGCAGCGGTTGCGCTCTATGAAGCATGGCGTCAGCTCGGTTTTGCCGGCAGTCCCAGCCTCTAAATACGGCGGCTGCGTTAACCGCTATTCCGCCTTAGGTTGGCGCGCCAGCAGTGATTTGACCGCCAGCAACGGGTCCGCACCTTGTTGAACAATCTGATAAACCTGTTCAGTAATCGGCATATCGATTTGCCGTTGGGTGGCGATTGCACGTACTTCGACCACCGAACGTAGCCCTTCAACAACCTGGCCAATTTCTACCTCGACGCCCTTTGGCGACAACCCCTTAGCCAGCCCAAGCCCGGCACGGCGGTTACGAGACTGGTTGTCGGTACAGGTAAGCATCAGATCACCCAAACCCAAGGCCAAAAAAGGTCTCCTGCTGTGCTCCAAATGCGGCTCCAAACCGCTGCATCTCCACTAGTCCACGAGTAACCAGCGCTGCGCGCGCATTTGCACCAAAACCAAGGCCGTCAGAAATACCTGCTGCGATCGCCAGCACATTTTTTACCGCCCCACAGACCTCAACCCCAACCAGGTCTGTCGAGGTGTATGCGCGCATGCCTTCACCGTGCAGTAGTTCCGCCCAAAAAGCGGCAAACGACGGGGAGTTGGCCGCCACCGTTAAAGCAGTCGGCATCTGTAGAGCCACTTCTTTGGCAAAACTGGGGCCGGAAACCATTGCCATTTCCCGGTCACCGAGAAGTTCGCTTACCAATTCATGTAACAACTGGTGGGTATCTGGAGCAAGACCTTTGGTTGCCCAGGCAATCCCCTGATCACCTGCAATAATCCCCTGTAACTGCTGACAAATCTGACCAAAAGCATGGCTCGGAACTGCAATTAACACCTGATCGGCAAATTCGATCACCTCCGCCAGATCGCCCTCTGCATTTAACCCTGGCGGGAAAACAATACCCGGCAAATAAGCCGGATTACCCAACAACGCCTGCATTTCCATCACCTGCTCAGCGCGGTGCGACCAGAGCCTGACCTGGTGACCGTTGCGCGCTAACGCCAGAGCCAGCGCGGTTCCCCATGAACCTGCTCCTAATACGGCAATTTTGCTTGTCATTTAGCGGGGTTCTATACGTCTGCTAAAGGCATCCTTAATCAATGAGTAGTAGGTGGTTGGTCAACCACCGCCTGAGTTTTTTGCCGATAGAGTAGCTCGAAATTTACCGGTGACATCACCAACGGCGGGAAGCCACCGGTCACGGTGGTTTCAGAAATCACCTGACGCGCATAAGGAAAGAGAATATTGGGACAGGTCACGCCGAGCGCAAACTTCAACTGGTCTTCAGCGGCCCCTTCAATCTGAAAAATCCCCGCCTGCTCCAGTTCTACCAGAAACAGCGGCTTCTCCTCACCCTTCGCGGTGATCGTGATTGTGATGCTCACCTCGTAGGTTCCCTCTTCCACCTGATGTGAATCGGTTGTCAGATTGATATCAATTTGGGGCGAAGTGGTTTGCTGAAAAACCCCCGGCGCCTGCGGCGATTCAAAGGAGAGGTCCTTTAAATAGATTTTACGAATATTAAATTGAGTTTCAGCCTGTTCAGCCGCTTGTTCGTCAGTCATTTGTAAAACCTGCTCTGAAGTTAAATTATTAGGTTAAATTGGGTTTCGGTACGGCGAAAATCAAGCCAACATCGCGTCAAGTTCTCTACGCTGCTCAAGATCAGCTAGATCATCGTAACCACCCACGTGTTGATCGCCGATAAATATCTGTGGCACGGTGTGACGACCGCTACGCTGCTCCATCTCTGCCCGCAGATCGGGGGCGCTCGACACTTTAATCTCTTCCCAGTTGACGTTTTTGCTTTTCAATAATCGCAACGCCGCTGAACAATAGCCACAGAATGAACCTGTGTAGATAATCACTTTCTTTGACATTATAAATCTCCAGCACAAATCAGGTTAGGCCCGTCACTACCGCGCTATTTGGCGAGTAGCCGTCAGGATTTCTCCAGCGGCAGCTGCTCATCACGCCAGCCCGACACACCACCTTTAAGCTCAAATAAGCGCTGAATTCCACTCTGTTTTAATTGCTTGGCCAGCGCCGCGGTAGCGACCCCACGCTCGCTGACCAACACCACCGGCTGCTGCTCCGGTTTTTTAATTTTTCGCACCGCAGCTTCATAATTTTCAGCCGTTACATTCTTTGAACCGGCCAGGTGCTCCGCAGCAAACTTCTCCTCACTGCGCAGGTCAAGCACCACTGCGTTTTCCTGATTGATCATTTGCACTACTTGCGCTGGCGTCGCCTGGGCAAGACCACCCAGGCTTGCACCACCGGCGATGGCTAATAGCAGCGCTACCACCACCGCCACACCCGCAAACAGTAGCCAGTTATCGACAATAAATTCCACAGCTTCTCCAAACTCCAAACGACAACGGCGGATTTGCTAGGGTCCATTTCACCCGCATTGCAAATCACATCACGCTTTTTTAGGACAAAAAAGGGCCGCTATAATGCGCGTTTGATTCGCAGTTTTCCAGTTGACCCGCGCTCCTCCACCTGGTTATGCAGCGCCGCAATATTTTAATTTTCCTATGCCTAAACGGATAATCAGAGGTTTTTCCGCAGAGATGAGACCGTCGCCAAACAGTCCTGGTTGGAAACTGCCGCAGCCGCGAGTGGCCGTTTACCTCGCTCTGACCCTGCTGCTTTTAACACCGCAAGCCCTGCCGCTGGCCGCTGCCGAGCCAGAAAGCTCGACAGAAAAGCTGGAAACCGTGCGCGGGCAAATCAAGAAAATTCAGCGCACCCAAACCAAAAACAAACAGCAGCAAAAAGAGCTGAATAAGCAATTAAAAAAATTGGATCGCGCGATTAATGACCTGGGTGCGACCATCGCCGATTTGCAGCAGAGCAGCCGCGTAGAGCAAGCGCAGATCAATCAGTTGGAAACACGACTGGCAGAACAACTAAACAGGCTTGGTAAACACAAAAAATTACTCAGTCATCTGGTACGCCGCGCCTATCTCAACGGTCAGCAGGAATACCTTAAATTGCTATTAAATCAGCAGAACCCAGCCGACATACAGCGCATGCTCAGTTTCTACGGCTATCTGCAGCATGCCCACGTCGCTGAAATCACCGACCTTAAAGCAGCGATCACCGAGCTGCAAACCACCCAAAATCAGCTGGCAACCACCAAACAGGAAGCTGGCGAAACCCTGGATAAAATCAGTGTACAACAGGCAACACTTGCCGCGCGACGCAGTGAGCAAACGACCATACTCGCCAGCCTGGAGGCTGATTACCAGGATAACCAGTCACAATTAAACAAAATGCGTAAAAACGAGGCCCGCCTCGCTGACCTGGTGACGGACATCCAGCAAACATTCACTGACGTACCCGACTCTGCAGGTCGCTCTTTCGCATCCTTACGGGGCGCACTCGACTGGCCGGCGGCAGGACGCATCAAACATCGATTTGGACAGAGAAAACAGGGTACTCGCCTGAGTTGGCAGGGGGTATTGATCGACACCCCAAACCGTAGCAAAGTCCACGCCGTCCACGCTGGCCGAGTAGCATTTGCGGATTGGCTGCGTGGATTTGGTCTGCTCATTATTATTGATCATGGCGACAACTACATGACCATCTATGGCCACAATCAAACAATCCAGCGTGACAGCGGGGACTGGGTTAAACAGGGTGAAGTCATTGCCACTGCTGGTAACGGCAGAGGTGAAACCGAATCCGGTCTCTATTTTGAAATTCGCCATAAAGGAAAGCCCACCAATCCGGCAAAGTGGTGTCGGGATTGAACAACGGCATATAATCCCGCTCTTTGCCCACCATAATTAACCGACTTAACCGGCGCAGGAATTTCTCCTCGCCCACAATTGCAGGAACTGTAATGCGGCGACCCATCCCGATTTTGATTCTCTTATTGTTGGCTTTTACCGCTGGCGGACTAATAAATGAGCACCTTGTCGCCACCGCTCAGGCAGAAGCTGGACAAACCACTAACACCTTGCCGTTGGTTGAATTACGGACTTTTAGCGAAACCTTCACCGTAATAAAAAACAACTATGTCGAACCAGTAGAGGACAAGGAGTTACTGGAGAGCGCAATTCGCGGCATGTTGTCAGGTCTAGACCCTCATTCGTCTTATCTGGATGGCGAAGACTTTAAACAGTTGCAGGAAGGCACATCAGGGGAATTCGGCGGACTGGGAATTGAGGTAAGCATGGAGGATGGCTTTGTTAAGGTCGTCTCACCCATTGACGACACCCCGGCTGCCCGCGCCGGCATCCAGGCGGGCGACCTGATTATTCGCCTGGACGATACCCCGGTTAAGGGCATGTCTTTGGGAGATGCGGTAAAAATCATGCGCGGCAAGGCCGGCACCGAAATCTTGCTTACTCTGATCCGAGAGGGGGAACAGAAACCCCTGAAAATCGAAATCAAACGCGCCATTATCCAAGTCACCGCCGTGCGTGGCAAAATGCTAGACCCAGGCTTTGCTTATATTCGTGTCGCTCAGTTCCAGGTCAATACCGGCCGCAAACTGCGTACCGAAGTTGACAAATTAAAGTCTGAAAACGACAAACCGCTGGAAGGCCTGGTACTGGATCTGCGCAACAACCCCGGTGGAGTACTCACCGCCGCAGTATCGGTATCAGACGCCTTTATAACCAAAGGATTGGTGGTTTATACCGAAGGTCGCAGCGCTGACTCGGAACAGAAATTTAACGCCTCTCCCGACGACATCCTCGGCGGCGCACCCATTGTGGTCCTGGTTAATGGCGGATCTGCGTCGGCCTCGGAAATTGTCGCTGGCGCGCTGCAGGACCATGGCCGTGCAATCATTATGGGCAGCAAAACATTCGGGAAAGGCTCAGTACAAACGATCTTACCGATGAAAAATAATGCCGCGTTGAAGCTCACTACCGCCCGCTACTACACGCCTAATGGTCATTCAATCCAGGCCCGTGGCATTATTCCCGACATTGAACTGAAAAACATCAAGGTCACCAATGTCGATCCAGAATTTGAGCGAATCGCTGAGAGCGATTTAACGGGTCATCTTGAAAACGAAGAAGTCGATGAGGAAGATGAGGAGACCGAAGATCTCGCCTCTCGTGATTTCGTACTCTATGAAGCTCTCAACTTGCTCAAGGCTGTGGCCATTCTCAACCATAAAAAAGCGCAATAGCCATTGACTGACCCGGTGATGAAACAATCACTAGCACTACTCGGATTGCTCTTGCTTTGCAGGGGAGTGGCCGCCGCTGATAGTGGGATGATCGAGCGGCGGGAACTGCTGCCGACTACTGCGATTGAATCATCACCCAGCGCAGGCCCTACCTCTGATCGGCAGCCCTGGATTGCGATCATCATTGATGACATGGGCAATCAAAATGCTGACCGGCAGGCGGTGTTGCTACCAGGCCCCGTCGCCTGCTCGTTTTTGCCGCACACTCCACACGCAGTCGAGCTGGCCCAACTTGCAGCACGCCGTGGCAAAGAGGTGCTACTGCATCAGCCGATGCAGTCCACTGGCGGCAACGACCTCGGCCCCGGGGCGCTAATACTGGAAATGGACCACCCCACATTTCGCGCCACCCTCAGCAGTAATCTCGCTGCACTACCCCATGTCAGCGGGGTAAATAATCATATGGGTAGCCTGCTCACCAGCCACTATCAACCTATGAGTTGGCTAATGGAAGAGCTCCATCGCTATCCAGCTATATTTTTTGTTGACAGCCGCACAACAGCGTTTACAGTCGCCTATAACGCCGCGACCGACCACCAGATCCCTAGCACCTGGCGGGATATATTTCTCGATAACGAAGCCGACGAAGAGCAGATTTCAACCCAATTTAAGCGGTTGATTCAACTGGCAAAACGTAACGGTAGCGCCATCGCCATTGGTCACCCTTATCCAGAAACGCTGGCATTTCTGCAGACACACCTGCCCGACCTGGAACAGTTGGGCATTTCTCTGCGACCAGTCAGCGACGTTATTAGCTTAAGAAAATCCGTTCTGCGCACCGCCTGGTATCAGGCTTCGCCTTTGTCCGCGCTCAATGGCAAGCAGAAACAAATACAATAGAATCCTCTGGAGGAGGAACAATGAAATGGATCACCATTCTACTGGCATTGTTGCCCGCACTTGGCCAGACCGCAGGGCCAACGCTGGATGAACTCAAAAACGACCACGTCCTGCCACAAAACATAACCACCTACGGCATGGGCCAGGGCGCTCAGCGCTGGAGCCCACTCACCACCATCAACCGCGACAACGTTGGCAATCTGGTGCCGGCCTGGTCAATGGCTCTGGAAACCGAACGCGGACAGGAAGGCCAACCGCTAGTTTATGACGGCAAAATTTACGTCACCACTCACGAGGCGACCTTCGCCATTGACGCCCGCACCGGCCGCAAACTCTGGCGCAACAAACTACGCTATTCCAAAAAAATGTTCCGCATGGTCTGCTGCGGGTTCATCAATCGCGGCGCAGTAATTTTTGATGGCAAGCTCTATCGCCAGACTCTGGACAACCGGGTTATGGCGATCGACATGCAGAA
>Ga0164313_10006749_pt1 | contig 10094 bp, 2 predicted proteins | sample GuaBasSedimGuay4_FD_113735 | JGI IMG/M metagenome (GOLD analysis project Ga0164313, IMG submission 113735) | Subseafloor sediment microbial communities from Guaymas Basin, Gulf of California, Mexico - Guay4, Core 4569-4, 0-3 cm | ecosystem: Environmental > Aquatic > Marine > Hydrothermal vents >...
ACATGCTTCAAACTTAGATGAAGAGCTGAAAGAAATTTACGAACTCACAGAGCCTTTGTTAGAGCGTAAGGCATTTTTGCTTCCCTTCATCACAGAGGGTAGTAAATACCGTGACCTAGAAGCGGTGGATGCTAACAAATTTTTAACAGCACATAAAGAGAAGCATATTACTATTATCGCTAAAAATGAGAGCATTGTAAGAGGTTCAGAACTTGATAGCTTTGACAATATTAACTTTGTGTATCAAGAAGGAATAGTGAACATTATGGGGGCAGACAGGCTCATTTTGTCACTCAACAAAGCGATAAAACGAAAACGTGTCAAAAAAGCGTCTATTGTTTTAGATGAGTTGAAAACGGGTGATTATGTGGTGCATGAAAACCATGGTGTAGGCATCTTTAAAGGCATAGAAAAGCGTGAGATACTAGGCTCGCTTTCCGAATTTGTTGTCATGCATTACCAAAATGAAGATGCCTTGCTCATACCTGTGTCTAGCCTAGAAGTCATCGACCGTTATGTGGCAGAAGGCGGTTCTTTGCCTGTGCTTGACCGTATGGGCAAAGCAAGTTTTAGAAAGCTTAAAGCCAAGGTCAAAGAAAAGCTTTTTGCTATTGCCACACAGATTATCAATCTCTCAGCCCAAAGACACTTAAAAAAAGGTATCAAACTAAAAAGAGATATGGAAGAACATGCTATTTTTATGTCTGAGGCTGGTTTTGTACATACGCAGGACCAAGAGCGAGCCATTGACGATATGTTAGATGATATGTCATCGGGGAAGATGATGGATAGACTTTTAAGTGCAGATGTGGGATTTGGCAAAACAGAAGTAGCTATGAATGGCATGTTTAGCGCAGTTAAAAATGGTTATCAAGCCATGATGATAGCCCCTACTACCTTACTTTCTTCTCAGCATCTTAAGTCACTAAAAGAGCGTTTTTATGTCCATAACATAAAGGTAGGTAAATTAGATAGGTTTTCCACAACCAAGGAAAGAAATGCCACTCTTAAAGCACTTGAAGATGGTAGCTTAGATGTGGTAGTGGGTACGCATGCCTTACTCAAAGCAAAGTTTAAAAACTTAGCACTAGTCATTATAGATGAAGAACATAAGTTTGGAGTCAAACAAAAAGAAACACTCAAAGAGATAGCCATAGATGTACACCTACTGTCCATGTCTGCAACACCCATACCACGTTCTTTAAACTTAGCTATGTCAGAAGTCAAAAGTTTTTCTGAGATACTCACACCTCCGACAGAACGTCAAGGTGTGAGAACCTTTGTAAAGTCTTATGACGATAAAGTCATCAAAGAAGCCATCATGCGAGAACTGCGTAGAGGTGGGCAAGTGTTTTATGTGTTTAACTCTATCGCAGGCATAGAAGATAAGAAAAAAATCTTACTTAAGATACTCCCCAAACTTCGCATAGCCGTACTTCATTCTAAAATCTCAGCCAAAGAAACTGAAGATGAGATGATGCTTTTTGAAGATGGAGAGTATGACGTGTTACTCTCAACTTCCATCGTAGAGTCAGGCATACATATGCCTCATGCTAACACGATGATAGTGGAGGGAAGTGATAACTTTGGTATTGCTGATTTACACCAACTGCGTGGACGGGTAGGGCGTGGAAAAAAAGAGGGATATGCCTACTTCATCGTGACAGACAAAGAGCGTCTTACAGACAACGCCAAGCGCCGTTTACTTGCACTCGAAACTCATTCAGACTTAGGATCTGGTGCAGTACTGGCTTTCCAAGACCTTGAGATCCGTGGCGGGGGAAACATCATAGGAGAGGCACAAAGTGGACACATCAAACACATAGGGTATTCACTGTATTTGCGTATGCTTGAAGATGCCATCAAAGAGTTAAGTGGACAAGACAAAGAAGTCACGCAACGCATAGACATGAAACTTTCTATTGATGCTTACTTAAACGAAGAACTCATAGAAGAAGACAGGCTACGTCTTGAACTATACCGCCGTCTTTCTCTTTGTGAGAGTGTAGGTGAAGTTTATGAGATAGAGTCCGAGATAGCAGACCGTTTTGGAAAACTAGACATTATCACAAGACAGTTTATAGATGTCATCGTGATGAAAGTGCTTGCAAGAGAAAAAGGCATCTCTAAAGTGTCTTCGTATGGAGAAAATGTTTTTATAGAATTTAGAGATACAGACAAAGAAAGAATGCTTTTAAAGTCAAACTCTAAAGATGATGATGACATTATCACTACAGCTATGAAATATTTGAAGAAATAACTTTATTTTAAGATAATTGTGGCAAAATAATACGATAATATAAGGACAACAAATGCAATATTATCGTTTTTTTCTTCAAATTTTTATTTTCCAAATACTTCTCTCTCTTCACTTATTTGCAGCAGACATGCAGCCCATTAGCTTTGTGGATAGCCGTGATCCTGTACCCTCTAATGGGATTGTAAATTACGAAGTAGCATTTAAAAATAACGTACCTACGGAAGCAATTAATCCAGAATTAAATGTTTCCGTACCTGCAGGTTTTACTTTTGTTGGCGTAAGTGATCCTGGGGTGGACTGTAATTATACTGGAGCTACGCCAAGTGCTGGATTGACAGACAAGGTACATTGTACTGGAGCTACTTTTCCAGGAAGCACTTCTTTTGATATTGCAATTACTTTGCGTGCTCCTATTGTAGCTACTCCAACAGTTTTTACTTCTATAGCTACTGTTACTAGTGATATTGAAATTAACACAGATAATGATTCTGAGATAGTAAGAACAACAGTGGTTCAAGGGGTTGATTTAAATCTCAGTAAAACAAGTACTCCTAATCCTATTACCGCAGCAGATACAGTTACGTATAAATTTGAAGTAGGCAACCAAGGCCCACATGACGCGATAAATATAAAAATGACTGATGAGCTACCCTCGGGACTCACCTTTGTTGCAGACAATAATGCTACCTTGGCAGATGATGATGCACTTTGGTCTTGTACTGCTGTTGGACAAGTAGTAACTTGTATAGGCGGAACATTAGATAATAATATGACACAAATTTTTTATTTTAGAGCAAAAGTAACAGGATTTGTAGGAGATATTAGCAACGCAGCAACAGTAAGCTCAGATATTACAGAGATAGATCCAAATGACAATACAGACACAGATGTATTGGTAGTTAATGCGGGTACAGATATGGCTATTATAAAAAGTGTATTGACAAATCCGGTAATTTCAGAGCAAAATGTTAGTTTTTCTTTAGAAGTTACAAATAATGGACCCGTCGTTGCAGAAGATGTGAATATAACAGACTTTTTACCTTTGGGTTATAGTAATATTATAGCCAGTGCCACAGGATGGACTTGTGCAGTAGAAGGAGTACGTGTAGATTGTAATCGAAGCATTTCTCCTATGCCAGTAGGTCTGAGTGAAACGATTAGTATCATAGCGCAAGTCCCAGAGGTTAATAGTAGTGCTGTGCATCAAAATACAGCAGTTGTCAGAACCAGCACAGAAGATGTTATCACCAGTAATGATACAGATACCGTGAATTACATTGTCAATATAGATCAAAGTGATTTACGTTTAACCAAGGCAAAAAGCCCTGCTATTCTTGCCGTGGGAGGCATAGCTAGTTCTGTTATAAGAGTAGAAAATTTAGGGCCTAGGGTTGCAACACCTGTACAGGTAGTAGATGCTTTAGATATTTCTGAAATTTATGTAGGATATTCAGGAACAGATTGGAATTGTACTCATGATGCTAGTGTATCAGGAGGGATTGTAGTCTGTGATTATAATCAAAGCCTTTCTTTAGGAGAGATTACATCATTTTTAGTGATAGAAAGTAGCGCAGGCACAGAAGCAAACTTAAGTAATACAGCCTGCACAGGAGGATCTTCTGCAGGAGGAATAAGTAGTTTAGAACCTTTGGCTATTGATAAAAACCCTAGCAATGATTGTGCAACTGCTAGTGTAATAGCTACAGATGAACAAGGTAACGGAGGCTCTGGTACAGCAGATATCAGAGTACTTAAAAGCAGTGATGATACAAGTATAGATCCTAGCGAAAACAGTTTTAATTACCAAATTAATGTCAAAAATCTTGGTGTAGATACTTCAAGACAAGTAGAATTCAGAGACAATATCCCACAATATGTCTCAGCATTTGGAGGGAGACCTGCTACGACACTTGTGGCAACTACAGATAAACTAGGTGCGGTGTGTACTGTGAGTGCTTCTTTGGTTATTTGTCAATTGGGAGATATGCTTATTAATGATGAAGTTAATATCAATATTTTGCTCTCTAGGCCTATGGCAGACGGAAACCTGACCAATATAGCATCGGCATATTCACCTCTTACAGGAGACAACAATCTAAGTAATAACGAAGATAATACAAGTGTCAATGTCTTGCCTGTAGCAGATATAGAGCTACAGAGTAAAATCGTTACACCAAGTGCTGTGCTGGCAGGAACAGAAGCTACTTACACCATACAAATACGAAATAATGGCCCCTCTACGGCAGAAGATGTAAATATTAGCGATATATTTACTGGTAATCCTTTTACTTTTATTTCTGCAAGTACTACAAGTGGTAGTTGCGCTACTTTTGATACAGGCACACAAACACTTAGTTGTAGTATGGGAAATATTGCTTCAGGGGTTACACATTCTGTTGTGGTTGTTATTCGTCCAGACCATTTGGTTCCTACCCCTGCAGGTAGCTGGGAGATTAATAATACAGCTTCTGTGAGCATGACAACTTTAGATTCCAATGCAAGCAATAATGCAAAAACAGAAACTTTGACTGTATCAGAAGGGAAAGTGGATCTTTTGATAGAAAAGCAAGAATCGCCTGATTTCTTTGAGCCTGTATTTTATGACCCTTTAGATATTTCTACAAATTTTATTGTGTATGAAATACAGTTGCAAAACCTTGGGCCTTCTTTGGCAACAGATGTTAATTATACAGACAGGGTTTATAGTGTTGCGCCCGCTTTAGGACAGAAATTATATTTTGTGGGTGATACCAATAATTCTGATGGTACAGGTGCGGGCTTAAATGAATGTACTATGGCAGCGCTAGACCGTAATTTTACAGTAGGCCCATCTGCACCGACTGTAAATTGTCATTTAGATGAACTCGAAGTTGGTGTGATTCATGTAAGGTATTTGGTATTTCATATTGAAAATGACCCTAATCTCGTCTCAGGAGATGTGTATAGAGATGAAATAAATGTTACTTCTAGAGAAATTGAAACACTTTTTGCAAATAATGTAGAAGATGAAAGAACCACAGTAAGGGTTTCTACAGATCCTCAAATCATTAAAACAGGTCCACTTGCACCAGTAGAAGTGGGAGAAAATTTTAATTTTATCTTAACTGTGAGCAATAATGGGCCAGGATATAGCCCCGAGACAACAGTGACAGATAATCTTCCTGCAGATATGGTACTCACAGCTACACCTACAGCTTCTCCTCAAGGTGTCTGTACAGGTACGGTGGGAGGTACATCTTTTACTTGTAATGTCGATGATGTAGATGGTACCTTGCACGATATAGGAAGTGGAGATACTTATGAAGTCAATATTACTATGCCTGTAAAAATGATAGCATATCCAGCAGGAGGTACTGTTACCAATACAGCCAGAGTAAGCACCTCTGGTCCTGATAGTAATTTAAGTAACAATGAAGACAATGCTACAGTAATTGTTTTGCAGCCAGCACATATAGGCGATAGGGTATGGGATGACTTGAATGCAGATGGTGTGCAAGATGCAGGAGAGCCAGGGATTCCTAATGTAAGCGTATTTCTCATACATGACGCCAATGGAAGTATTGCTCAAACTAGTATTACAAATGCTTCTGGCTTGTATGGTTTTGATGTTAATCATTCAGCTAGTTATGGCATACGCTTTGTCCCACCATCTAATTATATTATTACTGTAGAAAATAATACAAGCACTACAGATACACAAGATTCAGATATTAATGCTTCAGCAGAAATAGCTTCAGAATTTTTAGATTATGGTGAAGATAATCGTAGCCTAGACGCAGGGTTTTTTAAAGTTGCAAGCATAGGTGATAAAGTTTGGATAGATTACAATGGCGACGGCATACAAGACAATAATGCAGATGAAATAGGTGTTTCAGCAGTCAATGTCAAGTTATACAATTCCTCAAATGTACAAATAACAAAAGATATTAACGGAACACAATTTGGAAGTGATGGAAGCATAGATAGCAACTCTTCAGGAGAATATCTATTTGATAATCTTAGACCAGGTGCGTATTATCTGAGCTTTGATAAAGATACTTTGCCCGCAGGAGGATATATTTTTGCGCTTAAAGGAGGAGGTCTTGGTACGCCAGATGCAAGCGATAGTGATGTTAATGCAACAGGAGTGACTGATGTGACAAACCTGCAATCAGCAGAAGATGATTATTCTTGGGATGCAGGTATTTATATACCTGCTCGTCTTGGTGATAGAGTGTGGTTTGATAGAGATGCCAATGGCATACAAGATACAAATGAAGGTAATATCAGCGATTTAAATGTTAGCTTATACAATACTAGCAATACTCTAGTGTCTCAAACACAAACAGATATAAATGGAAACTATGCGTTTTCTGCCTTGCGACCAAGAGATTATTATGTGGAATTTGCACTCACAGATAATAGCAATCAAGAGTATGCAAGCAGTACACAAGTAGGCTTACAAGATGATGCCAATAATTCTGATGCTAATGCCACAGGACAAACACAGACAATCACTCTTGTGTCTGCTAGTAATAATCCAAATATTGATGCAGGTTTATACATTCCTGTATCTTTAGGAGATTATGTATGGAGTGATGCCAATGGTAATGGCTTTCAAGATTCTACAGAAAATGGTATCGCTAATGCAAGGGTTACACTCTATAGAGTAGAAGATAATGGCAGTATCTCAAACATAGCCATTCAAGATACCAATGCAAGTGGCGGGTATCTTTTTGAATCATTAAAGCCCGATAATTATTATGTGGAATTTACGCAACCAGATCATTTTAGAACTACTTTACATAATAATTCTTTAGACGACAGTAAAGATTCTGATGCCAACAGAAGCACGGGACGAAGTAGTATTGTGACGCTTATTTCGCCAGATGACAACATTAGTATTGATGCAGGATTTTATGAGCTTGGGGTTATTAGTGGAGATGTTTCCGCAGATACAGACAATGATGATATTGGAGATTTTAAATTACAAGATGTCAATATTACTCTTTTAGATGTCAATGGAGTGTTTGTTGCATTAGCATCAACAGATATTAATGGAGAATATATTTTCATCGATATTGAACCAGGTATTTATACACTAGTTCAAACACAGCCAGATACCTATGCAAGCCTTAGTGAAAATGAAGGTGGTGAAGACAATGATACAGGCAATACGACCTTGGACAATATTATATCGGTACAATTAAATATAGGAGAGATAGATATACGAAATGATTTTGTGGAAGAACGTAGTGTTAGCATAGGAGATAGAGTATGGATAGATGACAATGGTGACGGCATACAAGATGCCAATGAAAGTGATGTAACAGACTTAGCTGGCATAGAAATTTATTTACGTGAAAGTGGAAATATTGTTGCTTCTACTGTGACAGATGTGAATGGTAGCTATCTTTTTGCTGGTTTTTTAGAGGGTGATTATAGTGTTGAATTTAATTTAAGTACCTTGCCTATACACTTTGGGGCTAGCCCTAGTGACCAAGGCAGTGATGACAGCATAGATTCTGATGCAAATGATAGCACAGGGTTAACAGGAAGTGACCATCTGTTCCCTGCTGAAAACAATACTAGTTTTGACTTGGGTATTTATGCTCTTGGTACAATTTCTGGTACGATATGGATAGATGTTAATGATGATGGCATCGGAGATATTCCTCTTGCAGGAGTAACCTTGATACTCATTGATGACCAAGGCAATGAAGTGGCTAGGACACTTACGCAAGCTGATGGAACTTATTTATTTATAGATGTACCACAAGGTACATATAGCATCATAGAAGAACAGCCTTATGGCTTCTTTGATGTGAGCGAAACTAATGGAGATTACCCAGCAGACGGAATACTAAATGCTATAAAAGTAGATGTTGGGCCAGGCGAGAATGATATAGATAATGATTTTATAGAAGAACAAGCAGCTGTCTTGGGTGACTTTGTTTGGTATGATGACAACTTAGACGGTATTCAAAATATAGCAGAAGAAGGGGTAGAAGGTATTAGGGTGTATCTATTGGATGATAATGCTGATCGCATTGTCCAAGGAGGCACTTTTGTCTTTAGTGATACCAATGCAAGCGGAGGATATATTTTTGATTTCCTTAGAGCTAATAATGATTATGCTATAGAACTTGACTTTAGCACTGTGCCTAAATATTATGAACTTACCGAACAAGATTTAGGGCTAGATGAAGATAAAGATTCAGACATAGACTTAAATACAGGTAAAACAGAAACAGTAGCACTTACTGTAGGCCAGTTTTATAAAGATTTAGATATTGGTATTATTCTAGGGATAGCACACATTGGGGATTATTTTTGGATAGATGCCAATGCTAATGGTATCCAAGATGCCAATGAAAATCCTATAGAAGGGGCACGCATAGAACTCTTTGATGCTAATGGAGACCCAATTAATGACGAAGAAGGAAATCATTTCGTGATTACAGATGAAAATGGACAGTATGGCTTTTTTGTACTCCCTGGCACTTATCAAGTAAAATTCAACATTCCAAGCACAGGATATATGGGCTATGAATTTAGTGTAGAAAATCAAGGAGACAATGATAGTCTAGACACAGATGCCAACCAGCAAGGATTTACTCAAACATTGACACTAACTAGAGGAGATAATATTTTAACTCTTGACGCAGGAATTAATTGTGGCTGTCAGGATGTATCTACAGATAGCGCATCTACTTTAGGTATTTGGGGTATGTTTTTACTTTTATTTACGGTATTTGGCATTACATTATTGCTTTTAAAGCAAGAAGAAAATATATATAGAAAAAAGGACATCTATGAAAGTTAAATATAGCCGTACATTTCTCATCATACTTTTGAGTACAGGCATGTCTTTTGCAGGAGGTAAACGTATTAGCCCCGAGGCAATAGCAGTTTTACCTGTAAGTGAAGCCATTATGCCTATACCTGTGTATGTAGGTGTGGGTTTCGTAGCAGCAGGATTAAGCAGAGATTGCCCCTGCTCAGGAGATGAAAGACTCAAGGACATGACTTATGGCGGGATACTAAGATTAGGTTGGGATTTTAACGCGTATTTTGGCATAGAAGCCAGATGGATGAAGGCAAGTATTGAAAAAGATTTTTCTCAAACACGCCATTATGGACTATATCTTAAGCCACAATATCATCTTAGTGACGCAATAAATATGTACGGACTTATAGGTTATGGCGAAACTAAAGTAGATTATGCCAATGGCAACAGAAGCTCTACATTACGTGCTAGTGGCCCAAGTTATGGTGCAGGTATAGAGTATGACCTTTCTTTAGATGAGAGTTTAGGACAATATAGTAGAACATTTGATGGGCAAGGAGATCAGGAAAAAAGTTGGGGTTTATGGTTGGACTTCCAACATTTATTATATAACGAAAGTACGTTTAATACGCATTCCAACATTATTACAGCAGGAATTACCTACGATTTCTAAATAAAATGAAAATATGACACTAAAAGTAACATTTTTATAATTTATACTCATATATGAGCCTTCCGTAAAAGATATATTTTTATATTTTACGGTTATTTTACCCCCCCCCATAGCCTAGAAAACTAGAAAAAATCAAGTTATAATCGAAGATAATTATAGATATAAGTATTTATATTTATTGAATACAAGATACATAATAAGATAGCTAAAGTACAAGGTATTTTAAAGGGTTAAATAAAGTTATGTTAAAATTGTAGTACAAGAAACAAAAAGAGCCCTAGGTAAATACCATAAAAAAGGAACCCAAATGAAAACGAAGTTAAGAGTCATAAGTATTTTGCTATTTTTAAGTGTAACAAGTCACGCAGGAGGAGGAGTCAGCCAAAAGGAAG
>Ga0164313_10006751_pt1 | contig 10091 bp, 14 predicted proteins | sample GuaBasSedimGuay4_FD_113735 | JGI IMG/M metagenome (GOLD analysis project Ga0164313, IMG submission 113735) | Subseafloor sediment microbial communities from Guaymas Basin, Gulf of California, Mexico - Guay4, Core 4569-4, 0-3 cm | ecosystem: Environmental > Aquatic > Marine > Hydrothermal vents...
ACCTTTCATGGCAGGAGCGACAAACAAGAAAGATTTTTAAAAGCATATCATTCAGTTAAACAGCTTCACAGGGTAGATGTAGAAGAAATTGCTGAGAATAGATTAGGCTTTTCAAGGGTTAAGCCGTGGGGATGTACCGTTGATTTGGCAAATATCATTGATAAGAATTATTTTTGGGTTGCGCCTGATGGAATGATATTCAGGAATTGTTACGGAGTTATAAACTATATGCAATGAAACGCTACATAAACATTTACACCGATGAGATGGTTACTCAGACAGAAGTATTCATTCCAAAAATAAGTAAATTTGTAAGCTACCGTAAAGACAATCCTGTCATAATCCCTACCGAAATAAAGAACGGAAAAGTAACAAGGGTTATCAGAAAATACAACTTTTCTAAGTTAGCATATATATTTTTTTTAACTCATAAAGCTATTAATTAACAATAGTTTACAAAGGTTTCCGATTCTGAGTACTTTACAAATGTGAACATATAAAGTATATTTGTGTGCATACATTGTACAAGTATGCCAGATCACTTCTTTAGAAACTGGGGGCGTAAGACCTCGAAACAGACTGTAAAACTTGGTAGCACTGAGTGGTATCCGGTCGGAACTGCTAACAAATTATTTGGAACAGGTGAATATCTTAAAGACTTCTTAGAGATTCCTGAGCTTAACGCTATACTCAATCTGAGAGCAAGGGCAATATCATCAGGCATTATAACGATCCAAAGCAAACAAACAGGTAAAGAACAAGCGGCAAATCAATCGCTTGTCAGGATTCTGAGAAGCCCTAACTGGTTTCAAGGTCAAGATGAATTTTGGAGGCAGTCAAGTTTATTCAGGGATATTTGGGGGAATGAGTATATTTATTTCCTTACTCCCGTTGGATTAGCAACCACATACAAGGGGATGTACACTTTGAATCCTGATCAAATGGCTATCAGCTACGACAAGCAAACCCCTTACTTTTTGCAGATGTCAGGAGAATCGGTTAAATATTCCTACACGATAAATGGAACTAAAATTCCTATTGACAAAGCAAGTGTAATCCATTTGAATGATAATAGAGTTGAAACTAATAATATTTTATTAGGTACATCAAAGCTAAAAGCCTTGCAGCCTGCTTTAAAAAATATCCGTGCAGCTTATACAAAGCGTAACATTGCATTGAATATGCCTATCGGAATCCTATCAAATAACCAGTCAGATGCAACAGGGTTAGGAGTACCGTTAATTCCAGGAGAAAAGAAAGAAGTCCAACAAGCGTTAAGAGATCATGGACAATTACCTATCATGACTTCGATGGTATTGAACTATTCAGATATGACAATCAATGCCAATAACATGGGATTGTTTGATGAAACCCGCGAGGATACAGCACGGATTTGTGATGCTTACGGTGTGCCTTATGAAGTATTAGCAAGTCAAAAAGGGGTAACATTTGCCAATCTTAAAGAAGCTAAAAAGCAATTTTATGAGGAAACCATAGCGCCCGATATGAATGAGCGTATAGGAGCAATCAATAACCATCTTGATACTGATAATAAGTCATGGCATATAGTTGTTTCGTTTGCTCATTTGCCTGTATTTGCTGAAGATTTAAGACAAAGGGCGCAAACAGTCAACACGATGACAATGGCATTAAACAGAGCTTTAACAGATGGTGCAATTACGATAGACCAATACCAAACAGAACTAAAGAAATTTAATATATGAAACGGCAAAGATTAACACCTGAGCAACTAAGGGAGATTGAAAAGAAACGAAAGCTAAGGGAGAAAAGCGTAATTAATAGAGAGGTAGTAACGAAATGAAAGACTTTAAAACTAAAAAGGAATTGTTTGCATGGATGGTAGAGAATAAGCAAACATTGATAGCTCAGAAGAAAGCCGAAATGAAACGGGCTGATGGGGTGTTGTTTGCATTACCTGGATTTCAATATGAAGCAACTAAGGCCGATGGAGAGGGTAATGAGCTAACAATTAAGGCAGTTATCAACACTACCAATTTAATGGACTCTCATCAGGATGTTCATTTGCCTGGCATCTGGAATAAATCCATCAAAGAAAATAAAATGATTATGCATTTGCAGGAGCATAAGATGGAGTTTAATAAGATAATTGCAGACGGTAAGGATTTGAAAGCAACTGTTAAAACCTACACATGGAAAGAACTTGGATATAATTTTGAGGGTAAAACAGAGGCGTTAATATTTGATTCAACTATCAAAAAAGAACGTAATCCATATATGCTTAACCAATACAAACAAGGCAATGTAAAGAATCATTCAGTCGGCATGCAGTATGTTAAACTGATAATGGCTATCAATGATGAAAATTATGGAGCTGAGTTTGAAGCATGGGAAAAGTATTATCCTGAGATAGCCAACAAATCGGAAGCCGATACACATGGTTATTTTTGGGCAGTAAAAGAAGCGAAAGTAATAGAGGGTTCAGCCGTTCCATTAGGGAGCAACAGGGCAACCCCAACACTTGATATAAAGGAAGCCGCTAATAGCACTTCACAAGAGCCGCCAAAAGGCACTCAAAAGACAAATTTAATATTATCACTTTTAAATTAAAGAAATGGACAAATTTAAAGAATTAAAAGCTGAGGAGGTTGCGGAATTGAGTTCAGAGGAGCAGATTAAATACTTCAATGAACTTAACAAATTCAAAGCCGATCAGCTATCTGCAATGAAAGAGCAGATGAAAAAAGAGGCAAGCGAAGAGCTTACGAAAAGCATCGGATTGCTTCGAGATGAGATCGCTAAAAATAATAGCGATCAAATGAAAGTTTTTGAGGCTCAAGGAATAGCCATTAAGCAAATGGTAAAAGGTAAACCAGCCAAAAAAGAAACATTTAAAGAAGTTATTGCTAAAGAATTTGAAACTATTAGCAAAATCGGTGCAGGAGGCTCACATAAATTTAAGATTGATGCACCTATCAGAAAAACAACTATCGGACTTGCGAGTATTACAGATGATCCAATAGGCATGTTTCTGCCAGATTGGGCAGAAGTGCAAACACAGGCTAACCGTTTAGCACCATCATTATCACAATTTGCATTAACACCGGATGATCATGGCGTTATTTACTGGACTGACCAGACAACACGCACAAACAATGCAGCAGCCCGCTCAGATGGTGGCGCAGCAGCAGAACAAGTTTACGCATGGACTGGATATTCAGAAACCGTTGATAATATTTCTGCAAAGGTTCCGGTACACAAAGAAGCTCTGAAGCATGTTTCCGTAATGGAGAATGAAATTAAAAGGCTTCTGAATGAAGATGTGCAAGAGTCGTTAGATGACTATTGTTATACAGGATCAGGATCAGCACCTCAGATAGGTGGTATCTATACACGCTCAACAGCATTTGACGCAGCCGCTTTTATTGCAGCCGGTGGGTTTTCACCAAACGTAGCTACATTGAAAGACCTTATTGTATCAATGGCAGCTCAGATCATGAAAGACACTAAATATAATGTTGATACGGCATGGCTAAATTCTTACGATGTTCTTAAATTAAAAGGATATAAGACTGAAGATGGTATTCCTATTCCGTTAATTGTTAATGGAATGATTGACAATATAAAAGTTGTAGAGGCTAACTCAGTAACGGCAGGAACTTGTGTTGTTGGTGATTCCAGTAAAGCAAGGTTATACTCAACAGGAGCAGCAGAAATTGAAATCGGTTACAACCTGACAGGCGATTTTGCAAAAAGGATTCTTACAATCCTGGCTAACTTAGAATGTTCATTACTTATCCGTAATGCAGAGGTTGACGCATTTTTAAAGTCAACTGATTTAGATGCAGATATTGACGGGATTAATAAGGTAACAGCTTAAAGGAGGACATAAAATGAAAAAGATAACTTTATTAATCGTTTTGGTAATGGGTTTCATGTTTATGAATGCTCAAATAGCCACATTAAATCTGAACTCAGGCAACACTTATAAAGAATACACAACTGATGTTGTTCTTACGAATGCTGTTGCTCAGTATTTTATTGTAAAAGCCGGACAAAATTGGCATACTTCACCATACATAGCAGTAGCGGTAGACAGCACAACCGGGAATCATACCTCATTGAATATTGCATTGACAGGCCGACTTACAGATCAAACGACTGTATGGACTGCCATTAGCGATGTTACATGGGATATGGATCATGTAGGATCAGCAGCAGACACTATTATTATAACAGGTGCAGCCGCTGAAACTTTCTATCGAGAGTATAAAATTACTTTTACGCCTGTAGGAACGGGCACATCTACGATAACAAATTTCGAGTTCAAACAATATTTTGGACTCCCATAAATAATTAAATCATGAAGTTTAAATTAAAAAAGCATTTCGGCATCCACAAGAAAGGAGATTCTATTGAGGTCAACGACAGGCTGAAAAAACATCTTTTAGCAGGTGGATACATAGAGATTAAGAAAGCTAAAAAATGAGCTTAATAGATAAGACATATTTTGTACATGATATCAATATTCCTGATGATGATTATGAGGCTTTAGCACCCATAATAACCAGATATGAAAAAGAGATTTTAATTAGTCTTTTTGGTTATGCTTTATGGAAGCTAATAAATGCTTATAATTCGGGTACTTCACCTCAAAGAATTAAGGATATTGTAGAGGGTAAAGAATACACAGTATCAGGCGAAACAATCAAATGGAACGGTCTGCAAAATACGGATAAGATTTCATTGATTGCTTACTATGTTTTTTACTGGTATCTGAGAAATGAAACAACAAGAACGTCAACATTAGGAGAGGTGGGTTCCAAGAATGAAAACGCAATCCCTGCCAGCCCTGCACAACGATTGAGCGGGGCGTGGCATCGGTTGAGGGAGTTGTATGGTTTCGCTTCACAGGATAGTCTTATCGCATCAGCTTATAACTTCATGACGGAGCATGAATCCAATTATGATGAGTGGGTATTTACCGATATAGGAACTGTTAATAGTTTTGATGTATCAGTTTATTTGTTGACATATTTGCGGAAATAGTTCAAGATGTCCGGGATGAATGGGATGCTAAGAACGACAAACGACCATTTTATTTACATGGTCATCCGATAGAGATATTCAACATACTAAGCAAGAAGTCAAGCAATGAAGAGTTCAAATACGATAAATACCCGCTTATTGCTTTATATCAGGATTTTCAAGAGAGTAACGACAAGAAGAAGATAACCGTAACGGGTTTGACTATTGTAATTATGACTAAGACTGATCCTAACTTTAAAGCTGCCAACCGTTACGCTAATACATTCATACCGACATTACAACCGTTATATGAGCTATTGATTGAATATATCAAATACAGTAAGTATGTAAGTTCAGATGACAGGTATTCCCATACTAAATGGGATCGGTTGTATTACGGTAAAACGGATACTTATGGTAACTCAGGCAATATCGGGAACGATGCTTTGGATGCAATAGTAATAAATGATTTAAACTTAAATTTAATAGACTGTAAAGAACTGTTTGGATATCGCATAACAGAAGGCGGTAAATACAGATTGACAGAAGGTAACAAACTTTTAATATTAGGATAATGGCAACGAACACAAAGAAAATATCTGCAATGACAGTACTGGCAGCCGCATCGGTTGCTGATGCTGATGTGATTGAGATAGTTGATGTATCTGATATAACGGATGCAGCTACAGGAACTAATAAACAGTTAGCTCTGAAACCTTATATTGATACAATAGTTACAGGGGCAACGGGTTCATTTACCGCAGCAAGTGGCGAAACGATAACAGTAGTAAACGGTTTAATAACAGCAATAACTTAAAAATTAAAAAAAATGGCATGTAAAACAGCATATTTTAACGGATGGGGTGAATGCGCTTCGATGTTAGAAGATATGGTAGGTGGTGTATTACAAGAAAAGGGCGGTACTGCATGGACGGCTACAACATTAGAACAGGCAGCGGCATGGAAAAACGTACTATCTTTAATAGCAGATGCAAGCCGGGATGCTTTAGCATTACCGATTGATTCTTTTGTAAACACCGCAGACGAAGCAGAAATACTCACCTCTGCAAGGGGTAAAAAGAGTATAGGCAAAAAGCCAATCCCAAGCGGTATGATATACCTGGATGCGTCAATTTGCGACTATCAAAGAATGTTAGATTTAGAAGATATTTGGTTTGACTTCTTCCCATTCTTTGAGGGTGGCTCACATTGGGCTACTAAATTATCAGATGGAACTTTTAGGGGTTTCCGTTGTAAGATTGGCATGGTAGCGGGGTTACCACCAGAAGATAAAATGCAATCATACCCGGTGCATATCTTTTTCGATAACTACTCAGAATTTGAGAATATTTACACATTCGCAGATCATGACTGGGGTTATAACGAGATACTGGATTATGTTCCTGTTGGAATGAATCTGGAACAAGTAACTGAATATACAACCGGTGATTTGGTTGTCAAGCTGACAGTAAGAGGTACTGGAGAGGGTAAAACCGGAGTATCTCAGACAACTGACTGGGTAATTCGCAAATCAAATGGTGATCCCATTGTAGCAACTACGGTTGTAGTTGATGACGGTCAAGGGCAGTATACCCTGACTATAAAAGCAGACTCAGGCGGCACGCCTGCTGATTTAGCAAGTGGTAAATACTTCTATTTGCAGGCACATGAAGATGATGCAACCTATATCACTTATCTAAGTGAGGCGGTTAAATTCTTAGTACCTTAAAAAATGAGTAGTAATATAAATATTGCAGTTCATTTAGCACCTAAAGATTTTCAGGCTTACAAGCGGTGGCACAAAGCCGCTTGTAAGCTCGATAATCTAACGGCTGAACAGCGATGGGTTAAAATGGGTAACAAATTGCCGGATGTCAGTAAATCAGATACACGAGCTAAGAAAAAGAAGTAATCAGTTTGTAGCTGATTTGAGTTTGCATATATCGGAGGTAGTCGATCACAATGAGAAGTTATTGCAGTTGAATAAAGCCCAACTGAAAGCAAGTAAAACGGCAAAGGGGGGATCACTTGTAAACAGCAAAACAGGATCATCAAAATACACTCCACAATACGCAAAGAAAAAAGGCTATTCAAATCCTGATTTATTCGTTACTGGTAACTTTTACAAAGAGATGGATATTATTTTTGAGCCATCAGATCAGTATAAGATAATTGACTTTGCAGATGTCACTAAATACTTAGTTAAAATGTACACGCCTGATATTTTCGGGATTAACAACAAGAAGAAAGCACAAAAGATTACAGTACCTGCATTGAGTTTATTATGGCAAAGGAAAGTATTAAAATGATCCACACAGTAGATACAATGACTATAAGGCGTTACGGTGAATTAGATCGTACCGAAAATATGTCATTGTTGAAACGATGGTTTAATCCTTTTCCGGTTCGGTGGTTTGATACTGAGCCATTTTTCCAGGACTTTAAAAAGATATTTATTTCAGGAGCTAACAATGAATTGAATAATGAAGTTTATCGGATGCTGGCATACAACAAGATTGTTATACTTGACACCATGTTAAAGACAATGGCAATCTTGATGCAAAACCAGAATGAGAGGTCATTATTTACTTTGGTATTTAAGCAAAAGGTAAGGACTGAAAAGAATAACATGCCTTACTATATCGAGCAAGTCAAACGGATAACAGGGATTGAAGTTGAAAATATTAACGATTTGACAAGATTACAGAAAGAAATCCAGCGATTGTTAGACAAGTTCAATGAAAGATTTAAAGAGAAAAAACCACAAGTAAAGGTAGATTTTATGGATATTGTTCTGGGAGTCTTTTCTATAATGGAAATGGCATTTGTGCCAGATATGAAGTTAGCAGAAATTGGAAGGTTGAAAGTATTAGCAGATAAAAGAGTTAAAGCACATGAGAAACTAAACAAGAAAAAACGTGCCTAATATAGATGAGATAATACCAAAGAGGGTAATTGATGACATTATCAAAACAGATAAAGCCGTTACTAATCTCGATGTGGCCACAAAAGAATATATTGAAACCTTAATTAATGGAAATAAGGCATTAAAAAAACAAGGTGTAACTCATAAAACCGTAACCAAAGCACAAAACAAATCAGTAAAAAGTAAAAAGGAATTAACCAAAGTTGAAAAAGACCAATTAGCAGCCGAAAAAGCACTTGATAGACAAAGAAAAAAAGCCGCTACAGCCGTTCAAAAGCAGATAGATGCTGAAACAAAAATGAATGTTGCTCTTAAAAAAACAGTTAGATCAGAGCAAGATTTGATGGACAGAACAAACGCATTAGTAAGGAAGCGTAAACTGTTAGATACAACAACAAAAAGAGGTCAGAAGGAATTTAGAAAACTATCAACTGAAATCAAAAAAAATACTTTAGCATTAAAGTCAAATGATAAGCAGATAAGTAGATTTCAAAGGAATGTAGGTAATTATAAGAGTGCATTAGGTGGATTAAAATTAGGATATATAGCTTTAGCTGCGGTTGTAGCTGGTGCTTTTAGAGCAATGGGTAAATGGATGGATGCTTATGACCAACAGGCTAAAGCAGAAGCTAAACTATTAACGGCATTAAAAGGAAGATCAGATATTCAAAAAAGACTATTAAATCAGGCAACGCAATTACAAAGAATAACATTATTTGGAGATGAGGCTACAATAGAAGCTCAAGCGATGTTAGCTTCATTAGGGCTTAATGAAGATGCTATAATAAAACTGATTCCATTAGTACAGGATTTAGCAACTAAGTCAAATATGGGGTTAGTACAGGCAGCTGATATGGTTGCTAAATCAGTAGGAAGTTCAACAAACGCATTAAGCAGATATGGAATTGTAATTGAAGGTGCAGTAGGAAGTTCTGAAAGGTTAAATAGTGCTGTTAATGCAATGAATCAGCAAGTAGGTGGACAGGCAGAGGCGGCAGCAAAAGTAGGAACGGGCGCAGTAACATCCCTTAAAAACGCATGGGGAGATCTTACAGAAGTTATTGGAAAGTTTGTTGCTGATCCCGCTATGATTGCCATAATTAACAAACTGACTGATTTATTTACAATAACAACAAAGGCGGAAAAAATAGAATTATTTGATACAAACAGAGTTATAAATGATGTCGCCTTAGCATCAAAAAGCATTGAAGATTTAGAATCGTTACTTGAAAGATTAAACACAGATAGGGATTTGTTTCTTCATAACATGAAGACAAAAACTGGAGAAGAAAAGATATTTTGGGGTGCGCAATACGATGTTGCAAGAGAAAATATAGATAAGATACAAGCAGCAATAGACGGATTTAATAAAGGTGGTGGTGGTGTTATTGTAAAACCAGAAGCAACTAAAGAGCAAATTGATTCATTTAATACCATGCTTAAATCATGGGAGAGCGACTTGGACGAATCCACCGATACAATGGAAACCGAAATGCAGGCGTTCTGGGCAAGTATTGCGGGCGGTGAAGAGGAATTGACTAAAATGTTTGCTGATGAATGGGATAAGAGAATAGCTGATAATTTAGAAGTATTAGATGCAGAAAAAGCAGCAAAAGATCAGGCAGCAAGAGATGATAAAGAAAGGACTCAAATACAACAAGAATATGAAGCTGAAGTAAGGGCTTTAAAAATACAATTAGCATACGAAACGGTTGCCAGCTTAAACGAGATATTTATGGCATCTCTCGAAAAAGAGAGAATGGATTTAGAAGCTCAAAGGGAATATGAGTTAAATTTAACAAATGGTAGTAGAGAAGCAGAGGCGGTTATAAATGAGAAGTACGATAAGAAAAAAGCTAAACTACAAACAGAACATGCTAAGAAAGCAAAAGCAGCGGCAATAATAACAACAGCCATCAATACAGCTATTGCAATTACAGCGGCATATACAACACCACCACCACCCGTAGGTATTGCATTAGGTTTGTTAATGGGACTTTTGGGAGCTGTACAAATAGCAGCAATAGCAGCGCAGCCCATCCCTAAATTCTACAAAGGAACGGAATCAGCACCTAAAGGATTACTGGAAGTTGGAGAAAAAGGACGGGAGCTGATAGAAACCAAATCAGGAAAGATGTTTATGGCTAATCAGCCGACT
>Ga0164313_10006754_pt1 | contig 10090 bp, 16 predicted proteins | sample GuaBasSedimGuay4_FD_113735 | JGI IMG/M metagenome (GOLD analysis project Ga0164313, IMG submission 113735) | Subseafloor sediment microbial communities from Guaymas Basin, Gulf of California, Mexico - Guay4, Core 4569-4, 0-3 cm | ecosystem: Environmental > Aquatic > Marine > Hydrothermal vents...
AGAAGGAGCTGCCACTGGTGGTACTGGTGGTGCTGCTACAACTGAAACTGGTGCTGCCGATGCTGGTGCTGGTGCTGCCGATGCTGGTGGTGCTGGTGGTGCTGGTGCTGCCGATGCTGGTGCTACGGGAGTAGGTGCTGCTGGTGCAGGTATAGTCTGTGTGTTCACTCCAGCTGGTGGAGGTGTACTAGGAATTATAGGTACAGCCGGTGCGGTTTCACGTCCCATATATCCACTAGGTATAACTGCTGGAGCTGCTGTAGTACCATCTTCTAAATGAAGACCGATACCCCATTTCTTACAAGCATCTTTCAACGCTTTAGAATAAGCTCCCTTATGGGCTGACCCAGGTTCATCTGTGCTTCTTAACTGAGATGCTCCATAACCTTCTTGGCAATATGATTCATCAGACACAGGATCTTTAGCACACACTGATACTCTTACTACAACAATAGTGTTGTGCTCATCAATAGTCTCAGACATAACATGACTAGACCAATTCATACCAAATACTTCATTCATTCTGTCCGCAACATTCTGCCATTTAACATAGTCATATGTTCCACCACGTCCTCTACGTGAGTCTACTTTAAGTGGTTCATAAAGTCTATCTTTTATACTTAACTCTGTCATTATTTAATTCTCCTTTTTTTGGTTACATATATAATATAAGTATTAATTTATATTTGTCAAGCAATTAAATTATATGCTAGTGTATCTTTTATAGATTCTAAAAATAGCTCTTTGCCTTTTTTATTTTTATCTACTAAAATATAAGCCCTGTTTAAATTTACACAAGCCCTACCAGTAGTACCAGAACCAGCAAAACAATCTAACACTAAATCTTTTGGATCTGTATAAGTAATAACTACCCTTTCAAGTAATTTTACTGGTTTTTGTGTAGCATAATCTAATTTTTCTCCTGATTGGATAGAATTTATATCCATCCATACATCTTTTATAGGGATGCCACCCATCTCACTAAGAAACCTTTTTACTCTCGGAACTCCATTAGAACTATATTGTAATCTGTTATCATCATGAAGTAGTTTCATTTTCTTTTTTTCAACCAACCATTGTTTATGTTTACCTTTCCATTCATATCTTAAGTTAGGTCTAGGTGAAACTTCTGGCTGTGAACTATGAATTGCACAAGTAATATAAGCCTCATTATGTATAGGACAAGTACTAACATTATTTTTTTCAAAATACTCATCAGTGTAAGGTGTATACTGTGGATTAAATTTTGAATTATTACTCATAGCATACACAAATAATACATCGTGTGTTTTATAATACTTCTTGCTTGTTTTAGCATTACCACCAGTAACCCACACAATTTCATTTTTAAAATATTTCCTTCCGAAAATTTCATCCAATAATATTTTTATATAATGAGAAGCACTAGTGTCACAATGTAAAACTAAATTACCTGTACTTTTTAGTTTAGTCCTAATAAGTTCTATTCTTGGCTTTAAAAACTCATCACAAAACACTTTAGGGTCTTTCCAAAGGTCTTTAAAGTCTCCAAAATCCCTATTAGTAGCAAAAGGTGGATCTATATAACACAGATCCACACTTTTGTCTTCTATTTCATTAAGAAATTCTAAATTATCATCAATATAATAATTATTTAGTTTCATTAAGTTTTACTACCTTCTCTTTCCAATTTAAACTTTCTTTCAAAATATCTGAAGAAATTTTATTAACAAGAAATTTAGGATTATCTACATCAATCAATTCCTTAGTAGAAACACATCCGTAGTGCCAAAATTTTCTATTGCGGTATTGTTTACCTACTGGAATCAAAATAAGAAACACTATATCAAACTCATCAGACCCATAAGCTACATGACCTGAAGTAGATTGGGTTCCTATATTTTTAGCACTGTGCCTTCTAGTTGTTTCAAAGTGAAGCTGCCTATCACATGGTCCTTTACCGTAGTAATGTCTTACTTTTACCTGTAATCTTTTCTCTGTAGAAGAAAGTAAGTCGTAACCCGATGCGTTTGCATCTCTTTTACTATCAACACTGAGACTGTCAACAAATTTAATGGTTGTATTTTCTTCCAAAAATTCTCTAGCATATTCATCTCCAATAGACCCCATTACTCTTGCGTAATCCTTAGTTGGTAAATTTTTAATTATTGGTAGTGAATTAAGAATGTCAACATTCTCAATTATATCAGTACTCTGTGTGTTGGCGAGCATTTCTAGTTGTTCAGTTACAATTTCTTGTCTATCAATTAGTTTAGACTGTCTATCGATATTTTTTTCAAGAAGAATGCGTTCCTTTAAATCTACACCACCTCTAGAGAAAAAATCCTGATTTTTATAATCCTTTCCACGTTTCTGCCTCATAATACTTTTTCTAACTTGTTTCATAAACTTTCCTTTTATTTAAATAATCGTTATTGATTACTACATTATAATATATGCATTAATTTTGTTTTGTCAAGTAATTATTTATAAACAACCAATAATTCTTTAACAGGTTTTCTTTTATCTCCGTCTGCTGAGATGAATCTCTTTATCTCTAACTCAGTTAACTTGTTTGAGTTTTTATAAATTTTTCTTGAAAACTTAGTGTCATGGTTTGAAATTAATACTTTTGCTTTTGACTTCTCAGCCAGCTTTGCCAACTCAAGTTGTTCTTTATTAGTAAAACCGTCTGAACTATAATCAGTAAAACTAGATATGTCAGATAAAGACACATATGGAGGGTCACAATAAATTGTATCTCCTTTTTTTATTAAATCAAAAATATCTTGAAATGGCTTATTGTATATTTCGGTTCTCTCTAGTTTAATCATAGTGCTATTTAATTGTTTTTCTGGGAAATAAATTGTAGATGGATTTCCATATGGAACATTAAATTTTCCTGATTTATTATACCTACACAAACCATTAAAACAGAGTTTATTTAAATATAGAAACAATATTGCTTTTTCAAATGCATCTTTTGACTCATTAAATGTTTCTCTTAGTTCATAAAAAGATGTTTCATCTACAGCTTTAGAAAAAACATTCTTAGCTTCTTTAATATAGTATTCCCCATCACTTTTTAATGTATTATAAACATTAATTAAATCACTATTAATATCATTTATTATATATTCTTCGGCTTCTACATTTAAAAACACTACTCCTGAACCAACAAAAGGTTCTACGAATTTAGATATTTTCTGAGCCTCTAAAAATTCAATGTCACAATACACCTCTGCGAGGATTATTTTTAGGCTTTGTGTTTTACCACCTGCCCATTTTAAAAAAGATTTTCTCATAATTTTCTTCTATACTAAAAGCAAGAGGGCTCTATATAGCCCTCTGCGCCTCTGGTCTAAACCTAGAGGGTAGTTTAATTTAATTTATTTAAAACTTCTTTAACAGTATTTCCATCCGCTCTGCCTTTAAGTCCTGCCATTATTCTACCCATGGCTTGCATTTTATTTTTATAGTCATTAAAATCAATATTATCTTTGATCCAACAACTAATATCATTATCTGATAAAAGAGGAGGTAGAAAAGTTTTAAGGTTAGTCAGGTATTCTGAGGTAGATTCATTAGTATCACTGTATTTTAGCATAGTAATTTCTGATTTAATTAGTTTTCTAATGATGCCATTAATTTCATCCTCTGTTACTTGCTCGTTTTTCTTTTTATTAAGTCTAGGTACTTCCCCAAGAATAATTCTAATTGTCATACTCATTCCTGAGTTTGCCGACTTAATAGACTTCTTTAATTCTTTTTTTAAATCTTTTTCAAACATATCCTTTTCCTCTTAAAAATTAAAACTTATGTATAATATAATACATCATTTGTGTTTGTCAAGTATTTATCGAAATAATCCAAAAAATTCTTCTACGAACTCGTCCGGCGTGTAAGGGTCAAACCATCCTGCAATTTTTCTATTTGACCTTAGAATCTTTTTTCCATTGTAAACCATGTCTTTTATTTCCGGTATGGTATCTTCATCAATTCTATCATAAAAATCTAAAAATATAAAATCATATTTGTCATCAGTTGTACATATATGATGTAATCCGCTATTGTTTATAATATAGTGTGGTTTATCGGCTGATTTTCTAATTTCTGAAACTTTTTTGTGTGCATTAATAACATCCATATTCAACTCTATAGTAGTTAAACTTGTTACGTCAGGTAAAGATAATAAATATCTAGAAGCTACACCCAGTCCTAGACCTATTTCTAAAACGTGACCAAAAGGTTTATCACCTAGTTGTTTTACATATTCATCTAGTTCAGATTCTAAAGTCCAAAGTGTGTGACCTTTGCCTATCTCTAAAAATAACTCATCATTATAATTATAGACTCTAGCCTCACCAGTTTCTATAATCAATTCACCATCTTCAAAATATATCATTTAAATTTTAACTTATTTCGCCTTCGTAAGTTCCTCTATTAGGGTTATTGTCGTATTGACCTGAACCATAGTGTCCTTTTATTTTAGACCTCATATATTTAATAGGTACACCACTAGCAGTTGCGTCCATGTCCTCTAAAGGTCTGTTTCCAGAATCAGCACTATGAAAACCTTCTTTATTATGATCTTCTGGGTTCGATGTCTCTTCTCTTCTAGAAAATTCTCTTTTGCGTGTTGTAGGATCAGCCATGTCATCTATATCTTTAAATGTTTCTTCTACAGGATTCTTCTCTATACTAGGAGATCCTCCTGAAGGGCTCTTGTAATCATGAGATTTTCCTCTGTCACCATCAGTAACCTCTCTATTACCACCAAAATTACCGTCAATAGCATCGCTTTGACTGTCATTTATAGGACTATCGTTTGGACTTAATATCATAATTTTTTTCCTCCATTTAGTTACCTAGAGATAACTTCTTTTGCCCATTCAAAATCATCTAGGATCTTATCATAATCCCTATGCTTTCTTCCTCCGCCTCTTAAAAAATAAGAAGGATGGTATGTAGCAATAATACTTATGTTATCTGTAAATTTATACCTCTTACCTCTCATAGAACCCATAGAAACAGATTTCTTTTTATTAAGTACTGCTCTACCTGCATCGGCACCAAGTGTAATAACTACTTTAGGTTCTATTAAACCTATTTGACCAATTAAATATGGCAAGCAACTGTCTATCCAATCATCTGTTAAGCGTATTCCTGGTTTCAAAAAACACTTAACCACGTTTGTTATATACACATCTTTCTGAGTCAAATTAGAATCTGCAAGTATATCATCTAAAAGTTTTCCAGCTCTTCCTATGAATGGGTGTCCTACCCTATTAAATTTATTATTTTCATCAGGACCTGGGCACATACCACAGACCATTATCTTTGCATCAGGACTTCCTTTAGCAAATACTGGAACTATTCTGTCTTTATTTAAACTACATATCTTGCAAGTTGATGCTTCATCTTGTAACTCTATTAAATTCATACCAACCTCTTTAGTTAAAACTTATAATACAAAATCTAAATTGATTCTGGTCTTTTAGTAGATTGTTCAACCAACTCTTTCGTAGAATTAAATGTCTCAGAAGAGTATAGTTGTTTTTGTTCATAAGAAAGCTCTATATAGATAGGGTATTCTCTACCTGCCTTTGCCTTTTTAACAACATTACAACCTAAGTTCTTAGCTTTTTTATTTATACATGCAGCTATTTTTTTCTTAGTAGAAGCAGAAAACTTTGATTTACCAAGGTAAGCTTTAGCAACAGCCACATGTTTGCAGTCTGGTACCGGAAAAGACTTGCCTGGTCCACAAAAAGTATTCTTTTTCAGCTTCTTTCTGTCTTTAGTAGTTAGTGTTTTTCCCATTACTTTATTGGCTTTAGCAATTAAACCTTTTAAAGTAGTTATCTTTTTACTTCCCATTATAATATCCCTTTAAGTGTTGAACAAATTAAAAAATGAATCTATAAATATCTCAGGAGTATTATTATTTAACCATCCTAATAACACCCCATTATAGGTCAATACTTTTTTACATGCTAATGCTGTATCAGCTATAATCGGAAATGTGACCTTATTTATAGTTGTATGATAATCTAAAAATATAAAATCATACTGTTTATCTGTCTCATATAAATGTGATAGTGCTGGCTCATTTATTATACTAAACCTCTTATCATTAATAGGTGACAATTCATTTTGAGCCTCTATAATAGTTTCATATTCTTCTATAACTGTGACAGATTTTACGTTGTCAAAAGATAGTAAATATTTACTAGCCACCCCCAACCCCAAACCTATTAACAAACAGTTTCCGAAAGGTCTGTCTGACATTTGCCATATATACTCAGACAAATCTCTTTCAGATGAAATCAAATTTTGGCGTCCCAACTCCATAAACAACTCACTATTCAATTCATATACTCTAATATCACCATTTTTCACAAGAAGCTTTCCGTCTCTGAAATAGGTGGGACTGTTTTTCATAACTTATCTCCTATTATAAACAAGGTTAAATAAATGTTATATCTTTTATTGGTAAATCTCCTACAAAATTGAATACTATCCTCAATTCTGCTGCTTTAACTTTTGTCTGATCATATTCTATATGAGTATCAAAAACGTCTTTAATCGGATATTCATATTTAGTTCCCATGTTACAGTCTTTTGCAACACTTAAAAAATTAGAAATAAATTCATCTAATTTTGCCTTAACTTCCTCGTCCCATTGCTCTGGGCTTATGCTTTTTTCTTCGTCCATAATTAGTTTCCTTTTAATTTTTCTTATTAAGTTGTTTATCTTTAGCCATTTCTTTTTCTTGATCATATACATCAGTAATTAATCTAGCCAAATTCCTACCCCATTCTGGGTCGTCTTCGTTTAGTTTCATTTCTGCATAAAAATCTTCTATCTCATGACCTACTAGCTTTGGTTTATCTCTTTCGTCGATAAAAACATGACGTAATTCGTGAGAAATAAGTCTTTTTTTATCCTTATCTGTTGAAAGTTCCCAAGCTTTTTTATCTATAAATAATATATAGTCATATCCTTCTGAAGCTTTCTCATCCTGTGAAAAATATTTAATTTTGGGAGAAGCCAATTCTACACTAGCTAAAGTTATTTTTCCACTTTTAATTCTTTTCTTAAGATCATACACTAATTTAAAATTTAAATACTGTAAATGAGCAAACCTCTGTTCTAAAACTTCAAGAAATATTGCTACTAAACTTTCGTCTCCGTCTTCATACCTTATCATAATAGATTCCTTTACCTTAAGTTATTGTTATTAAAATGTTCTGCCAATTTGTTTATACTGTTTTGTGATGCTTTAACAAATCTTTTATTCTTTTTCTTTTTGTTCTTGTTCTTGTTTGGTTTGATATAGGAATTTCCTTCCTTATCATAACATGTTTTCACTGCCTTTCCTTCCTTGTTTCGTTTATTTACAATTTTACCGCCACTCTTAGCACAGTCGTAAAAATTCTTTGCCATTCTATCTCCTTAGTTAGTTAGGTATGGGGCTCCTAACGTCTTTTTTTATTTTATTTTTATTACTACTGTTTCTGGCTCTACCTTTTTAATTTTAGGTAGAGTACACACTACTAGTCCTTTAGACTCGTTGTATTCACTGCTAATAGACTTATTATCTATCTTAACTGGAAACTGTAAAGTACGTCTAAAAGACCTACTAGAAATTTCCCGTTTTAACCACCGCTTTTCTTCACTTTCCACTTCATCTTCCTTGTCTGCTTTAATAAACAGGCAGGAATCCTTAAATTCCAGTTCCAGGTTGTCCTTATCGAACCCTGATACTGCAATCTCCACCTCATAGGCGGATTCAGTTTCTGCTACATTTATTTTTGGAAGTTTACCCTTAGGTTGAAGTGAGTGAAATGCACTAGCATTTAAATCCCAGTCGTTCCACGCTTGATCCATTACACTATGCATTTCATTGAAAAGATCATCGAAACGACTTACATTGAACAACCTCCCTATGGAGTTTTGCCCACTAATTAAGTCTTTCATTTTTTTATTCATAATTTATTCTCCTATATGTAGGAGCCCCATAATCCTTGTGAAATATTCTTAAATGATTAAGAATTATCTCTTTTAATTGTCCTTAGATGTTCTATTACCTTAATAACTTCTCCATCTTTATCTAATACAGGGTATGATCTACAATCATACATCCCATCTAATTTCTCTATATATCGTTCTTGTTTACTAGGCAATTTAGATTTGATACATTTTTTAGTTTGACATTTCTCACAATTAACTAAGTTACCTAAATATTCAAAACACTTTTTACCTTTTAATTGTTTGTTTGTAACATTAAAAAACTCTCTTCCTGCTTTGTTGTACATAATAATAGTATTATCTACGTCTTGCACACTTATTATATCAGGTATTGCATCTAATACGCCTTTTAATAATGAATTGGTTTCTTCTAATTCTGAATCTGCTAAATATTTTTCCGTTTCATCACTGTATATAGCGACTATTTCTCCGGATTTTAATTTATAGATATAATTATCTCTCCATCCTGAAATTCTATCGTCCTCATAAAAAGCCATAGGAAAGGCTTCTGACTTTCCAGTTGCCCAAACTCTTCTAATAACTTCTATTATTCCAAACTCTATTGCTTTTGGAAATACATCCTGTACCCTTTTACCTATTACATCTTCAGATTTAATTTTTTCAATGTTAGCAGCTGCTTCGTTAAAGTCACTAAAAATGAAGTTTTTTCCATCATCATTTGTGATATAAACTGCGACACCGTCTTTAGTGTATTTAAATATATTTCTATATTTTAATTCACTTTTCTTTAGTTTGCATTCTGTATTCTTTCTATCAGTAACATCTACTAATATAAAAACATAGCCAATATGATGGTCTCTATCATCTCTTATGCTGGTCCTTGTAATATCAAACCAGCCTTTTAAAGAAAGCACTCCGCACTCACCACAATGAACTGTATCATTAGAGCTAGTAGAAATACATGCTTCTATGGACGTAATTTCTTTGTTAAAAAAATCACCTAGATATTTATTTAAGTAGCTTCCATTATGTATATCCAATCTACTTAGTACTTCTTTGTTCATGAACTTAAGTTTTAAATCAGTATTAGTAATACACACCAACTCATTAACTGAATCAAAAGCGTACTTCCATGAATTAGTTTGATCTGTTAAGTATCCATTACTGGTGAGCGAATCTGTTAATTTCTTTAGTTTTGCAAGTTCACTTTGCATAGGTTATCCCCCAAACCATGCTTTAATAGCATCTTTGAAAATAGTTGCCAATATTGTTATTATTCCCATAAATATTATAGTCGTAATAGCACTGTAAACACCAATCTTAGTGGTAATACCTTTTAGGGTTAATCTTTCGTCAACTACTGTATCACCAAGTGTCTTTACTTCTTCTGTTATATTAAAATTAACTTTTGAAAATTTATTTCTTGTCTCAGTTATAAATTCATCTAGCTTAGAGACAACACCCTTCAATTCTCTTGTGTTTTTAGCATCCCCTTCATCTATAACATCTCTTAAAGTTTCTTTTAAGTTCATAAGACTATCAAGAAAATATTCACGTTCATCATATACCTTTTTTTCTAAACTATCTAACTTGGAAGAAAGATCATCTATGGTTTTATATACGTACTTTACCCATTGCTTCTTAAGTGTATCAGCCTCTTCTAAATGCAGTCTAGTTCCAGTATCCAACTTTTCATCAGTCATCTTAATCACTGCCTCCAGGGGACGTTAGTTTACCCCCGCATAGAGGGCAATAATTCATAGGTATTGCATAACGAGATACTTGGGTGTACCCTTCCCGTTCAGAAAGGGACACCCATCTTACGTACCATTTTTTAGCTTTGTCGTACCAATAAAAAGTTTCATGATAGTGTGTAATATAAAAATTAAATTGGTCACATTCACATAGTTTCTCTCTATTCATATAAAGGTTACTTTATTATTGTTTAGTGAATTCCGCCGCCCTGATAAGGCTCGAAATCATATTTCCCGCCATAAGACCTGTAACCCTCAGTAGGCCAGTTCTTACCTGCAAGTTCATCAATAACACCCGATACAGTTACGTCTACTAAATTAGTATCCATTACATCGAAATCAGGATAATCTATAGCTGCTC
>Ga0164313_10006755_pt1 | contig 10087 bp, 6 predicted proteins | sample GuaBasSedimGuay4_FD_113735 | JGI IMG/M metagenome (GOLD analysis project Ga0164313, IMG submission 113735) | Subseafloor sediment microbial communities from Guaymas Basin, Gulf of California, Mexico - Guay4, Core 4569-4, 0-3 cm | ecosystem: Environmental > Aquatic > Marine > Hydrothermal vents >...
CCTGTTTGATCTTGAAACCACTACACTGAGTGCAATCCCAAGTGCAGTATACTTAATTATGGTGTTTAAAAGTGCGTCGGACAGGGTTAGTTAGCGCTAATTTTGGCATAACGCCCGAAATAGCTAAAAGCTAAAAGAAGAAAGACCACCAAGCTAGAGAAAAGGGGTGGCCAGGGACAGGATCGAGCTGTCGACATGGGGGTTTCAGTATCTCTATGACCTGTTAACTACCAGCAGCATGCACTAAGCTAAGCAAGCCCAATATGTTTCTTACTCGATAACTACTTGTTTCGAACATCCTTCACCCAGGCCATTGCCGCATCGCAGGCAATTTTTCCATCGGGCTCTAGCTCCTCCAAAAAGATTTTGTTGAAAGGCGTTGTAACGATGCTCGTTGTCATCCGGAAAATAGTGCCTACAACATCGGCAGTCGTGACACCGATATCAGGGGCAGCAATTGTGCCTGTAATGCTAATTGGCGTTGCTGCCGTGAAAAAATGGGCAGATTTAGATGTAGGCTTCAAGTGAAAATCAATCGCATCTGTTTTGAAATTCACCTCCCCCATACCCTCAACACGTATCTGGCTGGTGTCCAGCATGAAAGCTTCCGGATTCATAATGCCATCGACAAGAGTGAAATTACCCGCAAGACAGTTGATTTCTGACTCACTCCCTTTCATCAGAACGGGCAATGCGGAAGCCAAAATGTTAACCGCCCAGAGATCAATAATGCCTGCCTTAAATTCTTCCGGCACAACGCCAAACTGTAAATAACCGTTTAGATGCTCTTTGATGGCCATTGGGGTATCTGCTTCTGAGCGCAGTTCCAGATTCAGATTGACCTCACCTTTAAGGTCGCTGTCAGGCAGAGCGCGCCTGGCGATGACACCATAATCCAGATGATCAATTTGCAATCCCAATTGAGCTTGTATTTTGTCTTGCTCAGGGTGAATTGAACCTTTCATGATAACTGCCCCCCCGGGGATATCCAGATGCAATGTATCAAGCGAATAGATTCCATTATCAATTTTGGCATTGAGTAACCCGCTACCAAGCCGGTCCCTGCCCGAAAGTACTTCCTGTACTTTGACTTCCAGCGATGCCTTTAATTTCTCTGCCACTTCTGGGCTGATAAGATCATTTAGTTGATTTTTGTTTTTCTTCTCCTCTGGATCTTGCTCCGGTGCTTTTTCATCAGGTATTGATGTCAATTCCTGTTCGTTTGAGATAGCCGACCAACTACCAAGCCGAAAATCATTCAGCTGAATTGTTTCGGCATTAAGCCGGGTCGTCAGGGTTAAAGGAAAGTCTAATTTACCATCATCTTTTCTGGGTGTACTTAATGCCATCTCTCCTTTCAGAACAGAATCGCCAATTTGCAGCAACATATCGTGAAAAGTAATAGTCTTTTCTGTAAGCTTCAGTGAGCCTTCAACAAGATAGGGCCCTAACGGTGGCAAATCGACGCCAAGCAATTCATTCAGATTGTTCATACGACTACCGGACAACGCCGTATGAAGGTTTAGCGAACCGTCCACAGATTTCACTTTACGAATCAACTTCCCATCAATCCTGAGCTCGGTGTCCGCTAGCCTGGCCCGCATCTCCAGCGTCAGGGGTTTGTTTGTCTTTCGCCCGAACAGGCCATCTTCCGTCAATTCAATGCTGAGCGGTTCAGTATCAATGTAACCTGCCAATGTGATTGTGGCAGGCACATTCGGCGTGGACCTGTATCTGGCCTGATCAATGTCGATGTGAATCGGCTCCCCAAACTCCCTGTCTAATTGCCATTTACCACCGTTGATGGCCAACTCTTGCGAACTTCTACCCAGTAGTTCAGGTATGGTCTTACCCTCAAATTCGAGTAACAGGCTAATATGGTCCGCCGTCAGATTTGGAGGATTTTCTATCTGGAATTCATGAAACAGGGCTGGCAGATGAAAGTCTTTTGATTTCATTTCGAAATGGATAATTGGAGTCTCACCAGTCAAATCCATCCGTGCATCACCAGTAAACAGTTCGTCAGCCACAGTCACCCGAAAAGGCGCATGAGCGAGGGCACCATCTTTAATTTCTGCCTTAAGCCTGATGTTGGAAGCACCACCCTGACCGGTATCCAACTCTTCCAGATGGATCTCTAACATTGCATCCGATGTGAGCAAATGAGTATGCGGAAATATATCCTGTGTCAGTATCGTCTTGAGTACCTCAGCTTTTTGTTCTGAGGATAATTCCTGATCCCCACCCGCAGTCTGATCCCCTTTACTACTTGATAAAGGTTCCTGCGAGAGATCGCCAGCAGCAGGTCCGGGGCTTGTTTCATGCCCATGCAAAAAGGGGCTTAGATCAAGATGCTTGCTGTGGACATTTGCCGTGATCAAAGGCTTACCTTTTGTATCAAGCTGCAGTTCAGCAGTAGCGTCAACAGCAATCGCGCCCAGCCTGGCCTCTTTAATATTCAATGAGCCGCCAGTCGTACTTAACATGCCTGCACCCGAGGCGGAAAAGTCAGTTGCCTCTCCCATAAAGCTTTCAACCGGGCCGAGGAATCCACAGAGTTGCTGCCCACTGACAGAAAAATCAAAATTGATCAGTGCATCCTGTCGTTGTGGATGTGTTACTGCATCAAACTTCAGTTTTGTATCGCAGGCATTGAGATCCAGACTGAAGGAGGCGGTGTCCTGAGATGCATCTGATCGGCCTGTCCGGGTTGTGATCTCAAATGGCCGCCCCAGGAATTCACCTTGTCCAGCGAGCGCAAGGGGGTTGCCTGCTTTTCGTTCGAGGGAAAATGTCGTTGCCGTGAATACCAACCCGGCATCGGTATGCAGTCTGGTACCGGCGATCTGCATATTCAGATTCAGGCCTTCAATCAGCTGTTGCAGGGTCTGCCCCCATGCTTTGCCATCAAGCACCACAGCACCTGTCTGCCCACCAAACTGCTCGTCTCCAGTTGCAAGTTTGAGTAATGGCGCAGCCGGCATGCTCTTGCTTGTGAAAGACAACTCTATCATCGGAATTTCACCGCTCGTCTGTACAACGAGCTTACCGTTGGCGGGTACATCATCAATGCTGAACGAAAAGGGCAACACCAGATCACCGCCCGACAGTGTCATTGCCGCCTGCATTTCCTGCATTTGAATCGTATCCAGAGGCAGGAGGCCAACATGCAGGTCAAGATCGACGTCCAGCATTTTCAGCATACCCCAGGGTAGTGGTGGAACATCATCCAAATGAATGGTTGCTGGTGGTGTGCTGATCTCCGTTTCGGTTTCCTGAAACGCTGTAAACAGCGCAGAGTCAAGCTCGGGTATGGTCAATTCACCTTTCAGCTTTGGTCGTCCATCCCCGAAGAAGTAGCTGAGGTTACCTTGTACTGAACTGTCTAACGCAGCAATATCAAGGCCACCAACATGGACCGTGTCAGGCAGCAGATTGACTTCGGAACGTACCGAAAAACCACCCGTTTCCGGCAACGGGAAACCGAACATTTCGCCTACTTCATTCAGGTCATCACCCCTGAAGGATACAGCCAGGGTAGCAGCCATCGCCTGTTCACTTCTGTCCAACGTGCCGGATACATCCAGCACCGCGCCAGCAACATTCAGTTGGCCCCTGGTAATGGGCCATGTCTTTGTTCCCTGTGCCAGATCACGTAAAGAGTCGCCTGATAGCTCTAGAGAATAAGGTTTTCCCAACAGATCACCTTGAGCAGAAAGATGTAATGGGGTCTCCGGCATGCCATTGCCTAGCGCCTCATCAATTGTCAGGCTATACTTATTGCCGCTTAGCTCATCTTGATACTCAAGCCGAATATTACGTAACTGGACATTACCAATTCCGTTCAACGCATAACTGGATGTATCGTCAGCTGCATCCTCATCAAGAAAAGCAAACTGGTAATTCGTCGTACTGTCGGCCCGTGCAACAAGTTGTATATCAACGCCTTCAAATATCAGCTCGTCAATTTGGATGTCGCCACCGAAAAGGGGCAGGATGCTAATCTGTCCTCTACCGCTTTTGATATCAACTAAGTTGCTGTCTTCCCGCCACCCGGAAGGATTGGAAATAGATATATTTCCTAATATCAGTTCAGGATGAAGTGATGTCGTAATCCGGATAGGCTCATGTATTTCGACCTTACGATCCAGTAGGTCACTGATTACAGATTCTAGTTGCTTGTTGAGAAATCCAAGGGGAACTGTTACCCCTGATAATAATAGAAGGGATACCAACACCAGTAGTACGGATGTGATAGCAAAGATCTTTTTCATGCAGACATGCCTCTAATGCTTTACGCTTCTGCGCAAATTGTGTTTCATCGCTTTATTTCGCATCAGCAGAGCCTGGCACGGGCATGCTGGTTTCCTGTTCCTGCATCTCTTCATCACGAGGCACACAACGCCCTTCTGCAAGATAGCTGCCCGCTACCCATCCTTTTGTTCCCTGGTACTCGACCTCACACCAACGTGGGTTTTCTTCCTGGCGTTGCTGCTGTTCAGTCTTCGACAGAGTCATGAACTCCTGCAGAGTCAAGCCGCCAAGACAACCCAGATTGAGGACGCAGTTACCGTTTGGCGGGATCTCACCAAGCTTGTCGGAATTGGTATCGGGCATGCTGTGGATAGTCAGGGACTCACCCACCTCAATGCCTGTTATCCGGAAATGATCTGGTCCGTCCGCCACTGCGAAGCAAGTGCCGCTGATTGCAGCCAGGTACATAGCGGTGATTATGCGTATAGCAACTTTCATTTAATTAATTCTGTTATCTGGAATTCCAGCCTTCAACCTGTCAGGCCATCTGTATAGTCCAATCCGGGTTATGGCTTAGGATTTTCTGCCGGAATTCGGACATCGAGTGTGTAGGAGCCCTTCTCGCCACGGCGAGCTGCAGCACGGATCAGATAGACTCTGATCGTATATTCACCGGTAGCAGGCAAATGACTCTCGAAACGATCCCCCAGGGTAGAGCCGACGAATATTGCGATATCGGTATCCGGTGGCATGACATTAAAAAAGGCAAACCGGTTATTCGATTCAAGTGACACAATCATTGCCTGGCCTGCTTTAGCCCTAATAAGATAATCAAAATATTCCCTTCCCTCGATATGGCCAGGGATTGAAATACTGTCTGATCCGCGCTCAAACAGAACAGTATCTACACGAGTCTGTGCAACACTGTTCATTGTATAAAGTGCAAGTACAAGTGACAGGCCGGTGGCAAAAAAACACTTTAGCCTCATCCCGCATTCCTCACCAAATCTTCACGCGATCTTTCTCGTCCCGCCACATGGCGTCGCCGGGCTTGATATCGAAAGCCTGGAAAAAGCCGTCTTCGTGTTCCGATGCGGCAGTGGTACGATAGGAGCCCGGCGAATGCGAATCGGTTGCTACCGTTTGCCGCAGGGCGCCCTCTCGGGTCTTTTCAGCCCACAACTGGGACCAGGCGATGAAGCAACGTTGTTGCGGCGTATAGCCGTCAATCTTCTTGTCGGCCTCAGGATGCTCCTTCAGGTACGCCTGCAAGCCCTCGTAGGCCAGAGAGATGCCACCCACATCGGCCAGGTTCTCGGTGACCGTGAGCTTCCCGTTCAGATGCACTCCCGGAACGGCTTCGTAGGCGTCAGCCTGGGCCACCAGTTTGCCGGTCTGGGCCACGAACTTAGCGGCATCTTCCTTGCTCCACCAGTCACGAATATTGCCCGCAGCATCATAGAGGCGGCCAGTACTGTCGAAGCCGTGGGTGATCTCGTGGCCGATGATCGCCCCCAGGGTGCAATAGTTGACCGCTTCATCAAGCTCGGGGTCGAAGATTGGCGGCTGCAAAAAAGCTGCCGGGATCTCTATCTTGTTTCTTCCGAGGCTATAGGCCGCGTTAATGTTGATCGGCAGAGTGGAGCCAGGTTGACTGAAATCGTCCTCATTTACCGGCTTACCCAAGTTTGAATTATTTCTGCGTGCACGAAATTCGTTAACGCGCATGACGTTACCGAAATAGTCGTCACGACTGATATTGACGGAAGAGTAGTCGATCCATTCATCAGGGTAGCCTACGTCGATGGGCAGATGATCAATCTTTTCCAGGGCGGCCTTACGGGTCGCCTCGCTCAGCCAGTCGTTGGCCTCCAGGCGCGCCCGAAACAGGGACTTGATGTGCCCTACCATCTCCTCCACCTGCTTTCTGGTATCGTCGCTGAAATACTCCTCGACATAGAGCTGGGAGAGTGGATGTCCGAACAGCATGGGTACTAATGCGGTCACCAGTTCCACCCGTGGCGGCATCTCAATCTCTCCGTACTGCGCCTTCGCGTAAGCGAGTGACGAAGGCTCGAACGCTGGTGTCAGGTAACTCGTGGTATTTCTGAGCATGACCCAACGAAGGTAGCTCTTGAGGTCTGCCAGAGAGTATTCCTTCAGTATCCGGTTCAGCTCGGCCAGCGCTTTAGCCTCCACCACAATGACTTTTCCTTCGGCAGGCAATCCGAGAGTTTCTAAATAGCTATCGAGGTCGAAATTTGACAGCAGCGATTCAAATTCGGGAAAAGGCGTCGTAACGAATCGATTGGCAGGATTCTTCGCCTCGACCGGGGTGAGTTTTTTTCCGGCGATTTGAGTCTCCATCTTCAGAATGGTTTTAGCTTGGGCCGCGGCTTCCGTGGTCGGGATGCCAATTAGCTTGAGCTTTGCCGAAATATTCTTCAAATAGGCGTCGCGCAGGGCCCTGGCCTTGTCGTCGTCATTCAGGTAATTCTCCGAGCCTCCCATGCCCAGGTTGCCGGGGCCGGCATAAACAGTGTAGACGGTTCTATCCTGAGTATCGGTGCTGACTCCGGCCCCGAGTATGACTATCTCATTGAGCATCAAGCTGAATTGAGCAAGGGCCTGTGCCAGGGACCTTGGTGAGTCAATTGCCTCGATACGATCCAACACCGGTTGCAACGGCGTAACACCCAGCGCCTTCAAGTGCTCTGCGTCCATGGCCGAGGCAAAATAGTCGCCGACCTGCTGCAACGGGCTCGCTTTGGGGGCCTCGGCACTCTTCACGGCCGCCTGTTCCAGAACATGCTGCAGCTGGAATCCTACCTGTTTCCCCAGCAAATCAAATCCAGAGGCTCTCAGTTGATCCCTTGGAATCTCAAGGGTGTTCAGCCAGTTGCCAGCAGCAAAGCGATAAAAATCCTGCTTCGGGTCTACACTAGCATCCATCTTATCGATAGAAAATCCAAGCTGCATATCTCCTGGCTTTTCGGTGGAATTTGGGACAGCTAAAGCTATACCCGACCATAAGCCCGCCAGGAGAGCAGAGCTTGTTAGTACTGCGCTAATACCTAAACGCTGTTTACGTAACTTCATGGTGAATCCTTGTAGAATGAAATGTTGTTATATTGACCCGAGAATTCTCATTTCTGACTCGGCTTGATAGACGTCCAGGTACGCATCTATGGCACCCGGTGCTTCCAGTTTTATCGGGCTCGGGCTCGGGCTCGAGCTCGAGCTCGCATTCAATATGATTGTAACTTGGCGACACCAGCATACTATTAGAAATTATTGATGCATAGATCATATTGTTTTATTTGGGCGCGCTGTCTTTGCCATGCTCGAACATAACACTGCAAGATGACTGCCCCGACGGAACAAGTATTCTTCTTGAAATGTCCTTTTGCTGCGTGAAAACAGCGCTTTAAACAAGGATGCTCACCCTGAAACAACATAACTTCGTGGATAATCTATGACATGCGTCGGTCTCGCTGCGGGTGAAAAAGAAAGGTGATTATTTGTTGACAAACCTTAAAACAGAGTACAATGTATACATCGTACTTTTTAATGCACTGCATATGTGAATCGCTATGGCCTCCAAACCCTTTACTTTACGTCTTCCTGACGAAGTCAGAGACGATCTAAAATTCTTGAGTACATCGACGAATCGTACTCAGTCTTCTATTGCCTCAGAAATGTTGGCTGAACATATTGCCGATAAAGCCTATCGAATTCGAGCAATTCAAGAAGCAAAAACACAAGCACAAAAAGGTGCTTTCATTTCCCATGAAGCTATCGAAAACTGGGTGGAATCTATTGGGAGTGAGAATGAACTTCCCATGCCAGAACCGGACGTATTTTCTAAACCTCGATGACAATGGAAATAGTATGGCTCCCATTGGCGTTTGAAGACTTAAACACCATTAAAACATATTATCTTGAAGTCGCTAGTACGGCTGTTGCTCGTAGACAATTAAGGAAAATTACGCAATCTGCCAGGCTACTTACTTCCCAGCCATACATGGGACACATCAGCCCAAACGATGTTGATGGTGATGTATTAGAATGGCACATTCCCAGTACCAGCTATACCCTTCCCTATATGGTAGTTGGCGATCAATTATGGATAATGAGGGTCTTCGACCAAAGACAAAAACGACCAGATTCCTGGCACTAGTTTTGGTAATTTGAATTTAGATAACAGGGGGGACTAAGCCGAAGGTGCTACCCTCTTTTTTTGTCCAATTTTGTTAAATTGCATCTAAAATTGACCCAGTAATTGCACTGAATATTGAACCATATTTGTCTGGTTAATACGTTGTGAGAGCACAACGTCATGGCTGCGAGGTGGGGCAATTATTAAAGGCAAAAACTTGTCAGAGTGGATCAATCGAGCATGCAAATTAACAAAATGACCCCACATGCGAGAAGGGTGCCTGAATTCCCAGCTCTTTTGTCAATTCCTCAAGTCTTTCGGCTCGATCACTAACTTATCCTGCGCAACACGATAATTTACTGACGTCCTTTTCAAATGTTTGTGCGGCAAGTTTGAAGCCTTCAACGGTCGTGAGATAGGGAAATACCATCTCCCCCAATTGCACATTCGTCATTCCAACTTTAATTGCGATGGCCGCTGTCTGGATACAGTCTGCGCCCTCAGGAGCGATAATGCTGGCTCCGATCAGCTTGCCGCTGTCCTTTTCAGCCACCAGCTTGATTAAACCTCGCATGTCACGGGCGGCAAGTGCACGCGGTACGTGTTCCAGCCCTAACACCGATGTTTTTACTTCATATCCCTTATTACGCGCCTGTGCTTCCGTCAAGCCGACACTCGCAACTTGTGGATCGGTGAAGGTGACCCGAGGCATAGCGCTGTTATCGTATTCTTTTTGATCACAGCAGTTCAGCGCGTTGTGGGCTGCGAGTTTGGCGCCATAGGCCGCCATGTAAATATACATGTCCCGCCCGGTGACATCGCCAACGGCAAATACGCCTTCGCAAGTGGTCTGCATGTGCCCATCAACTTTAATTCCCTGATTTGGCAGTAATTCGACGCCCATCTCTTCAAGGCCCAGTCCGGCTGAGTTTGCTCGACGCCCAGTTGTGACCAGTACCTGCTCGGCAGTGAGGTCATAATGCTGACCTGATTTTTCGTAAGCCAGACAAATCCCGTCATCCGCTGTAATCGACTGATAAACCACCCCGCATTCAACCTGGATACCTTCGGCTACCAGTGCATCCTCCAGCGCCTTGCTCACTTCCGGCTCTTCTGATGGAAGCAGGTGTGAGCGGCAAAAAATGGTCACCTTGCTGCCCATACGCGCGAACATTTGTCCCAATTCGCAGCCAATTACACCCCCGCCGATCACAATCATTGATTCAGGTAGATGGTCGATCTCGAGCGCGCTGGTACTGGTCAGGTAGGGTACCGTGTCGATTCCCTTTATCGGGGGCAAAGAAGCTGAACTGCCGGTTGCAATAATGACCTTATTCGCCCGAATATGAATATCATCAACCTTGATACCACCTTCAACGATCCGCGCCTTTCCCTCGCGATAGCTGATCGAATCGTAAGAAGGTAAGACATCGATATATTTTGCCTGTCGAAGCTCGGTTACCAATGTGGTTTTGTCCGCCATAATCTTCGACCAGTCGCTTATTCTTGCGCTGGCTTCGATACCCTGAAAACGACTTGCTACTTTAGCCTGGTGTAATGTTTCAGCCGCCCGAATCATGGTTTTGGATGGCACACAGCCTATATTGACGCAGGTGCCACCGATGGTTCCATGCCCAACCAGCACTACTTTCGAGCCTTGTTCTGCCGCCGTGA
>Ga0164313_10006756_pt1 | contig 10087 bp, 4 predicted proteins | sample GuaBasSedimGuay4_FD_113735 | JGI IMG/M metagenome (GOLD analysis project Ga0164313, IMG submission 113735) | Subseafloor sediment microbial communities from Guaymas Basin, Gulf of California, Mexico - Guay4, Core 4569-4, 0-3 cm | ecosystem: Environmental > Aquatic > Marine > Hydrothermal vents >...
CAGATCAAGAAAAAGCATTAATGATTTTTGAATCTGAATTAGATACAGAAGCTAGAAACCAAGCAGGAATAAAGCCACTTTTACCTGCTCTAGAAAAAATAGAAAGTATTACGTCTCTGGAAGATTTTCAAAGATTAATTTCTGAAAATATAATTTCAGTTTCCCAGCCCTTCTTTGGGATTGCGGCTTTTTCAAACCCAAGTAATAGTTCTATGAATGCTACCTATTTATACCCAAATAGTCTAGGGCTTCCAGACAGAGATTACTATACCAAAACAGATGCTGCATCCATGAAAATTAAAGAACAGTATGTAGATCATATTACCAGAATGCTTCAGTTTTTAGGAGATAGTAAAGACGATGCGCAATCTCAAGCCCAAATAATTCTTGCTTTCGAAACAAAATTAGCAGAGCCAAGATTAACGAAAGAACAAAGCAGAGATTTCAGAAATTTTAATAATCCACGATCTATAAATCAGTTACAAGAAATGGTTCCTTCCATATCTTGGGAGCAAGCTTTTACCAAAATGGGGGCTACTAAAAAAATAGATACGTTAATCGTAATGCAACCTGCTTATATGGAAGCTGTTCAAAATATTTTTTCTAAAGGAGACATAGATACCTGGAAAACAGTAATGCGTTGGGCAACTCTAAACGAAAGTGCAGGATTGTTGACTACTGAAATTGACAAAGCCAACTGGGATTTTTATAGTAAGACACTAAATGGAGCTAAAAAACAAAAACCAGAAAACGAACGTGCATTGGCAACGGTAAACGGCACTGTTGGAGAGGCATTAGGAAAATTATATGTAGATGAAATGTTTCCGACAGAAGCAAAAGCAAAAGCAGAAGCGATGATTGCTAATGTAATTTCTGCTTATAAAGTTAGGATAAATGCATTGGATTGGATGAGTGAAGAAACCAAAGTAAAAGCAATAGAAAAACTAGATAAATTTACCGTTAAAATAGGCTATCCTAATAAATGGAAAGATTATTCTACCTTAAACGTAAAACCCGAAAACACCTATTACGAAAATATGATAGCTGCAGGTAAATGGGAACTAAAAGAAAATTTTGATAAAATAAATGAACCTGTAGATCGTACAGAATGGGGAATGTCACCACAAACAGTGAATGCCTATTTTCAGCCTTTTAACAACGAAATAGTTTTTCCTGCTGCCATTTTACAACCTCCTTTTTATGATTATAAAGCAGATGAAGCTGTAAATTATGGAGGAATTGGAGCTGTAATTGGTCATGAAATTTCTCATGCTTTTGATGATAGTGGTTCTCGTTTTGATGCTGATGGAAATCTGGTTAATTGGTGGACAGAGGACGATTTAAAAAACTTTACAGAACGTGGGAAAAAATTAACAGATCAATACAGTGCTATTGAAGTATTACCAAATGTATTTATTAATGGCGAATATACTTTAGGCGAAAATATTGGAGATCTTGGTGGTATTTTAGGATCTTATGATGGATTGCAACAGTTCTTTAAAGAAAACGGAAGGCCAGAAGATATTGATGGTTTTACCCCAGAACAACGATTTTTTATGAGCTGGGCTACCGTTTGGCGTACGTTACAACGTGAAGAATCATTAAGAACTCAAATAAAAACAAACACCCATTCTCCAGGACGTTGGAGAGCAACCCAACCCTTAATAAATGTAGATGCTTTTTACAAAGCTTTTGATATTAAAGAAGGCGATGGGATGTTTATCCCTGAAGAAGATCGCGTTCGTATTTGGTAATGTTTTTTAAATTGTAATTTTGAGTGTAGTGAGAACTTTTAACTACACAAGTATAATCTAAGAATAAACCTAATAAATTTTATGTTATTAAATCGTTTCAAAGTATTTTGAAACGTTTTTTTGTTTTTAAGCAATTTTTCATTAACTTGTTGACTCTTAAAAACATGTAAAATAAAACAATAGTTTTATTTCTCCCCCGCATAGTTTAGGTGTTTTATTATTAACCAGCCGTACTTGTTACGGCATTAAAACCTATTATTATGAAAATTACATTTACCCCCCCCCCCTCAAGTATTATGCCGTAATTCTATTTTTATTTTCGGCTTTTTTTTCAACACTTAATGCACAAAATGGATTTACTATCGATACCATTTTGCCTGCAAATTTATGCCAAACCCCACAAAATGCTCCTAATTTTGATTTGTTAGAGCAATTAAGAGCAACCAATGTATCATCAGTATATGCAAGAATGAAAGTTCATGTTATCAGAAAAGAAAGCAGCCCAACAGGAGGACAAACTGTAGAAGGTGTTAATCTAATGATGAACAATTTATATTCTATTTTTGACGAAGAAGGTATATTTTTTGCTTGGGATGGAAATATTAATTACATTAATAGCGACTACTATTATAGTATGAATGACAGTAAAGCAGAAGAACTTATTAATAATTATAATAGTGATACTGCTATCGATTTGTTTTTAGTAGATGACACTAATAGTTTAATTGCCTATACCCAAGGAGTAGGAGTTTCTACAGCTTTAGTTTTTGGAGGTTATCTATTTAGATCTATTAACGGCAAAGGAGGTTTTACCACCATGACTCGCTCTGGTTTTATTGCACATCTTATGGGTCATGTGCTAAACCTATGGGATACTCATTACGGAAGCCCCTATATGGCTGGTGGCGGTTGCCCAGAATTTGTAGATGGTAGCAATAGCACTATTTGTGGTGACTATATAACAGACACACCTGCAGACCCTGGTTTATATTTTGGCCCTTATGGTTTTAATGTTAACGAAAACTGTGTTTATGAACCTTTAGACCCTAATAACCCGCCTTTAGATCCAAACGAGGAAGAATACGACCCCGATACTAGAAATTATATGAGTCTCACACCTTTTTCTTGTATGGATAGTTTTACTAACGAACAGTCTAAATTTATGAAAAATGCTATCTCTAATCTAGAACAATTTAATACCATTAATTTAACCAATATAGACCATACTTATATTAGAACTGTAGATGATTGTTTTGTTTGCGGTACTAAAGATTTTATAGTCCATACAAATTTAGATATTAATGATATTAGTGTGTTTTCAACCAATAATATTCAAACACAGATTTTCCCTATAGATAACACCTCGTTTACTGTTAAAGTTTCTAGTTTAGTAGCTCCAAATAGTGAAGGTTCGCAAGGTTCTTTTAGTCTTGTTAGCCCTACAGGTAGTAGTTTGGTAGTTGCCAAGCAAAACGTATGGGTAGGAAAACCACAAACCATCCCTAATGGCACTTTGTCTGGTACTGGTGATGATGATATCCCTATTTACCCAGGTAGTGGTGCCTATCACGTTTTAGGAAACTTGCAACAACGTTTTGGCGGCTTTGAATACGTAAATTGGGAATACCCAGAACCCAATGCAGAATTAGAGCAAGGAGGTACAACAAGTAACGGTGTTTGGGATTATTTAGAGTACAATAAGTTTTTTATGTTAGAAGGCTCTTATAGCGGTAGTCACACAGGTTGGGTACGTGGCTATGGCATTAACCCTTGTGGTGTTGGGGAATATGAAAATAATAACGAAATCTGCGTAAAAAACTATGGCGATGGAGCCCCTGAGTGCGATCCCCAACCTCAACCTATTATCTATTACCCCAATCCTGCAAACTCTATATTAGAAGTAGATTTATCGCTACAAGACTATAAAATTTTTAATGTGGTGATTTACGATGAGACCCAAACCATTCGTAAAAGCGAACAAAGCACCAATATTGTAAAATCGCTAAATGTAATAGGTTTAGAAAATGGCACTTACTACTTACACATTTATGATGGGAGTGCGTTAATTTTAAGTAAAATTTTAATTATTAATCATTAAAACTTAATAAAACATACAGCGTTTAAAACGCTGTATGTTTACTAATATTTATTGTTGTGAAAATTATAATCTCTATGATAACTTGTATATGCTGTTGGCAACTTACCCTTGCACAGTACACTCAAGTACCCGACCCTAATTTTGAACAAGCACTCATAGATTTAGGCTATGACGACGTATTAGATGGACAATTTTTAACAGCCAATGTGCAGAACGTACTCACCCTTAATGTAGATGAAAAAAACATTTTTGATTTAACAGGTATTGAAGCCTTTGTTAATTTAGACCAATTATTTGCCTTTGATAATAATATTAATACCATTGACTTATCTCTATTACCTTCCAATTTATGGACATTAGACTTAACACAAAACAATCTTACCGATATAGATTTGTCTTTTATACCAAATGTTGTTAATCTTTATTTAGGTACTAATAACTTTAATCATATTGATGCTTCCAATTTAACCAATGTGTTTATATTTCATGTAAGTGGACAAAACTTAACAAATTTAAACCTAACAAATTGCTCTAATTTATTTTCTTTGGGTTGCCTAGAAACCTCCTTACAAACCTTAGATTTAACAACTTGTACCAACTTAGCTTATTTTAATGGCCACAACTCCCAATTTACCAGTTTAGATTTTTCTGGAAATCCAGAGGTGGAGTCGATTTTAGCATACGAAAATCCGTTAGTGAATATTAATCTACCCGATAACCCTATGTTGGATTTATTAGGAATTTCTAACACTCTTTTAACAGAGTTAGACATCACTCACTGCCCAAATCTTTCTTTTATTGATTTTAGTTATACGGATATTACGCAAATAGATTTTAGCAACAACATTGCTTTAAAAAGTATAAATAGCATATATACTTCTTTAGAAACTTTAGTCATTACTCACAACCTTAATTTAGAAACAGTATATATGCCTTGGGGTAATATATCTGGAACAATAGATTTTTCAGGGAGTAATTTATTAAGGAGCTTTGTAGTTTTAGAAAATCCTGTTGATGCAGTAATAAATACTGAAGGAGCACCTAATTTAGAAGAATTAGATTTACAAGGCAGCCAGATAACTGAGCTAGATTTAAGTCAAAACACGTTACTTACAAGTGTTTATGCATTAGAATGTCCAAATCTTCAATATGTAAATATTAAAAATGGCGTTAACGGTAATTTTTACATTTTTGCAACCGACAATCCACAATTAACTTGTATGGTTGTAGATGACCCAAATGCAGAAAACCAGTATATTTTAGTAGATGAAGATATTACTACTTTAGTAGCCAACCCTGAAGATTGCGATAATTTAACGGTAAACGAAAATGAGTTACAGAATATTATAAGTACTTACCCCAACCCTGTAAAAAACAAATTACAAATAAATACCCCAGAAAATATTACCATCAACCATATAGAAATATATGATGTTTTAGGTAAACAAGTTTTAGATTGTGACAATAAAACACAACTCGATGTTTCTGGTTTGGCTAGTGGGTTGTTTTTTGTACATATATTTACAAACCAGGGTAGCTTAGTTAAGAAAATTATAAAGGAGTAAAAACAATACAAACCTAACGGGTTTCAAAAACCAGTTAGGTTTAATTTTAATTTATTCTGTAACGATTATTATTTCTAAACTATCTTTAACAATCAGGTGTAACTCATCCATATCAATCTTCTTCTTAACAACAATAGCATCAGTAACCACAAACGGTTTTGGCATCATATTTTCGGCTCTTTTGTTGATGCTAAATTGTGGATGAGTCAATAAATCACAGGAGTATTCCATCACAGTAAAAGTTGGTGATTGCTCTTTTGCAATGGTATACGAAACCTCTAAACTGTCATTATCTGACACATAGTACCGCACCAACTCTTTACTCTTAATTTTTTGAGATGCATCTTGCTCGTTATTGTCTAATGGCAAGTTTTGTCCATTAAATGAAAGGGATTTAAAAGCTGCCCCCTCTTCTGCATACAAACTAATCTGATTTACATGTCGCTTCGGAATGATGGTAAAAGTCACATTTTTATCTCCGTTAATTATGGTGTCTTTTTTTAATACCGTTTCAAAAAACGAAATCTCTTTTTTAGGGGCTTCCGCAGCAAAAGTATATCCTTTACTATATTTACTTCCTGAAGCATTGTTGATGTATTTAGAAGCCTCTTCAGGGTTATCTCCTAAATATCCTTTTGTCCAATCGTCCAGTATCTTATCGTACGTCACCCAATAAGTGGCATCACTATCAGCATCTTGATAATAGACCAAACTGTTTGGTTTTTGTCTTTCCGAATTAAAATCACTTGCCAAATGTGCTTTTACAAAAAAGACAATAGCAAGTAGAAAGAATACAATCGAAACCATTCTTTTCATTTTATAAAATCCAATAACGGGTAATAACAATCCAAAAAGTAATACTGTAAAAATGGTGCTAGCATAAAGCATTTTTAAGCCTAAACCAACAGGGAAAAACTGAATGTGCGGTGCAAATAAGAAAATTGCCAGGGATGCAAGTAAGGTCATTAATAGTAGGTTTGGCTTTTCTTGACGGATTAATATCCATAAAGAAAGTAATCCAAAGAATATTGGAAGAATAAAAAACGCGGCTCCTTTTAAATAAATTGCCACCAAGGTATTGATGATTAACCAAAAGAAAAGAGGTGCTATTAGTAAACTTGCTACATTATTGCTTTTTGAAAATCGGTTGTAAATTCCAAATATAATTCCCAGCGTTACTAGAACAAAAAACCAAATATAAGTATGTCCGTTATAGGTAAATCCGTGTTGAATTTCTCCATACTGAGGGTACATTACCATAATTAATTTCCATCCATAAAACCCAAATAATCCACAAAGGATAAGTGATAATAAAAAAGGACCAAATCCTTTTATCATTGATTTCCCTATAAGCACTCTTTTTTTTATTCCGAAGAAAACAAGAATCAAAAATATAATGATAGCGATTATAAGCATTGGCATCACCCAAGTAAAGGGATAGCTAATCATTTTTAAAATAGGGACATTAATATATACATAATCTTCGGTAGATTTAAGCAAGGAAAGATCGGCATCAGCAAAATAATGAACCATAGGCAGCAAATATTCTCCTTGATGTTGCAATGTATTCCTATCTAAATTTTCATAGGTGTCATTTGCGGTGTGATAGTCAAAATGATCATCGATAAACGCAAAGAAATATCCATCAATATCGCCATCTTCTCTAAAAACAGTAGAATCGGTATCGTTGGGTAGCATTTTATAAATGCTATACATTAATGAAGATGCCGCAGGATATTTTACATCAGCTTCTATAAAAGCTTGGATGAGATTTTTGTTTCCTCCATTGGTTTCCACAATCATATTACTAGGACCACCACTTCCTCTGGCTTCAAAGTTTAGAGCCAACCCAACCTCTTTTGCCCAAGGATGCTCGTTTACAAATAGTCTTGCCCCATCCAATCCAACTTCTTCCGCATCGGTTATTAAAATGATGATATCGTTTTTTGGGGTTTCCCCACTGGCTATGTAGGCTCTTAGGGTTTCCAAAATAGTAACTACTCCACTTCCTGCATCACTGGCACCAAATGACGGTGTTAATGCACTGTCATAATGCGATAGCAATAACAAAGATTTTCCGTTACCAGTTCCTTTAATTTTAGCAATAATATTTTTAGATTTATCAAGGCTTTTCCACTTGGGATTCATTATAAAACCCTCTTGGACTTGTGTTTCTAATCCTAAATTCTGAAGTTGTTCTATAATATATTCACGTACACGTTCGTGTTCTAATGTTCCAATATAATGCGGTTTTTTGGTAATTTCTTTTAAAGGAATTAAAGCTCTTTCTGAAGAAAATTCTGTTTCAGGAATTGAAGAGGGTTCACCACTTTGAGGCATTAAACTATAAAAACTAAAGTATACTAATCCGAGGATTAGTAGTAAAGATAAAGGGGATTGGAAACGTTTCATCATTAGAATTTTGAATTATAAAAGTACTATATTAAATCAAGTTCTAAGGTATTGTTAATAAAAATGAAAGGAAGCTATTGTTTTTTTGACTACTTTAGGAGGAGTTAAATCATTAGCATTATGGGAATTAAAAGTTTTACTGGGAAGAGATCAAAGCTAGAAAAAAGCACTTCGGAACAAATTAATGTTTCCGATTACATGACACGAAATCTAATTGTTTTTAGTCCGAAACAATCGGTATTAGAAGTAATGGATTTATTGATAAAACACAATATTTCTGGAGGCCCTGTGGTAAATGAATCACAGGAATTAGTAGGAATAATTTCTGAAGGAGATTGTATCAAACAGATTAGCGAAAGTCGATATTATAATCAACCTATGGAAAATGTTACTGTAGAGGAACATATGATTAAAAATGTAGAAACCATACATGGTGACATGAATATTTTTGATGCTGCTGAGAAGTTCTTGACTTCAAAACATCGTAGATTCCCAATTCTGGAAGACGGCAAATTAATAGGACAAATAAGTCAAAAAGACATCTTAAAAGCTGCGCTTCAACTTAAAGGATATAGTTGGTAAAAGAAAAGAGGATAATTACTTATCCTCTTTTCTTTCTTTTATCTTTTTAGGCTAAAATGCCCTTTAAATTCTTTTATTATACCGTTTTCTTTGTATTCTATTCTAAACCAGTAATCACTCGAAGGTAGTGGATTGCCATTATAGGTTCCATCCCATCCCTCGCCTAGTGGACTGATCTGTTTTAACAACTTTCCATAACGGTCAAATATATAAATTTTTGCCGTAGGATCACCCGCTGCGATGCCAATGATGTTCCATGTGTCATGATAGCCATCCTCATTTGGAGTCATAAACCTAGGGTAATCTATCACGCCTACATCTATAGTTACTGATCCACATCCATTAATATCTCTGATAGTTATCGTATGATCCCCAGCCTCTACATCGGTAAAAGTACCGCTGTCCTGAAAAGGACCATCGTCCAACTGAAACTCATAAGTACCCTCTCCAGTTGCATCTGCCTCTATCGTATGCAACTCTGCAAAAGCACCACTTACCACTATAGCACTATATGTCGTCGGTGGTGAAGAAGTCGTTACCTCGGTAGTAGCCTCTGAACTACAGCCCGTAGCAATCTCGGTCACTATTACCGTATAAATCCCCTCTTGCAAGGCTGTTAAAGAGGCTCCTATCTCTCCAAGTAAAGTCTCTCCATTTAATTGCCACTGAAATATGTATAACGAAGGATCCAGACCCGTATCTATCACCGGTGGAGAAATACCTCCCTCTCCAGGTATAGAATTCCCCTGCTCATCCACACAAAGCCCATAAGTATTGGCTAAGGTAACTAACGGCAACTGCTCTACCTTTAATATCACTTCCGTAATAGCATAACATCCCGTATTTACATTATTCACCCTGGCGTAAATCACCTGTGGGTTAATCGTATTTACATACAGTAATGGTAAGGGACTTGTCTCGGCCTCGGCCGTTTCTAAACTTCCGTAGAATACTAAAATGTAATCCGGCGCACTCTGTCCTCCTAAAATCTCGGCCTGTAATTCAACATCGTCTAAATTAAACTCCGCAATACCATCATTGTCATTATAATAATCACAAACCCTAAAAGGCTCTAAGGGAGTATTGGCAACTGCGCCCTCGCGCTCCTCTATCTCAAAACTCTGTGTCGATACAAAACACTCCGTGTCTATATTATGGATCACTACATAAATAACCTGAGGATTGCTGATGTTCGTGTAAGCCTCCGGCTCTTGTATAGGATTCAACATCGCATCTGCATCTGCCTGACTCTCGTAAAACAATACCTGATATATACTCGGATCCTGACCATTTAATATCTCATCGATCTTCGTGGTTAAATCAAAAATAGCCTCGCCATCTGAAGGTATCTCACAGATAATATAATTGCTGATCACCGCACTTCCATCTGGTAGCGGATCTACTATTAATTCTAACTCCACTATCTCAAAACAAGAATCCGGATCTGCAGCATCTATCGTTGTGCGTACATAAATAATCTGCGGATTAGTACTATTGGTATAGGCCGTTGGTGTAGCAATAGCTCCTGTAGCAGTGAGCGCATCATCGTAACTCTCAAAATATGTTAACTCCCAACTCTCCCCATCTAATATCTGATTGGCCCTAATGGTTAAATCAAACTCCTCTATCCCATCACCAGGATTGTTTATATCACACAGAACTATAGGATCCGGATC
>Ga0164313_10006757_pt1 | contig 10086 bp, 9 predicted proteins | sample GuaBasSedimGuay4_FD_113735 | JGI IMG/M metagenome (GOLD analysis project Ga0164313, IMG submission 113735) | Subseafloor sediment microbial communities from Guaymas Basin, Gulf of California, Mexico - Guay4, Core 4569-4, 0-3 cm | ecosystem: Environmental > Aquatic > Marine > Hydrothermal vents >...
CAGCTTGTCAGAATACCGGGAATTTCTGAAAGTTTTCAAAGGTACAATTCCACTGTACACGCTAGACGCAAGGAAGGATGATATGGTCCGTACTCTCGTCAAAACGTTGCTCTATCGAATTGACCCGATGTTAACTACAACTGACTAGCAATAATCGTTATACTCAGCGGACACATTCAGACAGCTGTCAGCAAAGCTCCGGAATGCCATGCGAAAGGACACGCTGAAAAAGAACCAGCACCATCATCCGTACTCTGGGAATAAATGGACAATGAACAGAGATGAAATAAAATCAATACTAGTTGGTTTTATCAACAAATCCAGTCACATAGAATCAGCTGCGGTGATGACGCGCGATGGGATACCGTTGGTTTCCTGCCTGACAGGCGGAGTAGACCCGGGTACCTTGAGTGCTGTATCGGCTTCACTGCTTTCTCTTGCCAATAAGACACTCAGTCAAATGACCAAGGGAAAATTGCAACAAGTTCTGATTCAGGGTGACGAAGGCTTCGTGCTGCTGGTGGGGGTTGGTGACAATGCTGTCCTCTCTATAACATCCGAGCCTGACTCGAAACTCGGGATATTGCTGCATGAGGCAAAATTGTCCGCCAGGAAAATTGCCAGCCTGCTGTAGGGAACCGATACCGCAGACATGCTTATCCGGTTGTCTTCGGTAGACATTGGTAACCCTGGGATTGTTCTTGTAGGAGCCGCGTCTCGCGGCGATATACGTTTGTTTGAATTGAAAAATTGCCGCGGGGACGCGGCTCCTACACTCGCACAATCCAAAAAAGCTGTTCCCGAATCAAAGCGGATAAGCATGGCCGCAGAAACGTTCCTGCGGCACAGATTACTAGTTACTCGGAAACGAGAACTGTGCCCCTTCACGCACACCGGCAGACGGCCAGCGCTGTGTAATGGTTTTGCGGCGGGTGTAAAAGCGCACTGCATCCGGGCCGTAGGCAGACAGGTCGCCGAACAATGAGCGCTTCCAGCCACCGAATGAGTGATAAGAGACCGGCACTGGTAGCGGCACGTTAATACCGACCATGCCAACCAGAATATTATCCGCAAAGTAACGGGCTGCTTCACCGTCACGGGTAAAGATGCAGGTGCCATTACCGTACTCATGATTGTTGATCATTTGCATGGCCTCTTCCATGCTTTCCGCGCGAACTACCAATAACACGGGGCCAAAAATTTCATGTTCGTAGCAAGTCATGCCGGGTTTCACGTTATCAATCAGTGTGCCACCCACATAAAAACCATTCTCGTAGCCGGCTACTTCCGGGTCGCGTCCATCAACAACAATCGTCGCACCCTGCTCCCGGGCACTCTCGATATAACCGACTACCTTATCCTTATGCTGCTGCGTGATTACCGGACCAAAATCATTGTTACTGTCACTGAAGGCGCCAACCTTCAACGTCTCCATCGCCTTTGACATCTTTGAGACCAACTCATCGGCAGCCTCGTCGCCTACACACACAGCAACAGACAGCGCCATGCAGCGCTCGCCCGACGAACCAAAAGCAGCACCATTGAGCGCGGCCACTGCGTTGTCCATATCTGCATCCGGCATGACAATGGCGTGGTTTTTGGCGCCACCCAGAGCCTGACAGCGTTTGCCGTGGGCGCTGGCGGTGCTGTAGATGTACTCCGCGATCGGTGTTGAGCCAACAAAACTGACCGCCATTATCCGCTCATCTCTCAGAAGTGTATCGACCGCTTCCTTGTCACCGTTGACCACATTCATGACACCATCGGGCAGGCCCGCTTCCTTAAGCAGGCTTGCAATCAATAACGCAGAGGACGGATCCCGCTCGGAAGGCTTCAGAACAAAGGTATTGCCGCACACGATGGCCATCGGGTACATCCACAAAGGCACCATGGCGGGGAAGTTGAACGGGGTAATGCCCGCGACCACACCCAGGGGTTGAAACTCACTCCACGAATCAATCGCAGGACCCACGTTTTTGGAGTGTTCTCCCTTCAATAATTCCGGTGCATAGCAAGCGTACTCAACATTCTCGATACCGCGTTGCAGTTCGCCCATGGCGTCGTGAACAATCTTGCCGTGCTCTTCGCCGATCAACCTGCAGATCTCTTCTGCGTTTTGCTCAAGTAAGTCCTTGAAACGAAACATGACGCGCGCGCGCCTGGCTGGCGGAGTGTCGCGCCACCCGGGGTAAGCGGCCTGCGCAGCGGCAATGGCTTCCTCAACTGTTGCTTTGGATGCCAGCGCGACCTGCTTTTCAACCTTACCGGTAGATGGATTAAAAACATCTTGCGTTCGCGTGGTATCGCTACGGCTTTCACCGTTAATCAGGTGACCAATCGTGTTCATACTTTATTACCTTTTAATCTAATTCGCTGATGGTATCGCCCAGCGCACTCATCAATGTGTCAATCTCGTCATGTTCCACGGTAAAGGGTAAACCCAGCTGGATGGTGTCGCCACCGTAACGGACATAAAAACCTTTTTCCCACATACTCATGGCTATCAGGTAGGGGCGCAGCATCGGCTCACCCGGGGCAGCTTCAATCGTCAGCGCACCAGCCAGCCCATAGTTTCGAATGTCGGAAATATACTGTGTGCCTTTCAGAGCGTGCAGAGAATCCTCAAAGGCCGGTGACATCGTCCTGACACGCTCGATCAAATTATCGTTGTCCAGGATATCCAGCGAAGCAAGACCGGCAGCACAGGCAACCGGGTGCGCTGAGTAGGTGTAACCATGCGGTAGTTCAATGGCATACGCGGGGCCACCTTTTTCCATAAAGGTATCGTAGATTTCCTGCTTGCAAACTACTGCGCCCATCGGCACGGTACCGTTGGTGAGTTGCTTGGCGGTATTGATGATATCGGGTGTAACTCCAAAGGCCTCGGCCCCGGTTTTGGCGCCCATACGACCAAAGGCGGTGATCACTTCGTCAAAAATCAGCAGGATGTTGTGCTGGTCGCAAATGTCCCGCAAACGCTGCAAATAGCCTTTTGGCGGTGGCAATACACCGGCAGAACCGGCCAAAGGTTCAACGATCACGGCGGCGATCGTCGAAGCATCATGTAAAGCGATTATCTCCAGCAACTCGTCGGCCCGCGCGGCACCATTTTCCGGCATGCCTTTCACATATTTATTTTCCGGCAACATTGTATGCGGCAGGAAATCGGCTGCAAGCGTTTCCCCGTACAGGGCCCGATTAGCCGGCAATCCGCCGACACTGATCCCACCAAAATTAACACCGTGGTAACCCTTGGAACGGCCAATCAATTTGGTCTTGGATTGCTGGCCTCTTTTATGCCAGTAAGCACGGGCAATCTTCAGAGAGGTATCAACAGATTCCGAGCCGGAATTGGTGAAAAGAACCCGGTTGAGGCCTTCGGGCATAAACTGCGTAATGCGGTCCGCCAGTTGGAATGAGCCAGGGTGTCCAAACTGGAATCCCGGGCTGAAATCGAGCTTTTTGATCTGTTTGCTGACCGCCTCGGTAATTTCCGGACGGCTATGGCCGGCGCCACAGGTCCATAGACCGCTGAGACCGTCAAATATTTTGCGGCCATCGGCACTGGTGTAATAGTTACCTTCGCCGGAAACAATAATCCGGGGGTCTTTTTTGAAGTCACGATTACCGGTAAACGGCATCCAGTGGGCATCCAGTTGAGTCTGGGTCAATCCGGCCAGTTTGTTGTTCATAAGCACGATAACGCTCCTGATTATCAGTGATGGAATTAATCGAACTTTACAGCTTGCACAATGTTTTGTAAATTTGATTCTATCAATCTTTAGATCGGTTATTATCAAACATTAATAAATCAAGCATTCCAGGAGAAAAAGTGACAAAGAAAATTGTAATGGGACAGTTAAGCGACATCGAAATCCGCCGCTTACGTGTGTTCAGGGTGGTTGCCGAGGCTGGTGGAATTTCCGCAGCGGAACTCGAACTCAATATCGGCCGTTCAACCATCTCGACACACATCAAGGACCTGGAGATTCGCCTCGGCGTTACGCTGTGCCGGCGCGGGCGCGGGGGCTTTGCACTGACCGATGAGGGCAGGCGAATTTACCAGGCTACCCTGCGCTTACTGGGTTCGCTGGACGAGTTCCGGGCAGAAGTTGATGACCTGCACCAGAGAATGACCGGCCATATGAGTATCGCCCTGTTCGACAAAACAGTCTCCAATCCCGAGGCCCGTATCGGCAAGGCATTCCAGTTGTTTGATGACCTGGCGCCGGAAATGAGCTTAGAGGTTTACGTGGAGCCATTGAATGAAATCGAACGCGGGGTTATGGAAGGACGTTTCCAGGCGGGACTGATACCGGCACACCGGACATCACCCAGCCTGGATTATTTGCCGCTGTTTAATGAGCAGATGTATCTTTATTGCGGGCATGGCCACCGGCTTTATCCGCTCACGGACAGCGACATCGGCAAAGCGGATATCCTGGCCTGCAAGTACGCAGGCCTGGGTTATCACTCCCCCAACATGGAAATTGGTCACCGCCTGGGCATGAAGCGGGATGTGACCGTCTACGACCAGGAGGCAATTGCTCACCTCCTGCTGTCAGGACGATACGTCGGCTATCTACCGGATCACTACGCCAAACCCTTTGTTGAACAGGGGCTGATCCGCAGTATTGGAACTGATATTTTCCAGTATCGCTGCGAATTCCTGGCCATCACGCGACGTTCACCTAAACCATCAAGAGCAGTCCGGACGTTCGTGGATTGCTTGGTGAAGGCGCACGGGGGTCAGGCGGTTTCCAGTGCCTTTTCAGCCGGCACATAATCATAGCCAAGATCACGCGCAACATCTTCGTATGTGACCATACCGCGATGCACGTTCAGGCCTTCCAACAAATGTGGATCATCCAGCATTGCCTGTTTGGCGCCCTTGTTGGCCAGTGCCAATACGAATGGCAGCGTCACATTATTCAATGCAAACGTTGATGTGCGCGGCACAGCACCTGGCATATTGGCGACGCAGTAATGCACGATACCGTCAACCATGTAGATCGGTTCTTCATGTGTGGTCGCATGGGAAGTCTCGAAACAACCACCCTGGTCAATGGCGACATCGACAAGGACTGAGCCCTTCTGCATCGCAGCAAGATGCTTGCGGGTAACCAGCTTGGGTGCGGCCGCACCCGGGATCAACACCCCACCAATCACCAGGTCTGCATCTTTAAGATGGCGTTCAATCGCATCCGAGTTGGAATATACACTCTGTACACGGCTATCAAATGTGGCATCAATGAACCGCAGCACATCTGCACTACGATCAAGTACCACCACGTGTGCTCCCATACCAACGGCCATCTGAGCCGCATTAAAACCTACCATGCCACCACCAATGATGACCACCTTGGCAGGCTCTACGCCAGGTACGCCACCAATCAATACACCGGAACCGCCATGCGCCTTTTCCAGGCACCAGGCACCTGCCTGGATAGAAAGCCGTCCGGCTACTTCGGACATCGGCGCTAACAAAGGCAAAGCCCCGTTCCGGTCTGTTACCGTTTCATAGGCGATACAGGTCGCACCACTTTTAATCAGGTCTTCCGTCTGTGGTGCATCAGGTGCCAGGTGAAGATAGGTAAACAAGGTCTGGTCCGCACGCAACATGGCGCGTTCGACAGCTTGAGGTTCCTTGACCTTGACGATCATCTCAGCTTTATCAAATACATCCTGGGCCGTTGCAAGTATCCGGGAGCCAACGGCAATATAGTCATCGTCACTCACCCCAATACCCATGCCGGCATTGGTTTCAACAAAGACTTCATGCCCCTGACTGGTCAGCTCGCGGACCGATGCAGGCACCAGGCCAACGCGAAATTCATTGTTTTTTATTTCCTTAGGGACACCAACTCTCATGAGAACACCTTTAATATGCGTATGAAAAACTATTTTAACTACATTAAAGTAGTTTTTTATGCTATTAATACACCAAGTGTAGACTATATATCTGGTTATTCTGTTTTATAAAGTGATTTCTATGAGCAGGCAACGAAAAACCCCGAAAGTACTCGACCGGACCGACCGGCGCATACTTGAATGTCTGCAGGCCGATGGTCGCATTTCGAACGTGGATCTCGCACGCAAGGTCAACCTGACACCCACGCCATGTATCGAGCGGGTCAAGCGCCTTGAGAGGCATGGCTACATCCGCGGATACACTGCCCTGCTTGATCCGGCACTGGTCGATGCCGCCTTACTGGTATTTGTTGAGATTGATCTGTCACACAACTCACCCGATGCATTCCGCAAGTTTCGTGATGAGGCCCGCCGTCTGCCGGAAGTCCAGGATTGTCACCTGGTATCGGGGAATTTTGACTACCTGATAAAGGCCCGTGTCAGCGATATGAAAGCCTACCGTGAACTACTCGGCGAAAAGATACTCTCACTCCCCGGGGTTAACGGGTCACGCAGTTACGTGGTGATGGAAGAAATAAAAGAAACCCTGAATCTGCCACTATTCTGACAGGAAAAACATGAGTACGATCATCATCCAGCATGACGACTGTTTACACCACAACCCGGGACCCAGGCACCCGGAATCTGCGCAACGCGTGAAGGCGGTCATGAGCGGCCTGGACGGAATCAGGGGTTTACAGAAACTTCCTGCCCCTCTGGCAACCATTGAGCAGATCACGCGCGTACACCCGGCAGAGTTCTGGGCCGGGTTACAGGCCGATGAGCCTGATGAAGGACATTTTGCAATCGACCCGGACACGTTACTGAACAAGGGCTCGATTGATGCTGCTTTGCGTGCCAGTGGCGCGATCTGTTTCGCCGTTGACCAGGTCCTGGCCGACAAGGCACTGAGCGCATTCTGCGTGGTTCGCCCGCCCGGTCATCATAGCGAACCGGACAAGGCCATGGGCTTCTGCCTGCTCAATCACATCGCCATCGGCGCCCTGCAGGCGCTTTCCCACCCGGGAATCAAACGGGTTGCTATCATAGATTTTGATGTCCATCACGGCAATGGCACACAAGCGGCTTTCGAACAAAACCCGGACGTGATGTATGTATCCAGTCACCAGTATCCGCAATATCCTGGGACCGGTCACATTGAAGAGGTCGGTGTTGGCAATATCCTGAATCTACCCCTGGCGGCAGGTGATGGCAGCGCGGCGTTCCGCAGCGCATGGAGCAGGTTGGGATTACCGGCCATCCATAGTTTTGAGCCTGACCTGATCCTGATCTCGGCCGGCTTTGATGCCCACGAGCGTGACCCGCTGGCGCAATTGGAAGTACAGGATGCCGACTTTCACTGGATCACGGGCGAAATCCGCGATCTGGCCACCGATAGCAGCCAGGGCCGCGTAGTATCATTACTGGAAGGTGGCTACGACATGCAAGCGCTGGCCAGCGCCAGTCGCGCACATGTACAGGGATTAAAATGGTGACATATTCAGACGCAATACTTAAAGGTAAAGTTGTCTCTGTACATGCGGGTCACAATGATGACCTGAGCAAACAACTACTCACCTCAGTAATGGCAGATATCGGAGGATTTTCCGGTGACAAGCACCAGGGCCATGAGCGTAAAACCTGGCAAGGGGAGCCGCAAGCTGCAGGTACGATTCGCCGCAACGAACGTCTGTGGTCCGGTGTTTCAGTTGAAGAACTGGCCCACATTACCGGGCGTCTTGATCTGACCGAGCCGTTATCCCCCGCCACCGTGGGTGCTAACCTGTGCATTGAGGGTATCCCGGAGTTTTCACTGCTGCCCAAGGGCAGTACGTTGTGGTTTCCTTCCGGTGCGGTGTTGGTGGTAGAGGAATACAACCCGCCCTGTGCTGACATGGGGGCACAGATAGCATCAAAGTACTCCACCCGCTCCGGACAGCCACTCACCAATAGATCATGGCTGCGCCCGGCAGCAGGCCGGCGTGGGGTGGTCGGCGTGATTGACGTCCCGGGTGAAATCCGTGCTGGTGATGAAGTGGAAGTGCGCGTCTATGAGGAACCTGTCATCCGACTGCTATAGCTGGTGCAGCTTACAGCCTACTTCTTGCGTATAGGCAAGGTTGTCTGGAAAAAGCCTGGTATCTAAATTACCCGAATAGAATAACAAGCTATGGGTGATCTGGATTTGAATCGTGTCGACTCGATAATCATTGGTGCAGGACACAACGGCCTGGTCTGTGCCGCCTACCTGGCAAAAAAGGGTCAGAGCGTACTGGTGCTTGAGTCTTCGGATTCCCCCGGCGGGCTGGCCGAAAGCCGTGAGTTCCATCCCGGTTTCAGGACTTCGGTCGCACACTCCATCAATCATTTCCCACGAAAAATTATCAAAGACCTCGCGCTTGGATCGTTTGGATTTGGTGGACCGGCAGAGCCGTTTCCGACCGTCGGCCTGAGCCTGGATGGAAGTCACGTCGTCCTGCATAAAGATAAACTGACCGGCGTCAATGAGAGCGATGCAAAGTCCTACCGGCAATTCTCCAGCTTGATGCAACGATTCGCCGACAAGCTGGAACCGTTCTGGCTCAAAACTATACCAAGGGTGGGTATCAACAGCCTGGCCGACCTGCTGACCTTCGGACGGATGGGGTTGAGTGTGCGAATGCTGGGTAAAGCGGACATGCGCGAGTTCATGCGTATCACGACGCTGCCAACCCGCGACTTGATGGACGAGAACTTCGAACATGACATCCTCAAAACAATGCTCAGTTGGGATGGGCTTGCCGGCTCGAAACTGGCTCCGCGTTCACCCAATCACGCCGTGCTCGCAATGCTCTACCGCAGAGCCGGTGAACAGCATGGCAGTGTCAGAAGCCTGATTGAAGCACTTGCTTCTGCGGCACGTGCATCCGGTGCCGAAATCCGTACCTCAACAGCCGTCGAAAGCGTACTGGTCAAGGCAGATGACGGGGGGCTCAGCGCGCAGGGTGTGAAACTGGCCAATGGCGAGACGATCGAGGCAGACCGCGTTATCTCGGCGGCGGATCCGCAAACAACCTTCCTGAAACTGGTTGGTGTGGAGAACCTGGAAATTGAATTTACCAACCGGATCCGGCGATTACGCTGCGAAGGTTACGTTGCAAAACTTCATCTTGCCCTGAGTGATTTGCCAAATTTCTCCGGCTTGCGCGAGCCGGGTGGTCGAATAATCATCGCCCCGGATCTGGATACCATCGAGTTCGCATTCGATGATGCCAAGTATGGAGAATGCTCACAGCAACCGGTCATGGAAATCGTCATTCCCAGCCTGTATGACAACTCGCTGGCACCGCCAGGGAAGCATGTACTCTCAGCCCACGTCATGTATGCACCCTACCAGCAAAATGGTGGTTGGGATGACGCAAAACGCGAGGCATTCACCGAACGGGTCATCGACACGATTGCACGCTATGCGCCCGGGATCAGAGAACAGATTATTCACCATGAATTACTGACGCCGCAGGACCTGGAACAAGGTTTCAATGTCACCGGTGGTCACTGGCACCACACCGAGTTTGCGCTGGACCAGGCCTTAATGATGCGCCCGACCTATGAGGCAGCACAATACAGCACACCCATACCCGGCCTTTATCTTTGCGGCGCCGGCAGCCATCCGGGCGGTGACCTGACCGGTAGCCCTGGCCACAATGCGGCGCAGGAGATCCTGCGATAATGAACACATACGACGCAATTATTATCGGTGCGGGCCACAATGGCCTGACCAACGCCGCCTACCTGGCGAAGGCCGGGCTGAACGTCGTGGTGCTCGAGAAGAATGACTACATTGGCGGTGCATCCGTCACCCGGGAAATGCACGATGGCTGGCACTATTCCAGTGCATCTTATGTTTGCAGCATGTTGCGCCAGGCGCTGCACCGCGATCTTGACCTTACCCGGCATGGCTTGTTACTGGTGCCCTACCTCGGCACGGTAAATTTTGCCGATGATGGTCGCACTCTGACTGCTTATACCAACCCGGAAGCGGACTACCTCGAACTGAAGCGACATTCACCACACGATGCGGATTCCATGTTTCGCTTCCAGACCGACATGGGCAGGTATGCCCAGTTCATCCGCAAAACCCTGTTGCGCACGCCTCCCGACCCAACCTCGTTCAAACCACGGGATATCAGGGAACTG
>Ga0164313_10006758_pt1 | contig 10086 bp, 16 predicted proteins | sample GuaBasSedimGuay4_FD_113735 | JGI IMG/M metagenome (GOLD analysis project Ga0164313, IMG submission 113735) | Subseafloor sediment microbial communities from Guaymas Basin, Gulf of California, Mexico - Guay4, Core 4569-4, 0-3 cm | ecosystem: Environmental > Aquatic > Marine > Hydrothermal vents...
GCCCAACCATTAAGGAAGAATCAGGGGTAGAATCGGAAGCACTTTTTTGTTTTCTAATGGGAATTGAAAGAGTATAAGGCGACAAATCAGGAACCCCATTTACTTCAATATTAGAGATTTCGTCAAACCCTTCTCCGAATATTTTTTCATCTCCTCCAATTCTTACAATTCTTCGCTTATCATCTTGACTAATCAATCGAAGTTGCTTAAGTATTCCAGTTAATTTTGGAAGAGCATTATCATTACATTCAAAACTTATTTTATTCATTGTATTTCTCCTTATTTATATTATTTCGAATCCCATTACTCTTGCTTTACCGTCTGTTTTATTAATAGTTGTTTCGTCTTGTTTATTAACAGCTACGCCCCAATCACTTATTTTTATTTTGACTTTAGTATTCCCTTTAGGCCAAATACCTAATCCAAATGAATTATCTGCATTCTCTCTCATATCACAACGCCAATCTTTATAATATTTACCTTTTTTATATTTGATTGTTTTATTGAATAATCCACATCCATTTTCATCATGATTTCTAAATGCATATAAATATTCTTTATCATATTTAAGATTATATTTCTTTGCATATATTTTAACTTCGTTTTTCTTTTGAATAAGTGTTTTCTTTTTACAAGTTGATTTTTGTATTTTAATATTAATTTCACTCTTAAATTCTTTCATAAATTTTTTACTGAAGTTACTTAAATTTTGAGAAGATGATATATAATCCCAATTTATTTTATTTTTAAATTCTCTAATAAAATCTTCACCAAATTTACTTACGGTCTGATATTTGGATATATAATCCCAATCTACTTTATTTTTAAATTCTCTAATAAAATCTTCACTTAAGGTCTGATATGTTAATATATAACACCAATTTACTTCATTTTTAAATTCTCTAATAAAATCTTCACTTAAGGTCTGAGAACATGATATATTATTCCAATACTCTGCATTGTCTATTGTATTTTTAAATTCTTCTACAGAACAATCGAAATCTAATTTTTTGACTAATTGTTTTATTTCTTTTGTTACTTTATTATTCATTATATTTCTCCTTATTTAATTTATATGTTACGTTATGCATAAATAAATATTAAAATCAAGTATATTTTTTATATTTATTGTTTTTTATTGGTTTGGCCCGTTTAACCTCCAATATTTCAGTTTTGCATTCATCTTGTTGTAATTCTATACCGCATTCAGAACAAATAACGCTCGTATGTCTATTGTTCCATTCTATCAAATCTTCTAATGTTTCTTGATAATGTCCACAATCAGGACAACTCCATTTTATTTTAACAGTATTGATTTTAATATTCAAAATATTTATGCAGCCTTATTAACTTGTTTTTTAACCGATTGTTTTTTAACCGATTGTTTTTTAACCGATTGTTTTTTAACCGATTGTTTGTTTACAGCGTTGTCAAATTCTTCCTCTGTCCATTTAGATTTCTTTAAAATCTTTTCCCATTCATCTATAAAATTCAAATTATCAGAATAGATATTTTCCCATAAGTTATCGAATGCGGACAATATATTTTTAAATGATGATTTTTTATTCATTGTATTCCTTTATTTTGCAAACTCTACAAGATAATTCAAATTAGCTTGAGACAAATTATAAACAATCATTTCGTTATTATAAACACCAGACTTACTAGCTTTAGCAAATGTAGAATTATATCCGTTTTTAGGAAACGATTCGTATGATCCGCTTGGAACATAATATTTACCCATAGCAACATCAGCTAAAAACATAAAGCAATTATTGTCTTGACGATTTCCACCCCAATATCCATAAGCGTAATTTAAAGCTTTGGTACTTTGATCGGAAAAATACAATCCATTTCCGAACATTCGACCTGTGACATTAGAAGAACTTGATGGAGGAATAATCAAGCCTCCTTTAAGAATAGACAATAAGTTTGAAGCTCTACTTCCATGCCATAATTTCATAACATTGCCTATTTTATTTCCGCTTTGATCAAAAGCGGTTTTCATTGTATTTATTGCAACAGCATAAACTTTTTTAACTTTAAGGTGGTGGCATGAATGCATAGTTTGTTTAGTCTGATTATATTTCTTATTAATCCAAGAAATTGTTTTTTTATCGTCAACCAAAGAAAGTTGAACATCAAACACTTTTTCTTCAGGTATATCTATTTTCTTGTTAGTTACAGGATTAGTGGTTGCAGAAACTAATGAGGCTTGAAGTGAATCTACAATTGCCTTTTGTTTTTGTACTTCTTGAATATTAGACCAAAAATTTCTTACTTCTAATTTTTTCCGGCCAATATCTTGAGGAACCAACATAAGATAGTCATTAGTTCTTTCCAACATTCGAGAATCATATGTTTGTTTGGATACCATGTCACCAATTTTAACAAGAATATTATTAGCATCATCAATATTATCTTGACAAACAACACCTAAAGGAGTACTAAAAAGGCCAGTGGTATCATTAAATGTAATCATTCCACCAGTTGAAGCAACAATATTGTGGGCGTTTACTTTAGTTAAATATTCAATTAATTTTGTAACTATTGGATTGCCTTTGGTTTTAATTTGTTTCTTGGCGATTTCTTTAAGGCGACTTTGATCTACATTCTTGGAAGGTGTTTTTACCACTCCTGCGCCTTCAATAACATTCAAAGGTCTATAAGCAATTTCTCCATTTCTTCCATTTCTTTCTTTTTCTTTACATTTCTTATCAAAAAAACTGGAAGCTGCCATTTGTGAACTAAAATCTTTGGTTCTGCTTTGACCTGAATCTCCTACCCTTCCATATTGAGTAGTAATAGAATTGTTATCAAATAAAGTTATATACCAAAATTTATTATTATTGTTACGAATATCAGATTTAATATATTTTGCTTCTCGAATAATTGTAGACATTGTATTTCTCCTTTAATTAATATATCGTTGATTTCTCTATGTTTTCAATTAAGCTAACATAAAGTTAAAAGCATTGCAAGACTATTTTTCGGTTATTTCAACATTATTCTCTTATAAATATCTCTAAACTTACATTGTTCAGAATATAAAGAAGCAAATTTTTTAGCATATCCTTCATCTATCCATACTGTCATTGCTTCACTCCATGTAATATCTTTAATATTTTTGTTGTTTTTGGTAGCAATTACTTTTTTAAATTTTTCAACGCATTTCATTTGCATTAGAAGACGAGGACTAGTATGCGCAGATATTAAAAATTCTTTAAGAATACAATTTTCTTCAGAACAGTAATCGGAACAAATATCATTCAACATATTCTTGTATTCTTTAGTGTCTAATTTAAATTTCTTGACCTTGACTGGGGCAACCATATAAACCTCTATCCACTATATAATCCACAACTTTATCTGTTATATATTTACAATTATTAAGAGGTTTTTCCTTTGTTATTTTCCGAACTATTGTTGATGATGATTCCATAATATTGGATTTAGCATTTAAAAATATATGAGGCCCTTTATTATACCACATTTCTTCTTTATTTTTAACTCCCTGCCTTGAAACAACAATAAATCTTACTAAATTTTTTAACAAATTATATTTTTTCCACTTTTCAAAACTATTAGCATTATCCATTCCAATAATGTAACTAAAATCATATTGGTGAGAAAATTCAGGATCAGATAATAATTTAAAAAGAAAAGAATAAGTTCCACCTGTTAATTTATTCTTTATCTCGAAATCAAAAACTTTAATATCTGTATTATTATAATTAGCAAGTTTACACATATTGATTCTATTTAAGCCAGAAGTCATATTCTTATCATACATATGGGCAAAACAAGGGGTAATCCATACTTCTTCAATATCAGTGTTTTTCAATACGTATTCTGCTAATTGAGAATGTCCTTTAGTAATAAGGTCAAATGCCCCACCTAAAATTGCTACTTTACGTAAATTCTTAAATTGTTTAATAGATTTATGGGTAATATGTAGGCGTTTTGATATACGGGTATTAATTGCTGATGGAGATATACCAAAAACTGAAGCTAGATATTTATTTCCTTTAAAAAGATTAGCTAATATAAATTTATCATCTTCAGGCGTATAATGATGATGTGTTTTTGCTGACATACTCCCCACGAATGAATTCGGGGGCTTTCTTTTCTCAAAAATCGGTAAATTATTTTTCAGTACATATCTTCTATTAGATACAGAAGCTCTTGTAAGACCTAATTGTTTACTTACCCAAGCAGGACCCTTTTTATCAATATGTTTTAAAATAAAAGTATCTTCCATAATAGTATATCGATGCCATGTAGTTATAGGGTGAATATTTAATCTCCTTACCCTATCCGCTATGGTCATTTGTTCGGTAAAAAAATGGTCAGCAAGCCATTTTTGACTTTTATTTAAATTTCGTCTTATAAAGTCATCATCTGATTTTTGAAATTCAATCTTTTGTATTTTATTGCATTTATTTTTTAAAGCCCAATAAACTTCGTCTGGAAAATATGCTAAAAGTCTATCTTCATGCTGTATTGATTTAATTTTTCTATACCCTAATTCAGATGGTTTTATTTTATCAATCCGCATAACGAAATCATTAATAGACAGACCTTCCCCTTTAAGAATTATTTGTCGTATTTCTGTTGCTAATTCCGATAATTCTTGAAGACTTAATCTGTATTTTGTATCACTCATTGTTAATTATGAAGGCTGGAGGCATATGTCGTTTATGTTCTGAATTACGTACTAATTTTTCTATTATATTGATTTTATTTATTCCATGATCAGTTATTAAACCACCTAAACTTATTTGATCTGAATTAAAAGCATCTCTATCCATAAAAAACGAATCTAATTTTTCATAAGTAATACCTAATTCGTCTTCATCTGTTTGACCACCCCATAATTCAGCAGAAGGGGCCTTGTCAATAATAACTTGAGGGACTTTTAATTCTTTTGCTATCATTCTAACTTCTGTTTTATAAAGATCAGCTATAGGTTCTACATCAACCGCTCCATCTCCATATTTAGTATAGTATCCGATTTTAGCTTCAGTTTTGTTTGTAGTTCCCACCACAATTCCATTATATTTATTAGAATACATATATAGGATAACCATGCGAACTCTAGCCATTATATTTCCTAATGTTAATTTGTCTAGTTTTCCATTTCCTAACATTGAAAAAGATTCAACTGGTTCAACTATATTGTTTAATTCCCAAGGTATGTTCAATGATTCAATTACTAGTTTGGAATCCTGTACTGATTGATCCCTGTAAGGCATTAAAATTCCCAAAACGTTATTTTTTCCTAATGCTTTCACAGATAAAGAAGCTATAACTGCCGAATCAATACCACCGGAAATACCTATAATTGCTTTTTTATCCCCCATGAAATCTTTTAATTGTTTACATATCTGATCTATTATATTTTTTACGTATTGTGTATTAATCATTTAATCCATCCTGCCTTTCTTTCTGTTTGAATATTTAGTACTTTTTTTGCTTTTTCTTCAATAAGAGTCATAGTTATTTTACCTGTTCTGGCAAAATTAAGCCATTGTAAAGCATTATTGGAGTCAACAGGGTTTGCTTCCACAAGAGAATTTACTTTACTATCAAATTGATTTGCTTCTTTATAACAATTCATAATTACTCCTTTAAATTTTTTCTGTAATACGCTTGTAAATTAATTCTGCAATATGTACCTTATCTCTTACTTTTTCACGCTGATCTTTTCCCAACCAATCTTTCATAATAAGCATTCCAACATGTTCTCCTGCTTTTTTCATTGCCATTTTATCATTAGCAAGAACCATATCTAATTTATTTTTTTCCATTAGTTCTTTAGCAATACCAACCATTTCTCTAGTTGTTTTTCCCACTGTAAACTTAAACCCTACAAGAATAGCGTCAGGATTCCAAGTCCTAAAATTAGAAATGACTTTAGGGGTTTTAACAATAGTTTGTTTCATATAATTAATAAACCCTTCTAAATCTTGACTACTGACTTTAACAGGTTTATCTCTATTGAATGTAAAATCACTGATCGCCATGCATTGAATAACAACATCCATTTGAGGAACTAATTCTTTCATCACTTCCATTACAGAGTTAGTGTCGGTTGTAATTCTTCTATCATACCCTAAAACAGATTGATCATAAGCATTAGGGGCATATGCTTCTTTAGGGGCAACATAATATAATTGATGTCCATGAGAAATAAATTTAGAACCAATCATAGCTCCAAGTCTTCCAGTGCTGATATTAGTAATAATTCTAATATCATCAATATATTCTTTAGTTCCACCAGATGTAATAGCTATTTTTAATTGTTTCATTGTAATATTATTCCTTTTCTAATGTAAATTCTAATCCTGTACTTCCTTTATATTTGTCAATTAATTTAAAAACAGCGCTACATTTTTCACACCAAAAATTATCATGTGTATCAAACCAAAATGATAAAGGCATACAAATAGAACTTGATGCTGCTTTTCTATTACAAACTGGACAATCAAAATAGTTTGCTACAATTTCTTGCGTTTCTAAATCACTAATTCCAGATGTGAATTCTATTAATTGTTTCATTATAATTTCCCTTTCGGTTTTGATTTTATTACTGATATAATTAATTCCACTAATGATTTTGTAGTCATTAATTTACCTTTTCCTACTGTTCCACAAGCTAATAATCCTTCCATAGGTTGAATAATTATAACATTATCGTCTCTTAATATATCTAAATTTCTTTTAACTGTAGGGTGATTAAGCATTCGTGTATTCATAGCGGGACAAACTATTTTTAAAACATTATTAGGGATAGCTAAATATGTATCAGTAACTAAATTATCTGCAATCCCATTAGCCATTTTTGCAATCGTATTAGCTGTAGCAGGAACAACAATAAATACATCAATATTATTTTCGGGTTCAGATGCAAGAATATGTAACGGAGTACCCCAATCAATTTTCCAACCATAATATTTATTGGCAGTATTACGAATTGTTGCTTCAGTTACAAAATTAAGAGAATTAGGGGTTTGCATAACAGATACAAAACAATCATTCTTTTTTAAGCCAGAAACAATATCGACAGCTTTGTATGCCGAAATCCCTCCTGTAATTGCTAATAATATATTCATAATTAATTTCTTTATTGGCTTTCCTCTATTCTGTATCCAATTAAATCCCCAATAGCGTATTCATTTGATTTTTTTACACATTCATGAAAACTTACTTGAGAGGGTGGAGGATTGTCAGAAGGTACATGATAACATGCATTTACTAAGTGCATATAAGCTGAATTTACTCCTGATTCACAACCATCAAATATTTCATTACATCTTCTACACTTATATTCAAATACGGCCTGTTTACTTAATTCTTGTTTTGCTTTTGTTTTATTTTTAGTCATTATTTCCCTCTTTCATTATTTTAAAAACTCCTGTACCAATTAATAACTCAAGTGAATATCTATAAAATGTAGTTGGCATACTTATGCGTTGATGTTCTAAAGTATATGTTCCATCATCTTTATTTAATGTAGCTATTATTCCATCATCTCTTTGTAATCTTTTAGGTTTTATTGCGTTATGCATTATTACTCCTTAAGAATTCTGGAACGATCTCCCATACTCTATTTTTTATTTCAGTTGCTCCACGATATTTCCTAAGCATTTTACCTGCAACGCCAGACGCTAAATTAAACTGTTGACCATTACTATTAATATGTCTAGTGTCAGGCCATAATTCATCGGCTAAAGTTTGCGCTGATATTTGTTTGTATCCTTTTTTATAAAGAGAAACTAATGCCAAATTAAATTCTTTATTATCTAAATCATCCATAAATAATAGGCTTTCTAATTTTTTTCGCATGTTGTTTGCAATACAATTTCCCATATCGTTTATATTTGCCGTTACGTTTGCAATTTCTTAAAAAGGGCCTTCCATAATCTGTTTTTTCTGAAATATGAGCTTGGCATTGAAATTTATTCGGAATTTCTTTTGGGGTATTTTTTTCAAGTTCTTCTAATATTTTTTTATGTTTTTTAAAGAATTTTTCAATTTCTTTCAACGATTTGGCTTTCATAATATTTTCCTTCCTTATTTATTAAGAACATTATGCATAAAAAATTAAAAAAGTCAAGAATTATTTTACTTTTTTACTTTGGCCGAATATATCTTGTTTTTATCTATAAAACAGACATTTCCTGAATTATTAAACAAAGACATAGAAGAATCGAAAGGAGGATTATTTATAAATTTACCCTTATCTCCTTTGAATATTCGAACTTTAGAATCATAAATCATTATGCAGACCCCATTAGGCAAAACAGTTAAACGAATCGGAGCGAAAGAGACATCGCCTGTTTTATTTATTATATATGTAGTAAAATTATCATTAAAAATTAAAACAAAACGGTAATACACTCCTTTTCTTTCCGTCATAATACCACATATATTCCCTTCGGCTTTAGCTTCTAATATTCTATAACCATTAAGTTCTTTTATTGGCTTAAATAAACATTTGCCTTTTTCATAAGGTAATGTAATATGACATTTTCCAATTAAATCTTGAAAAATAACACCATCAAAAATTTTAGTAGCATTTTCTAAAGCATTACAAGCCACTCTTGGTTTATGCAATATTTTATTTCCAAATTCAATAAATGTATGTTCCCAAATTTTTCCATCTGATAAAGAATAAATAACACTATCTTTATACATCATGTCAGAAGCAACTGTGCTGCTAATTTGTTGCCCATTAACTTCTTCAAAAACAAGTATATTATCTTTAAGTTTACAAATAACAAGAGACATATTTGTTGATTCGCAAAGTAATGTTTTATACCCATCTATATTTACAGGTAAGGGTTTGTTTTCTTTATAAATTTTAGATTTAGTAACAACATAATTAACACCTATAAAATTAAAAGCTGACAAAATATTTTCATCATATTCAATAATCAAGTTCGTATCAAACCCTTCATTACTTTTAATAAATGTAGAAGGAGCTATAACTAAAACTGTAATAGAATCTGCATAAGGAGGAATTGATCTATTATTTTTTATAAATACATCTTTGAACCAATTTAAATGAGCTTTAGGAATAACAGAGAAATCATTACATACCCTGGGAAGAGATACGTTTTTATTAAATACAGAGACCCCATCCCCCATACGTTTTATCCATTCATTAGGTTTATAGTCGGGATGCCTACCTTTATATGGATGGATATTTATATATAATTGCATAGAGAGAACAGCAAATGCAAACCAATCACTAAATTCAGTAAAACCATTCTTTTTAATAAGTGGATCCCTAATAGATTCCATAATAGCTGTTGCTTTATAACTTTTTGTTTGATAACTGTCTACATCTATAAAATAAGGAGTTTTAAAAGTGGGAGAAACAATGATATTCATTTCATTTAAATCTACAATAAGAAATCCTTCTTTATGTATTTTTTCTATGGTTTTTTGAATTTCTGTTATTAATTTAGTAATATCTTGACCAGAAATATTATTGTTGTTTTTAAAAGACTTGGTAAAAAGCTTACATAATGGATGAGTATTCTTTTTGAATGCCATTGTATAACCAACAGGTTTGTTTTTTGAATTATAAATTACGTTTTGTGGGTTAAGAACATTAGCGGCAGAAATAGTACTAAGTTCTTGCATTTTGGCAACAGGAATCATTTTAACAGAATCATGATATATTTTATATGCTGTTTTGTTTTTAGTATAAATATTAGCTTCGCCACCAGCCCCAATATAATTTTTATCTGTTAATGAAATTTTGCCTTGGTTTTTAACATGTAAATCAAGTTTCATTTTTATCTTTTATTAATTCTAAAAATCGTTTTTCTTGATTCCTCATCGTTTTTCTTGATTCCTCTTTTATATTCGTTATCAGCTAATGTCGAAAGAAAATATACAAATTCTATAAACCATGTCTGATTTACTATTGCCGTTTCTCCTTAAATTATTTCAAACCCCATTACTCTGGCTTTACCATCTTCTTTATTAACAGCTACTCCCCAATCATTTATCTTTACTTTGACATTTGTATTTCCTTTTGGCCAGATACCTAATCCAAATGAATTCTCTTCA
>Ga0164313_10006759_pt1 | contig 10085 bp, 2 predicted proteins | sample GuaBasSedimGuay4_FD_113735 | JGI IMG/M metagenome (GOLD analysis project Ga0164313, IMG submission 113735) | Subseafloor sediment microbial communities from Guaymas Basin, Gulf of California, Mexico - Guay4, Core 4569-4, 0-3 cm | ecosystem: Environmental > Aquatic > Marine > Hydrothermal vents >...
CCTCCGGTGAGTTAGGCCCATACCCATCAGGATAATAATTACCTGTAAGAGAATCATAAACATATTCTCCATTCCAGTTCGGGTTTTCCCTGGCCAGTTGTTCTGCAATTTCGGGCCTGATTGATTTCATCCTCTCGAAAGTTTCAGAAATATTATCACCTGATTCCTTCTCAAATGCTGTTCCCCAGGCAATATATGAAATGCTATAGCTTCCTGCATCAGTTGGTGAGAAAGCATTAAAGGATCCAAGGGTGTCCGACCAGCGGTAATATTCCTGATGGTTCTCAGAGTAGCTCCTGTCAGCTGTCACTTCGATTTTAAAATCTGAAATTGGCTCCACAGAAGTTCGGAACACAAAGGCATCCTGGTATTTTTTAAGGTATGGTTGGTTCAGGGTTGAGTCGGTTGTTATCCATCCCTTTTCTCCGGCTTCCTGTCGCAGGTCTTTCTGGCTTCCAAAGGTGAAGCCAAGTCCGGGTGCCCCTTCGCTCCAATTGGTCCCCAGTAAATCAGGCTGAGGAAGAAAACCCGGCAATGCGGTTCCCTGGCTCTGTGAATAGGTGATGGTTGTCTTTTTAATACCCAGTACGACCTTCAGTAAACCTTCACCAATGATTTTAAAGTAGTTCACCTTGGGCTTCTCTAAAGTATCTGCTTCAGCTCCTTGGTCCTGTGCTTGCTGTGTCCCTCCCCGATTCCTTGGGGGTGGGCCACCACGCTGGCGTTGATTCTTAGGCCTGAGCAGTTGCTTTAAATATGGTGACTTGTTATACAACTTGTCAAAAGCCAGATTTCCATTCAATTGTATGGTCCTGGAATTCTCAATTTGATTTCCCAGGCGCTGCTGAATAGATAAAGGTGATGCTGTCCAGCTATAACTTGCCTGGTATGTGAAGGTGGATGTTACCCATTCAAGAAATGGCAGCTTGTCAATGGGGATGACATAGTTTATAGAGAAGTTTTGAACGAAACGGTCCATATTCCCAAAACTAAAGATCTGGTTTTTAACACTGACGGTATCTTGTCCTTCGCTGTCATACCATTCACTGTTCTTATGTTTACTGCCGGGTGCTTCATTAATGTAGGTTTTGGCAAGGGCATTATATTGTATCGACAGGGATTTTGCAAGGTCAAACTTCAGATCATAATTACGGTCCCAGTTCCAGGTCTTGTTAAAGGTAGGCCGTATCTTGATCACACCAAGGCTCTTGTCCCTCAGTTTCATTTCCCCATAGGCACGGTTCATCTCTGTTGTGAAACTGAATGACTTAGGAAGGTAATAAAAGTTAAAGTCTTTAATGATAAGTAGTGCTTTTGTCTTGGAAATGAAACCGATCTTTTCAAAAGGCCTTACATTTTTCGGGGCAGTGGCGAAATTATATCCAAATCCTCCCCTATATTCCTGTAAAAGATCATATTCTATGTCTACATTCCTGTTGTAGATCTCCGAATATGCATAGGTAAAGTTGAAGTTCTCAATGTCATAAACTCTGGGCTTTTTTGAGCTTCCTACCCGATCTTTCCTGATATTCATGAAATTGATATTCTTGCGCTGTGTATAATCCACTACCAGGCGTTTCACCGAGTCCTGTTTGTCTTTTGCTACGTATGAATCAAGGTCTTCCTGAAGTAAGATATCAGGATCCAGGGGATTATACTCCGGAGTAATATGTGTTTCAGAATAGTCAAAATGCATTGGTACCCTGATGCCGGCTTTTTCAGGGAAGAACTTTCCGAGTTGAAGGTCAGTTGAAACATCGAACTGGGTGAGGGATACCAGGTTAACATCGTTAAGCTTGCTGTCGAGGCTGGCAAAACCTGCTGAAGTACGCATTCCTGCTACGGTTACCTGGCCGAAATCGGCAAGTTGTGCTTGTATGGTTGTGGTTGCCGCCCAACCGCCTTTTTTGTTGAAATCAGTAAGTCTGAGTTCATTAACCCATATTTGAGCACAGATTGGTTCCATCTCTATCACTCCCGGCTTTTTGGGATTTCTTACACCGATCATGATTGTTTTCACGTCACTGACGGTTGGTGATCCAAGCACGGTGACTCTCCGGTCGCCGGAATATTCAACATAAGGGAAGTTCAGGTGCACCTGGCTTCCGGGCTCCCGCATGGCAATATTTCGCCTGTGTTTGACATCTACCAATTCCTCAAGGTCAATCTCAAAGCTATTAGAAGACGGCCAAATACTTTCAGGATCTGTTGCCGGGGTTCCCCATGGTGTAAATGTCAGGGGTACTTCATATTCATAATAGTTTTCTGTAAAGTCAGACCCGAGCCTGATAAAACAAGTCAGGTCACCGTATTCCAGATCTTGCGATTCAAGTGACTTTTCAGCATGCACATACATCTTCATTTTTTTGTACTGCCTGAAATCAAAGCTGGTTGTTTTGTATGCAGCTCTTGCATCACCATCGACCAGCCCGCACACATTCAGTACCATTGCCTGCTCATTTAACCTTACAAGGTTGGTAGTCCCCAGGTTGGTCTCTCTCTCGATGCCGGGAGGTATCACATAAGGGATAGGCTGCCTGAAGCCATTTTCTTCGATATTAAGTGTTGAAATGTCGAATGTGGTGAGCGCCTGGATGTCATCAGGAATATATTCGCCGGCAGAGAGAAGTGAATGCTGGTATTTCCTCCATTCACCCCGTACCAGTTCAAAGGTGGCAAACCTTAGCACTACAGGGCGTTCAAAGTCTTTCATGAAAACACGCATGAAACGAATGGATTTAAAATCTGTTATGCCACCAACAGCACGATCAGGCTGGCTGATCGGGATTTTAAACTGATACCATTTAGTGCTGGCTATTTTATTATTGGGCAACTGTACGCCCTGGGCCAGGAATACATCAGTGATATACTGGTTTCCTACTTCCATCTTCGCCGGATCCAGTTCTATCTCGTATTGGAAGTAGCGTTCTGCTTCACTGAGGGTATTGTCGCGGTTCAGGTCCTCACCATCCGGCAAAGAAGTTGCAGCCGTAGGATATGCTTCCGGATTTTGAGCATCGGTAGGAGAGTTGCCCTCAGCACCGTTAAAGTTCTTATACCTTTCAAGAACGCTGGAAAACTTCGGATCTTCATCGTAATCACTGCCTCTGAAATAATGATAGTTATCAGATGAAGGATCAAGAAATGCTTCCTGGTAAGCAGCTGAATTAGGGCCATATAAAGCAGCAATGGTATCCAGGTATGGGTGCATACCTGATTCGCTATAGAAAAGACGCTCATCGTTGTCACCCAGTCCGTCGTAACCAATATCCTGGTACACACGGGAGTCTTCTTCAGTGTCGAACGACTCGACCAATGCCTGAACATTTGGAACACGTCCCCATCCGGTTTCGTCTACGTTTTTAACCTCTGCCGTAGTAGGCATACCGTTTTCATATGATTTCCGGGAGTCGCGAAGCAGATCTTCAGAGATGTCACCAAGGTTAAAATACAGTTTTCCTTTATTGGTTGAATCTTCGCTGAATGGATCCATCAGCCAAAATTCGATATACTCAACATTGGTCGCTTCAAAGTCGGTTGACTCAATCTTACGCATTACCCCACCCCAGCGGGTTTCAGGGTTATTCAGGTTACCGTTGGCATCTACACCATAGGTATAAGGCCCGGGTGCATCATCATAGTTATAGGGGCCACGTTCGGAAGGATAATAAGCCATGTTGAAAACCGCAATATTCGTTGGCACACCACTGGGGATATCCTTATTCGGGAATACCTCTGTTTCCAAAACCTGCCTGACAGAGTTCTTGGAAAGTTCATCCTTGGAAACATTGGGGGGCACAAGGGAACTATTTCTGTCATAAAACAGGGGATCGATGATATACCAGGCAAACTTGGCCCTGTTTTTACCATAATCGATCTGTGTTTTAAAATTAAATGCACCGACGATATTAGTTTCAGGGAAGAGATCCTCCTGTCCCTGCGGTGTACTGGCTAGGAACCATGTGCCATAGTTCTTCAGGTCTATAGTTGACTTAGCACCCTCAAAGTCATCAATATACGAAGTGCCTGTTTTTCCAATAGCACGTGAATGCCCAGGAAGAAATTGAGCAAATTCGGCATTAACACTGATCATAGAGGGAGCCTTGGTTTCGATGAATGGTATCGCATCAACCATTTTGGTCAGAAACCTCGACTCCGTCTGATAATTCAGATCGAGGCCCCAGATAGTATTATTTATCGGATCATTGCCATAACTGACTTTTTGTGTAAGAGGCCTTTCACGCAGGTTTAGGATAGTACCGCCCATCAGGAAATTGGGATTGAATACATGTTCAACCCGTGCACCCATTAATCGCTTTGTCTGGATGTTGAACAAAGTATTATTCTCCATGGATACATTGATGGGGGTTCCCGAATTCAGAATACCTTCGTTGATGATACGTACACGCCCCAGAGTGTAGTCAACGGTATAATCGACATTTTCTGTAAGTGTACGGCCACCGGCAGTCACTTTAACAGATCCCCGGGGGACATTAAAGGCATTCAGGCTGATCTCCGAACCCGAAGATGATTGGTAGAAACCTTCCAGGATATATTTATTCTTATCGGGGAATTGCTCTGCACCCGTTTTGGTCAGGGTATATAATGAGTCATAACAATAGCGGTTCGCCAAGGCAGAGTCTCCTCCATTATCAATGATCTCGCCCCGGAGATAACTGCCAAAAGGTTCAAGTACGGTGAAGAATATCTTACCATTGGAAGATTGCATTGTACCCCCGCTGGTGGCAGCACCATCAATGAAGTCGAAAAGGCCGTCGTCCGGTGGATTTAATTGCTGGTTCAGGTTGTCGAGATTAAAAACTTTCAGCAGCGGTACTCCCTTAATGTTCTCAGGCCCTTCAACAAAATAACCGGTTGGCACCCCATTATCGTTCCCGGAATATAGAATATTCATAATGAACTTATCCCTGCTCACCTGGTAGGCACCGATGGAATAAATGTTTTTCATCATCAGGTCCCACATGGGTATGCGTGTATTCAGGGAGGTGCTTTTAAGGAGTTTCACAGAAAGACAGGCTGGAGCAACTATTCCCTGGTCTGAGAATTCACCAACCTGTAACAGAGAGCTGTCCTGTCCGATAACGGAGTACTGGAACGCAACGGCGAGGGTCTGATCAGAATTCAGTGTTGTATTGAGAAAAATAAATCCCAGTTTGCCGTTGACTGTATATTCTGATGCATCCAGCTGACGGGCTACTTCAACTTTCTCAAAATCGACACCCGGGTCAAAGCCAAGGCTCTTTAAGTAATTTGAAACAGTATTGATATCACGGATCTTTGCCGTATCAAGCTCTAGTAACAGGGTGTTTGAATTGTTCGATGGCAATGATCTTCCCGGGATGGGATCAATGTTGGAATTATAGATCACCTTATTTTCGCCGAGATCCTGAAAGGCAACAATGTTCCTGTTTTGTGTTACAGCTGCACCGATATTGGTCACCCAAACTTCAACCTTGGTAATGTTAATGTCGGATATTACCAGCGGAAGCTCCGAGAGGGCCAGCTCATATCTATCTCTGAAATAATGTGAGAGAAAGAAATGTTTATTTTCATCGTAATCTACGGCAGTGAGATAGAAATCATTGGATTGTGCCCCACCCTGTACCGTAACCTGTGAGGTTTCACTTTGTTGTTCAGAATACACAGCCGTGACCATCGTTCTTCCAAACTGCAATTTGGTTTTGATCCCGAATAAACTTTGATTGCCGGTGATCAGGGATGTGTTAAGAGGCAGCGATACATTACCTGCTTCAATGAGTTTGATGATCTCATCCTCTTTCCCTTCGTATTTCAGCTGCAGCTTATTCTCAAAATCAAAGGTTGCTTCAGTGTTGTAATTTGTACGGAATTCTATCTTGTCCCCGATCTTGGCTACCACGTTCATCTGTATCTTCATATCGAAGTCGAAGTTTGTGGTCCTGCGCTGTCTTACATTCAGAGTAGGGTTATCGGTTTTATTGTTCATGATCCCAAAGATCAACTCTGCTGACCCCTGGGGGCGGATATCGATAGTGTTATTGCCAAAGATTGTTTCAAAAAACTTACCACCGACATAGATCTTTGGAATGATACCGTCGCCACGATCAACTCCTGTAGAAGATTGCGATCGTTGTTTCCAGTAACTGCGTACGGAGTTTTTTAATTCAAAATCCTGATATTCATCAAAAGTCATGTAGGAAGGGTTCCTGTAATTCAAGTCTCCGATCTTATTTTGAAACTGATATTGGTTGGTTTCTGGGTCATACTCAATTTCAGTGTGCAGGTTGGAAGGGTTTCCCATGTATAACCCATGGGTGTCGGCAGGTACGTATAACAGATCACTATTGTCGTGAAATGGATAAATTAAGCTTATGGGGGCGGTAGTATCCGGCTCGATTGTGTCAGGGGGTAACCAGGGAACAGGGATAGTTTCCTCACCATTTCCAACAGCTGAAGTTTCCCACACGATGGAGAGAAAAGAAACAAAAACAAAAAAAGCGAACAGATATTTAATTATCCGTATCAATTATCCATGTTAGTTTTTACCGTCCTCAGGACGGTGTTGTGCAAATCAATTTTCCTCAAGGTTTGAAGGAAATAGCAGTTAAAGAAGCTTCAGGGCTTCCCTGATAAGCTCTTCAACAGTAAAGGCAGATTCTGGGTTGTTATCTTTAATGCCGGTAAATGCTTTGTCAAGCGCCTTTTCAGCTTGCTTCCTGTTGAACCCTAACGAGGTCAATCCTGTTAACGCATCATTAAAGAGCGTATTGTGCGACATAGTATATTTTTCTTCTAATATATAGCTGCCTTTTTCAAGTTTATCTTTCAGGTCGATTACAATCCTCTGTGCTGATTTAGCACCGATTCCCTTGATCGACTCTAAAAGCTTAACATTTTCGAGGGTAATAGCGGTACTGATCTCATCCGGTGAATATGCTGACAGGATCAATCTTGCCGTATTGGCGCCTACCCCGGAAACAGAGATCAGATAGCGGAAAAGCTGCCTTTCCTGATCTGATGAGAAACCGAACAACATAAATGCATCCTCCCTCACAACCAAATGAGTGTAGAGCTTGCAGTTTTCATTTAAATGCAAATGTGAATATGTGAACACCGAAATGTTAATGAAATATCCAACACCATTAACGTCGATAACTGCAAATGCCGGATTTACTTCTGATACCTTCCCTTCTATATAAGCATACATATAAGCGGATTAATGGTTTATACTTAATGCTGCAAATCTAATAAATATAATAACCTGTTAAAGTTGTCTCTTAGATACTTTCAAATTTAGAAGTAATAAAAATTATGCTTTTTATTATACAAAAAATCTAAGATATTATTAGCTTTGCAGTTTTCTGTTATTTTATTAACAACACACTATAAAACATGGATAACCTATTTCGTAAAGATGCCTTAATTTATCATTCCAAAGGCCGGCCGGGAAAAATTGAAGTAATCCCCACAAAACCATATTCTACACAGCGTGACCTGTCTATGGCATATACGCCCGGAGTTGCGGACCCATGTCTGGAGATTCAAAAAAACCCGGATGATGTATATAAATATACAGCCAAAGGAAACCTTGTTGCAGTGATATCAAATGGTACTGCCGTTCTTGGCCTTGGTGATATCGGAGCCGCTGCAGGCAAACCGGTAATGGAAGGCAAGGGCTTGTTATTCAAGATATTTGCTGATATAGACGTATTCGATATCGAAATAGGTGAAAAAGACATAGATAAGTTCGTAGACACAGTTGTGGCCATCGCGCCTACTTTTGGCGGGATCAATCTGGAGGATATCAAGGCCCCTGAGTGTTTTGAAATTGAAGACAGGATCAAGGAAGCACTGGATATCCCTGTAATGCATGACGACCAGCATGGAACTGCTATCATTACATCTGCAGGCTTGCTGAATACGCTGGAACTGACCGGGAAAAAAATCGAAAACCTGAAGATCGTAGTAAACGGGGCAGGAGCCGCAGCAGTTTCCTGCATCAAGCTGTATCTGGCCTTAGGTGTAAAAAAAGAAAACATCATTATGCTTGATAGCAAGGGCGTTCTGCATAAAGACCGTACTGACCTGAATAAAGTGAAAAGGGAATTTGTTACCGATAAAAATGTCCACACGCTGGAGGAGGCAATAAAGGGTGCTGATATGTTTCTTGGCCTTTCTGTTGCAGATGTCCTGAAAAAAGAACTATTACTCAGCATGGCAAAAAATCCAGTGGTTTTTGCCCTCGCCAATCCTGTTCCTGAGATAGGCTATGAGGAAGCCATGGGAACAAGGGATGATCTCATTATGGCCACCGGCCGCTCCGACTTTCCGAACCAGATCAACAATGTTCTTGGTTTCCCGTTTATTTTTCGCGGAGCCCTGGATGTGAGAGCATCAACCATCAATGAAGAGATGAAGCTTGCTGCCTCAAAGGCGCTTGCTGAATTAGCAAAAGAACCGGTTCCGGAAGAAGTGAATATCGCCTACCACGAAAAGAACCTGAAATTCGGAGATGAATACATCATCCCCAAGCCTACCGACCCACGCCTTATCACTCATTTAGCTCCTGCTGTTGCCAAGGCAGCCATGGATTCAGGTGTTGCCCGCAAACCAATTGAAGACTGGGATGCTTACAATGAAGAGTTAAATAAGAGGCTGGGGATCAGCAATCCATTGATGCGTCAGATCAAGGGACGAGCCAAGCGCGAGTTGCAGCGGGTGGTATTCGGTGAGGCCGAAGACTACAACATGCTTAAGGCTGCAGAGATCGTACTTAATGAAAAGACGGCTATTCCAATACTGCTTGGGAATGTCGACAATATAAATAGCATTATTAAGGAGCACAGCCTCGAACTGGATGGTGTTGAGATCCTCGACCCCCGGTCAGATGCACTTGAAAACAAAAGAAAGGAATTTGCTGATTTGTTGTTCAGGAAAAGGCAAAGGAAGGGTGTCACTTTGAAAACTGCTCATGACCTTCTCATACACAGGAACTATTTTGCGCCGATGCTTGTTGAAACCGGCTATGCCGATGCTATGATCTCCGGGCTGACAAGAAATTACCCATCCACCATAAAGCCGGCCCTTGATGTGATCGGCAAGAAGGAAGGCAACTCACTTGTGTCAGGTATGTATATCATTAATACCAAGCGGGGCCCGTACTTTTTTGCCGACTGTACAGTTAATAAAAATCCCTCCGCTGAGAACCTGGTGGAAATCACTTTGCAGACAAAATATGCTATTGAACAGTTCAGGATACAACCCAGAATTGCATTTGTATCATATTCTAATTTTGGATCCAATCGTGGGACCATCCCGAATAAGCAGCGTGAAGCCATTGCCTATTTGCATGAGCATTTCCCGGAAATGATCGTTGATGGTGAAATGCAGGCCAATGTTGCCGTTAACCAGGAGATCCTTGAAAAGAACTTCCCCTTCTCTAAACTTTTCGGCGGAGCTGCTAATACGCTCATCTTCCCTTATCTTACTGCCGGTAATATTGCATATAAATTACTGCAGGAGCTGGCAGATGTAGAGGTGATCGGACCTATACTGAATGGCTTGAACAAATCGGTCCACGTACTGCCCATTGGGAGTACAGTCACTGAAATCGTTAATATGGTGATGATTGCCGCCCTGGACGGACAATGCGTCCATCGCAGAAATAAGGGTGAAGATTGCACCTGATCCGATGAGCACCATTCCGGTTTGAACCTCAAAGAAATTATTTCAAAGCCGGACGATACTTCTTAATATTTTTATCCTGCCATATCTTCCGGGCGAGAGCCGGGCTCTCTCTTGCTATCATGATTTTCCCTACTTTTGTAACTTTATTAGCTTAAATTACGAATAACTTATATCGTCAGCATGACGAAAAAAAAATTAAAGGGTTTCATTATGAAAAAAATAACTGTTATCGGTGCAGGAAATGTTGGTGCTACATGTGCCAATGTGATCGCACATAAGGATCTTGCCAGGGAAGTTGTCCTGGTTGATATCAAGGAAGGTGTTGCAGAGGGCAAGGCATTGGATATCTGGCAAACTTCATCCATCAATAATTTCAGCACACGCGTAACCGGGGTTAC
>Ga0164313_10006760_pt1 | contig 10085 bp, 7 predicted proteins | sample GuaBasSedimGuay4_FD_113735 | JGI IMG/M metagenome (GOLD analysis project Ga0164313, IMG submission 113735) | Subseafloor sediment microbial communities from Guaymas Basin, Gulf of California, Mexico - Guay4, Core 4569-4, 0-3 cm | ecosystem: Environmental > Aquatic > Marine > Hydrothermal vents >...
AAAATAGTTATTCCGACTGGTGTATTGCTCAGCTGGCCTCAGAACTTGATTATAAAGAAGATGCCAAACTATTTCTGGATCGGTCGGGAAATTATAAAAATGTTTTTCGTGTGGACAAAGGCATGATGTGGCCCAGGGACTCAGATGGGAACTGGATTGAACCCTATGATCCACGCTTTGCCGACAGGATGTATTTTACGGAGAACAATGCTTATACCTACAATTGGTCCGTGAAGCATGACCTGGCCGGGCTATTTGCTTTAATGAATAAAAAACATGGTGCTGAAGAGACGCTCGACCAGCTTTTCAGGGAAGGCCTTGGCTTACCTAAATGGAAGTTCTGGCACCAGCAGCCCGACGCCAGCGGACTCGTGGGTCAGTTTGTCATGGGCAACGAACCTAGTTTCCATATCCCCTATATCTACAACTATTTAGGAGCTCCATGGAAGACACAAAAACGCATTCGCGGCTTATTAGATGCTTTTTATACGGACAATCTTTTTGGCATTCCTGGAGATGAAGATGGCGGAGGAATGTCGGCTTTCGTAGTTTTTTCAATGATGGGTTTTTTCCAGGTGACCCCCGGGGTACCTGTGTATAGCATTGGGAGTCCGGTTTTTGAAAAAATCACCATTAATCTCCCGCATAATAAAAAATTCACCATTGTTGCCAAGGATAGCTCCAAAGAAAACAAATACATACAAAAGGCCTATTTGAATGGTATAGAATTGCAAAGGGCCTGGTTTACGCATGAGCAACTTATCAATGGCGGAAGTCTTAAATTAATCATGGGATCTAGCCCAAACAAACTCTGGGGGAGCCAGGATGAATTCTTACCACCTTCGGCTCTTGATTTCTTTCCTGGAGATACAAAGTAGATTACCCATGAAAATCGCGATCAGTTTCATTATCACCTCCCTTTTAACGATTTCGTTGTAGCGATGAAAGCAGGATATAGTTTCTTGACTGTTTTTTCTACCTGCCAGTAAATATCAGCATATTTTCTGCTGTCAAGTTTACAATGCTCGCTTAGAATCCTTTCCGGGTTTTCCTCGAAAGCCAATCTGAATGCATCGTCATTGGGGTGGAAGGCTCCATTTTCATCCCTGGCTTTAAAAAAGCAGGCCTTTACCCATGAGTCCAGGATCAGTGAATAACCCTTCCCGGTCTCCCGTCCGGCCAGAATCGGGATCATTAGCCGATCGTCAATATTTAGCTTCCTTCCTAAATCGCAACCGACCCGAAAAATAGTATCTCCAAGTGCCCGGTTCGAGAAACGATCCAGGAGGTCGTCAATATGGTTTTTAAGCTGTTTTTCCGTGAACTCATCCGGATACCTGGCTATCAAAATTTTTGCCGATTGCAACATGGTATCCCGGGTGGCCTTTTCTAAAGCACTGTCTTTTAGCGCTTCCCATGTGTACCTGAGGGAAGGATCCTTGAAGTTGGCCTGGTAAGCTAAAACCGCATGCCCCAGGTTATGAATAAATATTTTCCTGTCCACCCAGGCCTTCATGTTTTTTTTGGGAGCGAGGCCAGGCACATCCGGAACACCCTTAATGAATCCCGATTCATCTACAATTAGCGTATTGTAGGGCTCTGCGAAGATCCCAAGGGGATCCTTCTTAAGTCTTTCGCCGGTCATGATGGGCACCATTTTACCAATACTTGTTTCGACCAGACCCACGTATTCATCAAGAGGCAAACCGGGCAGAACCTTTGTGATTTCCCCGCGAAAAAAACCTGAGGCATCCTTTATATTCTCGGCAAAAATAATGTTCACAGGTCCCCTGGCCCCGTCCTCGAACCTGCTTTTTAATCCCCGGGCAATGATCTCCACAAGACTCGCCAGTCCGCGTTTTCCAACCGAAGTGACAATGAGATCTGCTTCCGAAACGGATTCTATGATGTGCTCCCGGTCCGACAAGAGTACTGCACTGATGTTCTTTACCGTGTACACTGTCTCTTTCTCGGGATGATTGCTATCCAGGATACTAACCGTGTACTCTCCCAGGCTATTTATTAAACCAACTACCCCGGGATCGATGTCTGCAAATTCGGTCGCATATCCTGCATTTTCAAAAATGGGTGCTATAAACGACCTGCCGATTTTCCCGGCTCCAAACAGCAATAACTTTTTCATGGTAAGTACTATTAACGTATCGTAATTCTTTTTGTCAGTCGGATTTCTTCAGATGAAGATCCGATCAAAAACTCAAACACTCCCGGCTCAAGTGACCAGGCATGTGCATTGGAATCCCAGTGTTTTAATTCTGAAACCGGAATGTTTACATGAATTTCTTTTTTCTCGCCGCGCTCAAGCTCTACCCGTTCAAAACCTTTTAATACCTTGAGGGCCTGCTTCTCTTTTGAGGCCAGGTCTCTTACATAAACCTGCACTACCTCGCTTCCCCAATGGTCTCCGGTATTGGCAAGCTCGAGGCTTAGCTCAATAGTTTCTGAAACGGAGTACTTTTTCTTATTGCATCGAAGCTTAGAAAAAGAGAAGGTAGTATAACTTAAACCATAACCAAAAGGATAGAGTGGCTCCCCCTCGAAATACATGTAGGTCCTTCCCTTAGATATTTCATAATCGTCAAAGGGAGGTAAGTCCCCTGCCGATTTGTAGTAAGTGAAAGGCAATTTCCCCCCGGGTGTATAGTCACCAAACAGCACGCTGGCAATTGCAGTACCACCGCTCTCCCCGGGGTACCATGCATTTAATACCGCGGGAATGTTCGCGTCGATCCAATTGATCGACTGCGCGCTGCCGGCACAAAGCACCACGACCGTATTTTTATTGGCCCCGTACAGGGCCTTGATATATTCCTGCTGCTTCAGGGGGAGCTCGATCGATTCGCGGTCAATCCCCTCTCTTTCGATATTCTTATTGATCCCCAGTACCGCAATTACCAGATCACTCTCAGATGCAACTTCCTTATCCCTGGCGAACTGACTTTCATTCCTGGATCCGGGTAGCTGCCACATCAGCTGGCAAATCGCAGAGCCGGCTCCATCGTAATACTCAAGCCTGAGTTCATAGGCTCTTCCGGCTTCGAGAGTCATGGTAAAATCATCCAGAGTTTCACTTCTGTCAACCCAGTTATCGCTGACCAGTTTTTCATCAATCCAAAGCCTTACTCCGTCATCTGATTTAACCGCCATCTGGTATTCCCCGGAAACCACCGGGTTTAGAAATCCTGTCCACCGGATCGATCTCGGGAACAGTGGTACTCCAGGATCCGGAGGTTGATTAAGGGGGTCGAAATTGATCATCGCATCGATTCTCTTTATGGCTTCTCCCTCCAGGTTCCTGTTCTTGAAGTACTCGGCAGATAAGCCTTTTTCCTTGCCTGTCGAGCTTGTAAAAAAACGGCTCTCTATTAAGCTGTAGTTCCCGGCCTCGTAGTTCCAGGAAAGAGTAACAACTTCAACAGAACCTCCCACTCTTTGTTCTATCCCGCTGAGCGGATCTACAGCCTCGATAACAGGTTCACCACTGTAATCGCCAAATTCTGCAATGGATGCATTGGGACCTAAGACCGCTATCTTCTTCAGGTTTGATTCCCTGAGCGGAAGCAGCTTACCTTCATTTTTTAACAGGACCATGGATTGCAAAGCAGTTTCCAGGGCCAACTTTTGATGTTTCTCCGATCCAATGATATCGGGTGATAAACCGGCATAGGGATTTTTCTCTTCGGGATCAAAAATGCCAAGCTTAAACCTTGCCCGAAGTACCCTGTAAACAGCAGTGTCTATGTCAGCCACTGAAACTTTACCCGATTCCCATGCAGGTCTCAGGTGCATCTTGTAAACTTCACCGATGCATTCCAGATCTACCCCGGCTTTCAACGCTTCTGCGGCTGCTTCGCTCCGGTCCCCGACATAGTGATGGTGCGATTCCAGGAAACCTAGCGCTCCGCAGTCGGAAACCACGTATCCATTAAAACCCCACTCTTTCCTAAGAAGATCATTTAACAACCATGAATTGGCCGAACACGGGACCCCGTTAATTGCATTGTAGGCACTCATAATTGCCTCGGCCTTTCCTTCCACCACCAGAGCCTTGAAAGCTGGCAAATAGTATTCCCTGAGCGCCCGTTCCGAAATTTCAGCATTGCACTCGAAGCGATTGTGCTCTTCATTGTTTGCCGCGAAATGTTTGGGGGTAGAAACAGTCTTGAGGTAAAGCGGGTCCGGGCCCTGCAGTCCCCGTGTGAAAGCAAGGCCTATTTTCGAGCTCAGGAAGGGATCTTCCCCATAGGTTTCGGGCGTTCTTCCCCACCTCGGGTCACGGGCCATGTTCACTGTTGGTGACCATAGAGTCAGGAGGTCGCTATAGAGTTCTTTTTGCTCCTTCCCCTGCTTAAAATAGTTCCATTTCGCACGTGCCTCATCCGATACCGTTGTACTCACCTGGTAGATCAATTCCGGGTTCCAGGTGGCAGCCAGGCCAATGGCCTGGGGGAATACGGTAAATTTTCCGGGTCGAACCACCCCGTGGAGCCCCTCGTTCCCGTGATGGTATTTATCGATCCCCAGTCTTGGAATGGCTTCGGAGGTGGCAAGCAGGATGTTGATTTTCTCATCCAGGCTAAGTTGCTCCATGAGATCCCTGATCCTTTCATGGTGAGAAAGACCCGTGTCCCTGAATTTTTGCCCCCAAGCCGTGGAACAGACTCCTAACAGTAATAATCCAATGAAGAATTTGGTGCTCATGATAAAAAGATTGTTTTTCAGGTAACCCTGTTCCTGTTTGGTGAATTTGTGCTTTTCATCACAATTTTGCCAGTATTATAGTTCAAGCTGCTTTTTATAAGAATGGTAGAAGGGCTCAATCATTTTTAGTTTCTCACCCTCCTCTTTTTCTTCATACATCCCCCCCATGTAAAAACATGCGGTACCCCCTGAAACTATTCCCCAGGTACAGGCCTCTACCAGGCATGGAGGAGTTTCTCCTTTTTGAACCTGGGAAGTCAGGGAGGCTATGACGCCTCCGGCAAAATTATCACCACAGCCTGTTGTGTCTCCGGCAAACCCAGAAGTCAAGCTCTTGGCGACAGCCTTCGATACAGGCATTTCCATATCATCGAGTTGCTTAAACAAGATCCCTGTTGAGAAGAGGCTCACATTTTTCGCACCCCTTGTTATTATTACAGCACCGGCCCCCTTTTTCCGAAAAAATCGCATCGCATTCTGTATGCTTTCCGTTCCGCTTAAGCGAAGGGCCTCTTCATAATCCGTAACCAGGAGATCAATATTCCGGTAACTCTCATCGCTGCTTCCCAAAGGCCATTTCAAATGAGGATTAAGCTGTTCATTACTGAAATCGTAGACCGTGTTGACCACCGTGATGCAGCCTTTGCTTACTGCGTGGACAAGTAATTCAGTCAAATTGTCGTGCAGGTTTGGTAGCAGTGCTGTGGCACCAAACACAACAATGTCCGAATCAAAAAAAGTATCATCCAGTAGCATGGGCTTATATTCCCAGGCAGCAGCAATGGAATTTATAAAGATGCGCTCTCCATCTCCATGTTGGTAGTCCGGATCGGAAAGCACAAGCGTTGAGGGCGTTTCCATTTCGGATGTGATGTAAGAGCTTGTATTCAGTGGTGTATTTTTCGTAAGAGACATAATGAAGGCTCCATCTTCATCATCTCCCCGGATCCCGTAAAAATGGAATTCACAATCCACATCCCTCGACAGCTGAGATGCATGAATCATGGACACGATGCCAGGACCACCAATGTTTATTTTTTCAGGCGGCCTGTTCGAGGTCAGCTTAGCTAAAATGAGATGAAAATTATCTGAGCAGGATTTTTCAAAATCTTCCCTGAATACCAGCTGCCCGGGATTTAAACCCCCATCACCCCTGGCCCTCGATAAATAAGGAGTGAAAGCGGAATCACCATAGGAGACTCTGTACAAGCGATCTACCAGGCTACATCCTACACCGGATATCTTAAATATCTTACTCATTTACTTACACGAAGTTTTTATAATCTGATGCCAACAGATGTACCGGATCTTCATCTTCAATGATCTCAGGGAATCTTCCCACGGGTGGAGTAAACCTGTTATCAGTATTATCATCATTCACTGAACTTACCTCACCCACAAGCACCTTCCCTTTTCCCTGCTCTCCGTAAAACCGGTGATATATCCCCTGTTCCAGACAAATGCTTTCACCGGGTTTCAGAATGACCTGCCCTCCCGGGGCAAGGGTGCAATTCATGCCATCGATCCTGATCTGAATGTCTTCACGAGAAAAGTCTTCCCCTACATCCGATTTATACAATTCCATAACCAGGTTCCCTCCACCCCGATTAATGATGTCCTCCATTTTACTCCAATGAAAGTGCATGGGTGTTTCCTGATCCTCTTCAACAATCATGATTTTTTCAGCATAAGGCTTCCTATTTCTTAAAGGATTTCCATTTCGAAGCGTGAACAGGATGAGCCCCTGCCTGTGAAAATCCCCCTTGCCGAAATCAGTCAGGTCCCATCCAAGCATGTTCTCGATGATTCCCGTGCAACTCTCGTATTTTCCTTTCCAGTCTGAGGGTTTCCAACCCGACCATTCAGGAAGTTTAAAATTCATGTGATCAAGAAACTCGATCGCGTTTATGATTAAGTGATTGATTTCGCTTCTTCTCATCTTGATTATTGTTATTCCTTCCATCATCTAAGTTTAAAAAAGTATTCCCAGGGTCACAATTTCATTTGGTTTGATTTCAAGGCTGATTATATTTTCATTAAAATCAATGACCCCGGCCTTATCCGTTTTGCAAAGCTCCCAGTTTTTGCCAGCCGATACCATTTGCTGGTCAGGCCTTAACTCAAGCTCATTGATAAATTGCCTTTCGAAAAGTTCAGATTTTGCACCTTCGAAGGGTCCACAAACCAACCAATCGTAGATCTTGTTCTGGGCATTCATTCCTGGTATTGATACCAGAATTAATAGGTTTAAGCCTAATATTTTAGGTCCGGAAAACACGCTTACTTCACTATAAATTTCTTACTCTCAAAATAGCCTCTGCCATTTAAAACCAGCAAGTAAACGCCACTGCTTAAATGTGATACATTGATTTCGTGATGCATATCCTCAACCGCCTCAATGTGCACGATGGCTCCACGCATATTAATCAAACTTACATTGCCGGATAGCGGTTCTGTAAACTTCATCTCCAGGAGATCATTTGCAATTGGCTGCTTTACCCGGATCAATCCGACCGATGAAGCTCTCATCTGGTCTCTTACCCCTACCGTACTTTTTTCAAGCTTTACCGTGTAATCTTCCACCTCCCCTATTCCGAATAATTCGCATGCCTGTGCAGCCATCCCACCACCCTTCATGGAAATCCTCATCCTGGTTTCCCCCTCCAGTGCTGATTGCGGGATGATCAGCTCCCCGGAAATTTCACTTCCCGATTTATCACTAATGATTTTCTCATTGGATTCAAATGATTGATTTTGATTGTAGTCTATCCAAACATTCCACCTGCAGATTAAACTTGCTCCGTCTCTGCTTCCCTGAACGAATGAAAAATTGACTGGAGTGCTTGTAATAAGGTCAATACGAGAACTGGTGAAGTCGCCATATCCCATGTCATCACCACTTACATGCTGAAAATCACCCAAACTAATCTGTTCTATGTAGATACTGTTTGTTGTGTCAGTATCTCCAGTTGACTGGCAGTATTCATCAGAATAATCAGATGCTATAAAATTTATATAATCAATATTAAACAGGTCCGATTCTGCATCAAATTTCAGGGTATGCTTACCACCGGGCAGTGTGACCTGGCCCAGTGAAACAAGGACGAAATTTCCCCATCCATTTGTGGATGAGAATGCAAGTGTTTCGCTTAAATGCTTGCCATCTATTTCCAGCCGAAATCTATTATCATTATTAATAGATGCTACCCGGGCATAAACATGGTAGCTCGTATCTGCTCCCTTAATATCAGAATAATTCAACCATTCGTCGGGCCAAATCCACCCCACATTATATCCACCTTCGGGAAGGGCCGAGATATCCACATCATCGTTGCGATACTCCCCCCCTTCGTTTCCCGGGGTATGGTCCTTGTAGCTAAAGCCAGAACCGGCTATGTCATAATCCTCCAATTCAATTTTGAAATTCAATGAATCTGAATTTCCACCTTTATAGCTTAAGGAAACATTACTTGAGAAAACCAGTTTTTCAGTCAAATTATTGGCTTCGTTTTTTTCTTCAATTTGATTTAAATAATCTGCAATTACCTCTATATTGAATGGTAATTGCGGGGTTTCATAGGCCATGTCCATCTTTACAATTGAGGCTTCCCCCTCATTCAAATTGGGTAATCTTATACTTCCGGAATTTTCAGGCATCCCTTTTATTTCGAAAAATACTGTTGAACTATCGATGGTGGCTGTATCTCCTATGTTCTTCAAAAGCGCATAGATCTCAATGCTATCACCAACGAAAGGGTTTTCGGGTATGATCCAGAGGGAGTCGACAAGCAGATCCGGTCCTGTGTTTAACTCCAGCGCTAATTCTTTGTATCTGTACCACGCTGGTTTATAGACCCGAGGTGAGCTGTCAGTGTCACGCTGTACCAGGCTAAAGTAGTTGTGGTCGGCAGTCGTTTCGGGAGTTCCGAAATAGGTGTATTTAAACTGAAAGAAACGTTCAATTCTCGTATGCTTATGCGCAGCTCTTACATAATTTTCCAGGATATCAGCGTTATTCTCGGAGTCGGAATCCTTCGACCCAAGTTCAGTAATCCATATTGGTTTAAGCGTATCCCCATAGGCATTCATCGTATTCAGCACAACATCTTCAATATTGTAGTTAAAATACTCCTCTGTGTAGGTATAATAGGGATGAATAGACATTACATCGTATGGGTAGTGCTGGTGCCTGCTGTAAAAATCAGCCCATTCCCGGGTCGCAAACAAATCTTCAAGCCATTCTCTGGCAGCAGGGTTGGTGTGCTGGGGATGAAATGCCCCAACTGCATCAATCCCGCCAAAAACAATGCTGGCTGACGGGTCCCACTTGTCGGTATACTTAAATTTTGAATACACCGAGTCCAACAACAGGGCGTATTCATGAGGATGAAGAAACCATACCCCATTCTCTTCATTCCAGATCTCCCAGGAGTGCACCCCCCGGTCACGAAAATAGGGAACTGCTTCTTCTAATGCAGTAAGCAGTTCCATGGGATTTGTATAATGCTCAATCCAGCCCCAGGGCTGCTCGTAAGGCTCAGAAGTTGAAGGGTACGATTCGTAGGATGCCAGCATCATCACGTCAATCCCGAGCTTATTACATGTTTCAATAATCGCATCATACTCCTGGAATTCATATTTTTGCTGCAAGTGAATTCGGATTGTTTGCAAGCCCATCTCTTTGTAATATGCCAATTCATCTTCATCGATGAAGGTTGAGAAAGTTGGTGAGATTCCAAAAAAATCGACTTTACGATCTTCCGATTTTAAGGCCATTGCAGGCAACAAGAGTACGATAATAATTAGCAGGGATCTTTTCATAAAAAAATTTCCTTTAAGGTAACAATAATGCAAAATAGGCTGTCTCAAATTGAGACAGCCTATTTTAGCAAATGTTCTATTATTCTTTAATAAAGGTTTTTACGCTGTTGTTAGTCTTAAGCAGATATAAACCACTGGGGTAACTGCTGATGTCAACTGTATGACTGCCACCATTCACAAGTGCGTCGTACATCTTTACTCCTGCGATACTATAGATGCTCAGGTCGCTACTGGGCGCATCCAGGGTAACATTAATTTCGTTCAAGGCAGGATTGGGATAAAGTGTAAGCGAATAGATATCGTTTTTCTCTATCTCTGTCACATCCGAAACACTTACATCCAGGAATCCCTGAATACCGCTATCATCCTTCGCTGATGCTACTACGGAAACCGTACCCACTGAATCGCCTGTCAGCAAACCATTTTCATCAATTGAAGCATGTCCTGTTCCGGTCACGACACTCCAGTTTACACTGGCTGAGTAATCTGCATCCACGGGCAGGATAGCTGCACTCATCTGTAAGACACTCCCCTGTTTGATGGTA
>Ga0164313_10006761_pt1 | contig 10084 bp, 5 predicted proteins | sample GuaBasSedimGuay4_FD_113735 | JGI IMG/M metagenome (GOLD analysis project Ga0164313, IMG submission 113735) | Subseafloor sediment microbial communities from Guaymas Basin, Gulf of California, Mexico - Guay4, Core 4569-4, 0-3 cm | ecosystem: Environmental > Aquatic > Marine > Hydrothermal vents >...
AAAGGGTTTGATCTTGGAAAAAGAAATGAAAATGGCAGGGTGGATTTTGTACGGATGAAGGAAGGGGGAATGGATGCCATGTTCTTTGCTGCATTTCTTGGACAGGGGCCCAGGACTGCTGATGGCAATGAAAGGGCAAAAGCAAAGGCTTTAGAAATAATTGACTCTGTTTCTGCAGCAGTAAGGAAATACCCAGAATTGGCAGAAATATGTACTACTCCTGATGATGGCTACCAGGCAGAAAAAGAGGGTAAGAGGGCTATTTATTTGGGTATGGAGAATGGCTACCCAATTGGTAATGACCTGAACCTTATCAAATCTTTCTATGAGCGGGGTGTCCGGTATATCACTTTATGCCATACAGCTAATAATGATATTTGTGATTCTTCAACTGACAGGAAAGGGTGTGAGTACAATGGCTTAAGTGATTTTGGGGAGTCTGTGGTAATGGAGATGAACCGTCTGGGAATGATTATTGATGTGTCTCATATTTCCGACAGTTCATTTTATGATGTTATCCGTCTTTCCAATGCCCCTGTAATTGCTTCTCATTCATGTGCCAGGGCCCTTTGTGACAACCCAAGGAATCTGGATGATACAATGTTAGAAAAATTGGCAGAAAACGGGGGCGTAATTCAAATGTGTATATTAAGTGATTATGTTGTGACTCCGGAACCTTACCCTGCAAGAGATTCTGCTTTTGCAGTTTTGCGTAAAAAGTTTCATAATTTTGATGAAATGACGGAAGCGGAAAAACAAGAGGCCAGGTCAGAATGGTCTGCACTTGGAAAGAAATACCCAAGGAAACTTGCTAATGTTTCAGATGTTGTAAATCATATTGATTATATCGTGAAAGTAGCCGGAATTGATCATGTGGGAATTGGGACCGATTTTGATGGGGGAGGGGGCGTTGAAGGATGCGAGGATGTTAGTCAAATGGGCAATATAACCCTTGAATTGGTAAAACGCGGATACACTGAGAAAGAAATAGAGAAAATTTGGGGCGGAAATTTTATGCGGGTTTTTAGAGAAGTGCAAGACCAGGCAGAGAGAAATTCATAGACCAGGTGTTCTTACGATTCTTCTGAGCCTATCATAAAAAAATTACACGTTTGCTAAAGCATTATCCAATGATTCAAACTTTATCTGGTAATCCCGGATGGAACGATTTATTACCTCATGTGCTTCTTCAATACCATAAGTATGGGTGATTTCGCAATCTCTTTTGTTACCAGGTAAGTCCTTGTATGTAAGAAAGTAATGCTTTAACCTTGCAATTACCATTGGAGGGCAGTCATCAATAGTTTTATAGCCACCATAAACGGCATCATTGTTTAAGACAGCAATGATTTTATCATCAGCCTCGTTTTCATCAATCATTCTAAAGCCACCGATTGGACGTGCCCTGACAAGTATATCCCCGTGGGTAATTTCTTTTTCAGTTAAAATACAAATATCTATGGGGTCTATATCCCCTTTTATATCTTTATTGCCGGTTTTTTCCTTACTATATTCAGCGACTTTTTCACCACTGTATGTTTGTGGAACAAACCCGTATAGGGCAGGGACCAGGTTTGAATATTTTTGAGGCCTGTCAATTTTTAGATATCCGGATACTTTGTCAACCTCATATTTTACGGTATCTTTTGGCACCATTTCAATAAAACAGGTAACAACTTCAGGTGCCTCAGGGCCTATTTCTACCCCATACCATGGATGGGACTTATAACGAAGACCCATCAGCCGTCCTATTGGGTCCATTATTCTTGTACTCATTAAGTCTTGTATTTATTAAATTTAGTGCTAAGTTATTATTTTCAATGGAAAAAGGAAGAAGTAATTACATCATTTATAGGTGAGAAATAAGCCTCTCCAGCCCAATTAACCTTGAACCTTTTAGTAATAAAGTATTCTTGTAAGGGGGATCTGCCTCGAAATATGCAATAAGTTCATTGATTTCAGGAAATGTCTGGATACCCATCCCCTTTGTTGCTTCCGTAAAGTTTTTACCAACCAGAATAGTTTTTACATTGGGCTGATCTTTAATTAACTCTGCTATCCTGCGATGCTCAAAATATGTGTCACCTCCCAGCTCCAGCATATCTCCCAATATAAGTATTTTATTATTTTCCTCTAATTTCAGGAATTCATTAATAGCAGCTTCCATACTTGTAGGATTTGCATTATAGGCATCAAGTATAAGTGTGTTATTCTGGGAGTTGAATACCTGGGACCTGTTGTTATGGGGGATGTAAGATTCTACCGCTGATTTAATTTTTTTAGGTTCAAGGCCAAAATGGATACCCACTGCAATGCCGGCAACAAGGTTCTCAAGGTTATAGGAACCAAAAAGCCGGGTTTTTAGATCCAATTCTTCATTGTTAATTTTCCAATTAACCTGCATAAAAGGCACAGAGTTAATTAAATTAAAACTACCACAATACCCGGTGCCGTTTGGATCGTAAGGGATGGTTTTGTCAGAGGGCTTAATAAGGCTGTTAAGTAATCTGTTGCTGGCGTTAATAAAAATACTTCCCTGATTTGACCGGAGCCATTCATAAAGCTCAGATTTGGCATTTACAACCTTTTCAAAAGAACCGAACTCCCCTATATGTGCCCGGCCAATATTTGTTATTAAACCGTGAGTAGGTTTGATAATACTACACAGATCTTTAATTTCTCCCGGATGATTTGCCCCAACTTCCACAATTCCAAATTGTGTTTCAGGCTTAATTCTTAATAATGTGAGTGGTACGCCAATATGATTATTGAGATTACCTTTTGTTGAAATTACTTTCCATTTTAATCCCATAATAGTGGAAAGTAACTCTTTAGTAGTGGTTTTCCCGTTGGATCCTGTAATGGCTATAATAGGAATATCTATCTGTTCCCTATGGTATTTTGCAAGAGATTGTAAAGTTTGCAGCACATTTTCTACCAATATGTTACGAGCATCTTTTTCAAGGGAAGGATCATCTATAATGGCGTAGGAACACCCATTATCTATGGCTGTTTTAGCGTATTTATTTCCATCAAAATTTTCACCTTTCAAAGCAAAGAAAACCGATCCCTGTATAACATTTCTGGAATCGGTTGTGATACCGGAGGTGGCAAGGAAGATGCTATGAAGTTTTTCAATATTCATTTGTTGTTAAAAATAAAAAAACCTCATTAAAAAATGAGGTTTTTTCTTAAGTATTTATTTTTTTACATTCCGGATGGTGACCCTACCCGGATCATAGCACACCTGAAACCAATATCATCGCGTGACTCATCCTCATCAAGGAACCTTCTAGACCCCGGAGCCAGCCAATAAGGTTTGTCTCTCCATGACCCACCTTTATATACTCTTGCCTTATCAGAGATAAGTGAATTGAAATCATTAGGGTCCTGTGAATACATATTCCCTGCACCACTTAAATTATCTGCATTCCAATCGGAACTATCATCTGGTTTTAATGAAGACATTACATCTCCGTCATTATAATTTCTGTTATCCGCTTTCTGATAATTATGTCTTCCTGCTGCTTCATCGGGACTGATCTCTACATATTGGAGCCTTCCCAGACTATCTTTTTCAGCAACAGACCCATCTTCATTTCTTGCTTTTACTTTAAATACGTTTCCTCTGAATGGGTTAAATTCATCAACTTCATGATGGTTAAGAGGACGATAAACATCCTGTACCCATTCATTTACATTACCTGCCATACAATACAGGTTGTTGTCATTAGGCCAGTAGGACCTTACGGGTGCAGGGATACTGGCATTATCATTTAAATTTCCTGCCACACCCATTAAGTCACCTCTACCACGAGAGAAGTTTGCATAAAATTGTCCACGTGATTTCTTGCTTGAATTTCTCAGGTAATGGCCATCCCATGGATATATACGTCTTTCATAAACTCTTTCCTCATAAGTATTTCCAATTAAAGCAAGGGCAGCAAATTCCCATTCAGCTTCAGTTGGGAGACGATATCTTGGAAGTAGCAAACCATCTTCAAGTCTAACCCTTCTTTCTTCAACATTTGGGTCCATGCTGGGAAGGTTTTGATTTACAATACCTTCATATTGACCAGCAAGATAAGCTTCAGTGTTGAAATTCTCAGCATTAGCCTGATTTGGATCATAGTTCAGGATTCCCTGCTCAATCATAATTTTTTCATTAACACGGTCGGTTCTCCAGGAGGCATAATCATTTGCCTGTAGCCAGGAAACGCCAACAACCGGATAATCATTATAAGAAGGATACCTGAAATAGTACTGGACATAAGGTTCATTGTAACCCAGTGGGCTTCTCCAAACCAGTGTGTCAGGAAGTGCATTCCTGTAAACTTCAGGATAATCCGTATAAACGCGTTTTAGCCAGTAAAGGTATTCTCTGTAATCTACATTTCTTACTTCTGTTTCATCCATGTAAAATGATGATACAGTAACTCTTCTGGGTTCATTGTTATAATCAAACATTACATCTTGTTCAACACGACCCATCGTAAATGAACCACCTTCAATAAGTACCAGTCCGGGACCAGTAACTTGTTCATGGCCTTCAACAACCTCAAATCCACCAAATTCCGGATCATTGTAACTCCATCCGGTAGTTGCTGATTCTTCCTTACCTCCCTTAAATAAATTACATGAAGTAACAAATAGTAATCCGATGAGGATAACAGGGAATAATTTAACTTTTCTAAAATTCATAATTTTTCAGTTTTACAAATTAGTTGAAAATTAGTTGCAAATTTACTAAAGTTCAAGTGTAAGTATGTTTTTTCTTAATTAATAACTAAAATACAGGTAAATTTATTGTCTTTTGTGCTTTAGTTTTTATTTTATTATAAGGCAGCCGAACAGACATTGAAATCTCATGAGCTCCCCCCGAAGGGTTTAATTTTGTTCGATCACCGATGTAAACATCATAACTGTACGCAATATTCAATAAAAGGTTAGAAAATCCAAAAGAAAAAATAAGGGATGTAAAATCAAGTTGAAAATCATTTCGGACTGATATACCGGTAGATATTTGATTTTTGTTGAAAGTTAAACCATAACTTAAGTACTGATAACTTTTCTGCTCCTGTACATTGATATGAGGTGTAACAACCCATGAATCAGTTTTATCAGGTGAACCAGAGAGGAAGATGTTACGTGCTAAATAAATTGTATATTTTCTTGGAAGGGCGGAGTCCTCATTACCTGATTCTGATTGAATGGGCTCAGTTAAATGGAAAACTGCAAATCCACCAAACCAATTACCACCATACCCGGTAAACCCAACAGAATAATCCATAAACATTTTTTTTTCCTCTCCAAGAACTTCCATTGTAGGTTTTAACCCTCCACCCGATGGATTTAGCATATCTTGAAAAACAAGCATATCATGATTTATATTGCGTTGATTTACCGATACCTGAAAGCCTGCCTGTATATAGAATTCTTTAGAAACTCTGAGATGGTATGAATAAATAGCCGAAACATGAAAGTTATTTGTTATTCCTTTTCCGGTTCTGTCATTAAAAATATTGAATCCAATACCTCCATGAAGGACTTCGATTGGTTGATCATAGGAAGCATAAAAAGTTTCGAATTTTGTTAATGATCCAGGCCATTGATTTCTATATGTCATCGAGAACCTTTTTTCATATGAAATACCGGCAAAGCCTGGGTTTTGATATAAATAGGTAGGGGAGTACTGAGAAAAAACCGGATCTTGTGCATTTACCAAAACCTCTGGAATGAAAATGAAAAACAGAATATGGAAAAATCGAATACTGTATCGCATTAATACTTTTTGTTTAATCAGTATGCCTTTAATCATTACATCCAATCGTGGTATTAGGATTAATTCACGTTTGAATAAAGACTATATTTTTTAATTGGAATTACAAATCTAACTGAAGTTCAATTCACAATAATTCAGGTAAATTTACGTTTATTTTTTAAACTGCAAATGTGGACATTATATTATATTTAGAGCAGTTAATTTTCTCATTATTGGCGATATGAAGCTTTTTTCTCTGAATAATTCACAATTTTGTGAATTATTCTTATTCTGTCACAAATATTCGAGAATTGTTAAACTTCTAAAAATATCGTTTCTTGTATATCCTGACAAGAACTTGTAATTCCCTCAGTTTTGCGTATAATTATTACGCCGGGAGTGAATAAAATTGATTTATTTGAAAAAGCATTTCTATATATTTATATTTTTCAACTTTTTACTGAATTCTGTTATTGCACAGGAGATAAGTTTAAAGAGGGAAATTGACAAATTCACGGTAAAGCAATCTAAAAGCATCTTTATTAATCAGGATATAAAGAATAAACCGGCTTTTATATTGTACTTTGAGAACTGTAGCTATGATGAGACGGATTTCTTCCTGCCTTATTACCAGGAGTTAGTAAAGCTCCCTGGAAACTCTTATTCTGTTAGTATTAAAATAAATACCCAGAAGAAACTGGATCCGGCACTAATCCATTTAATAGATGATATAAATTCTGTACCTGCCGTGCCCGTTTATACATTCTTCAAAAGTTCAATAAGAAAAGAGGGCTATGTTGAAGTTCGTTTTCCTCCTTTTTTGAGAGATAGTGCTACAGGTGAAATTAGCAGGGTGACGGATTTTGAGATCATTTTAACCAAAACATTTAACCCATCTCCGGAGAGCTTAAAGTTATCTGGCAATATGATTCCTGGAAACTCTGTTCTTAGTCAGGGGAAATGGGTTAAGCTAAGAATAAAAGAGTCCGGGATTTATAAGCTTATGTATAATGAGCTTATTGATATGGGGCTTGAACCGGGGAAAATTCGGGTATTTGGGAACGGAGGGAGGACTATTCCTGTTATGAACAAACAGCAGCATAATTATGAGCTTGTAGAAAATGCAATTTGGTTTGAAAAGGGAAGTGATGGTATTTTTAATGAGGGGGATTATATTTTATTTTATGGGGAAGGTCCGGTATCATGGTCTTATGATAAGGTAAATGAATTATTTGTGCATCAGCTTCATATCTATGATGAATATAGTTACTATTTTCTTAGCTCAGGCGCAGAATCAGGGAAGCAAATTTCAATGATAGAACCGCCGACAAAAGACCCTGACAATATAATTGATAACTATGATATACATTTTTACCATGAGATTGAATCTGAAAACCTAATCCGTTCAGGTAAATCATGGTTTGAGCCTATGTCACCTGTTGTGCCATTTAAAATAGATTTCCCGGTAACTGACCTGATAAGTTCTCTCCCAGGCAAAATTAAACTTAGAACGGCTGCACGCTCCCCGCTTCAAAGTAATTTCCAATTGTCCGAAGGTGGTAAAGTTATTGATACGTACATCATTTCTTCGGTAAATATGTCAAGTTATACCTCAAACTATGCACGGGCAAATACTATAATAAGAGAATTTCTTCCTTCCAGTGATAAGCTGGATGTGGATGTGCGTGTTTTGAGCGGGAATAGTCAGGATGCGAGGTTTTGGATAGATTACCTTGATATTAATGCTAAGAGAGAGTTGATATTCAGAGGGGGGCAAATGCCTTTTAGAAACGCAAATGCTGTTGAACAGGGATTCGTAAACCGTTTCAACTTAAGGAATATGCCAGCTGATGCTAAAGTTTGGGATATTACGGATATGTATAATATTAAGGAAGTGGAAACACAATTGGATGGAAATATATTGTATTTTGATGCTTCTGCTGATTCTCTTAGGGAATACCTGGCATGGGATTTAACGTCTTTTTTAATTCCTGAGCTAGTAGAGGAGAATGTCCCCAATCAGAATCTTATTGCAACGGGTAATATAGATATGTTGATTGTTGTTCCTGAAGAGTTTTTGGATGCTGCCCAAAGGTTAACTGATTTTCATATTTCGAACGATCAGTTAGAGGTGAAGCTTGTAACCGCAAAACAGGTTTATAATGAATTTTCATCCGGCGCAAAGGATGCGGGGGCCATCAGGAATTATATGAAAATATTGTATGACCGGGCCCCTGAAGGCAAACTACCCAAATACCTGCTTTTGTTTGGCGATGGGTCTTTTGATAATCGTTCGATGCATGAGAATAATTCAAATTTTTTACCAACTTATCAATCTGAGAATTCCCTTGTATATACTCAATCATATGTAACTGATGATTTTTATGGACTTCTGGATGACAATGAGGGAGGTTCATTGGGTCTTCTTGATATTGGTATTGGCAGGTTTCCTGCAAGGACTGTTGATGAAGCCAATATTATTGTTGATAAAGTGATTAGATATACTGAAAAAAAGTCTTTTGGTTCCTGGAGAAACCGACTTTGTTTTATTGGCGATGATGAGGATAATAATATCCATACACGTGATGCTAACATTTTGTGTGATTATATTGAAGCAAATTATCCATCTTTTAATATTCACAAAGTTTTTCTTGATAGTTATGAGCAGGTTTCAACCCCCACAGGTGAATCATATCCAGATGTTAATAAAATAATCTATGAGAATATCCAGAATGGATTATTGATTTTTAATTACATCGGGCATGGTAGTGAACGTGGCCTGGCGCATGAAAACATACTTGGCATTAATGATATTAACTCCTGGACAAACACTTATAAATTACCCCTGTTTGTGACCGCTACCTGTGAATTTAGCCGTTTTGATGATATCGATAGGGATATCTATGGTGAAATTAACGGTAAAATATCAGCTGGTGAACTTGTTTTGCTGAACCCCGAAGGAGGAGGGATTGGCTTGTTGACAACAACCCGTTTGGTTTATTCCAGCCCGAACTTTGTTTTAAACAGGAATTTTTACAAGCATATTTTTGAAACTGATGCAGATGGCAACCGTTTGAGACTGGGTGATGTTATGAGGTTGACAAAAAATGAATCCGGCGGCGGAATTAATAAGCGAAATTTCACACTGCTGGGTGATCCTGCCCTGGTACTTTCTTATCCTGAGCATTTTATCGTTACAGATTCAGTAAATGGCCGTCTGGCAACTGAATTTGCTGATACTTTAAAAGGCTTGGGGGAATATTCTATCTCGGGGCATATTGCTGACAGGTCTGGAAATACAATGAGGAACTTTTCAACCGGGATTGTTGAACCGATTGTTTTTGATAAAGAATCCACAATTAAAACGCTGGGGAATGATCCGGGATCCCCGGTGATGGAATTTCAGGTAAGGGATAAAACTCTCTATAAAGGCAAGGTAAGCGTAAAGGATGGATTATTCAATATGAGTTTTACAATTCCAAAGGATATTTCATTTAAACCCGGACAAGGAAAGATTAGTTATTATTTCCTGAACGATTCTAAAGAACTTGATGCCCAGGGTTATTTTAATGATTTTTATGTGGGTGGATTTTCAGATATGATAAAACCGGATATTGATGGTCCGGTTATCCAGCTTTTTTTAAATGATTCTTTGTTTATATCGGGTGGAATTTCCAGCCAGTTCCCTGAAATTTATGCGCAAATCTATGATGAGTCGGGCATTAACACTCTTGGAACTGGTATTGGACATGATATTATTGCATATTTGGATGATGATTACAATTCCCCTTTTGTTTTAAATAGTTATTATGAAGCGGATATGGATAGTTATAAAAGTGGCACCCTTTTATATCCCTTGCCTGGTCTTTCAGAGGGAAAGCATAGGCTAACATTAAAAGCCTGGGATACCTATAATAATTCATCAGTAGCAAGTATTGAATTTCAGGTAACTAACTCAGAAATTCCGGTTGTTAGGAATTTGTTTAATTACCCAAACCCATTTCATGAAGGAACTTCCTTTATATTAGAACATAACATGGCTGATACAGAATTGGATGTTCAGATAAATATCTATAATCTTTCAGGACAGATAATAAAAACAATTAGAAATCGTTATTATTCTTCGGGATATAGATTAGGCCCTGTAGAGTGGGATGGAAAAACAGATTCAGGTCGGTTTATTGATGAGGGAATGTATTTCTATCAGGTAATAATTAATAATCCCGATGAAACTATTTCGGTGATTAATAGTAAAATGATTAAAATTAAATAAAAGTATATATAATTGTATAAACTTATTTTAAGATAATGGTTTTTAGAAAA
>Ga0164313_10006762_pt1 | contig 10083 bp, 9 predicted proteins | sample GuaBasSedimGuay4_FD_113735 | JGI IMG/M metagenome (GOLD analysis project Ga0164313, IMG submission 113735) | Subseafloor sediment microbial communities from Guaymas Basin, Gulf of California, Mexico - Guay4, Core 4569-4, 0-3 cm | ecosystem: Environmental > Aquatic > Marine > Hydrothermal vents >...
ATGGACACCGGTGTTGAGACAGATCAGTACATTCCAAGGATCAAGTGGACCAGGGATCCGGGGGTGGTGAGTATACTCAGATTGAACCGCCTGCAGAACCAGCTGGAAATCCTTCATGCAAACGCACATTCGGGTTTATCTGATGTGGTTTACTCCGAAACCAATCAATACTATATTTCTGAAGCATCCGATCATACGGTTACTTATCTCCCTGACGGAGAGAGCTTTATATTAAACAGCGAGAAGGATGGGTATTTCCACCTGTATCACTTCAATTTTGTAACAGGAATGATTAAACCCATCACATCTGGTGGCTTTGACATCTCTTCTTTTATGGGTTATGATGAGAAGCAGGAACGGTTGTATTACACTTCCTATGAGGAATCCCCCCTTGAAAGGCATGTTTATTCAATCAAGCTGGACGGGACAAAAAAGTTGAAGATGAGTACTCAGAAGGGTACAAACAGGGCCACCTTCAGTACCACCTTCAAGTACTATATTATGAACCACTCTTCTGCTAATACTCCTCCCCAAATCACCCTTCACAATCAGAAGGGCAAATTAATCATGGTTCTTGAAGATAACCAGGCATTGCAAAAAACCACCGAGGAATATGGGTTTTCAAATACTGAATTCCTCACTGTCCCCACAGCCAGCGGACAAAAGCTAAATGCATGGATAATCAAACCTGCAGATTTTGAACCGGGCAAGAGCTATCCCCTGTTTATGTATGTCTATGGCGGACCCGAATCACAGAATGTGACCGACTCATGGGGAAGCATTCAGAAAAGCGACCTACATGACCCTTGGAAACCTGGAAACCATTGACCAGGTTGAAGCAGCACAGTGGTTTGGATCGCTGGACTATATTGATGCCGACCGCATTGGAATTTTCGGATGGAGCTATGGCGGGTACATGACCAGCCTTTGTCTGACCAAGGGAGAGGGTACATTTAAAATGGGAATCGCTGTGGCTCCTGTAACCACCTGGCGCTATTATGACACCGTCTATACCGAGCGATTTATGCGCACGCCCCGGGAGAATCCGGAGGGTTACGATACCAATTCCCCCATTAATTACACAGATGGCCTTCAGGGAAAGTTTCTCTTAATCCATGGGAGTGGCGATGACAATGTGCACTACCAGAATTCCATGGACTTTGTAGAAGCTCTGGTGCAGTCAAACAAACAGTTTGAAATGCAGTTTTACCCAAATAAGAACCATGGCATCTATGGAGGAAATACCTCTTTCCATCTTTATACCAGGATGACAGATTTTATCCTTGAGAATCTTTAGTAATCCCACAGTTTTCGTATCTTTGCGTGGTTTTTTAAAAAGCTTTCAAAAATGATTAATATAACTTTTCCGGACGGATCGGTGCGGCAATTTGACAAGGGGGTCTCCGGACTGGAAATAGCAAAGAGCCTGAGCAATAGCCTGGCCCGGGAGGTACTCTCCGTAAATGTAAATGATGAGCTCTGGGATCTGTGGCGCCCCATCAACGTGGATGCGACCATTAAGCTCAACAAGTTTGATGATCCAGATGGCAAGCATGCTTTCTGGCACTCTTCTGCGCATTTAATGGCTGAAGCCATTGAATCCCTTTACCCGGGGACTAAATTCGGAATCGGGCCTGCCATTGAAAACGGCTTCTATTACGATGTGGATCTTGGCGATGAAGTTGTTATTTCTGATAGCGACCTTCCCAGGATCGAAAAGAAAATGAAGGACCTGGTATCCCAGAAGAACAGATATAATCGGTCCGAAGTCAGCAAAGCTCATGCACTCAAGTTCTTTGGCGACAAAGGAGATGAGTATAAAACTGAGCTTATTGAAGATCTGGAAGACGGCACCATTTCGTTCTACGAGCAGGGAAATTTTACAGACCTTTGCAGGGGGCCACACCTGGCCGATACTTCTCCCATTAAGGCCATTAAATTACTGAGTATTGCCGGTGCCTACTGGCGTGGGGATGAATCTCGCAAGCAGCTTACCAGGATATATGGAGTCTCTTTCCCAAAAGCGAAGATGCTTGAAGAGCACCTTGAATTGCTAGAACAGGCCAAACTTCGCGATCACAGGAAGCTGGGTAAGGAACTTGAACTCTTCACATTTTCTAAGCGTGTGGGGCCAGGCCTGCCCCTATGGTTACCAAAGGGCGCCATGTTAAGGGAACGTCTCGAAAATTTCCTGAAGAAACTACAGCGTGAGCAAGGATATGAACCGGTCATCACTCCCCACATCGGGCAAAAGGAGCTGTGGGTTACTTCTGGACACTATGCTAAATACGGAAAAGACAGTTTTCAGCCCATCAAAACACCACAGGAGGGCGAGGAATTCCTGTTAAAACCCATGAATTGCCCACACCACTGCGAAATTTACAAGTCAAAACCCAGGTCATACAGGGATCTTCCGGTTCGCTATGCTGAATTTGGGACTGTCTATAGGTATGAACAGAGTGGTGAACTTCATGGGCTGACAAGGGTTCGCGGGTTTACCCAGGATGATGCACATATTTTTTGCCGTCCCGACCAACTAAAGGAAGAGTTTCTGAAAGTTATTGATCTCATTCTGTACATCTTTAAAACACTTGATTTTAAAGATTTTATTACCCAGGTTTCACTTCGTGACCCCGATGATAAAGAGAAATATATCGGCACAGATGAAAACTGGGACAAGGCAGAGCAAGCCATCCTGGAAGCTGTCAAGGCCAAAGGCATGGAAGTGGTAGTGGAGACAGGTGAAGCAGCTTTCTATGGCCCGAAACTGGACTTTATAGTCAGGGATGCCCTGGGCAGAAAGTGGCAACTTGGCACCATCCAGGTAGATTATAACCTGCCAGAAAGATTTGAACTTGAGTATATTGGATCCGATAATCAGAAACACAGACCGGTAATGATTCACCGTGCTCCATTTGGATCTATGGAACGATTTGTGGCTGTATTGATCGAACATACAGCTGGGAAATTCCCATTGTGGCTTACTCCCGATCAGGCCGTTCTTTTGCCCATCAGTGAAAAATATCACGATTATGCAGAAAAAGTTTCAAATTTCCTTAAAAATTGCGATATTCGCACCCTGATTGACGAGCGGAACGAAAAGATAGGTAAGAAGATCAGGGATAACGAGTTAAAGCGAATTCCATATCTACTGATCATTGGAGAAAAGGAGCAAGAAAGCGGAACAGTTTCCGTTCGCAGGCAGGGAGAAGGTGATAAAGGGGTGATGAGCATGGAAGAATTTGCAAGTTTTTTGCAGTCTGAGGTTCAAAACCAACTGGAATCAATTTAAACCGATGTTTAACTAAATTATAGGAGGAACTTGTCATAGCTGGACCAGGTCATTATCGCAGAAGAAACAACGATAACCGTAACAAAGACCGGATCTTTTACAGAACCAATGAATCGATCCGGGCAGCCAACGTTCGCCTTGTTGGCGACAATGTTGAAGATCAAGGAATTATCACCATAGCTGAAGCGCTCAAAATTGCGGATTCACTGGATCTTGATCTTGTGGAGATTTCACCAAAGGCTGATCCACCTGTTTGCAGGGCTATCGATTATCAGAAATTTCTCTACCAGCAGAAGAAGAAGCAAAAGGAGATGAAATCCAAAGCCACCAAGATTGTGGTAAAGGAAATCAGGTTTGGCCCCAACACAGATGAGCATGACTACAGTTTTAAATTGAAGCATGGATTAAAATTTCTGGAAGAAGGCGCCAAGCTGAAAGCATTTGTCTTTTTCAAGGGAAGGTCCATTTTATATAAGGAGAAGGGTGAGATTCTGTTACTCAGACTGGCCCAGGATCTGGAAGCGGTTGGTAAAGTTGAACAGCTTCCAAAATTAGAAGGTAAACGGATGACCATGTTTATGGCACCCAAAGTGAAGAGAAAATAAGTTGTTGTATAGATAAATAGATTGGAATAATGCCAAAAATGAAAACAAATCCGGGAGCGAAGAAGAGATTCACCCTCACCGGAACTGGTAAGATCAAAAGAAAACACGCTTTCAAAAGCCATATTCTTACTAAAAAATCAAAAAAGCGCAAGCGCAACCTCACCTATGCAGGAGTGGTTCACAAAGCTGATGAGAAAAACATCAAGCAGCTGCTGTGCATGAAGTAAGAGTGTTATCTTTTTAAAAATCAGGTAAACGAGTAATTGACCAGGGTGCAGAGCATTAAAGAGTTTAACAGACCGCCTTCATCCAAAAAGCAAAAGTAAAATGCCAAAAACAAAAAATGCTGTCGCATCGCGACAGAGACGAAAAAAAGTAATGAAAGCGACCAAAGGGTATTTTGGTCGAAGGAAAAATGTATGGACGGTTTCTAAAAACGCATATGAAAAAGGTCTTTCATATGCCTATCGTGACCGCCGCAAGAATAAAGCTAATTTCAGGGCTTTATGGATTCAGAGAATCAATGCTGCCGTTCGTGAATACGACATGTCCTATTCAGAGTTTATGGGCAAATTGAGTAATTCAGGAATCGAGATCAACCGCAAGGTCCTTGCTGATCTGGCCATGAATGACCCTCAGGCTTTCGAAGCCATTGTAAAGAAGGTTCAGTAGAAAAAACCAAACGATAATAAAAGAGGCTGTTCCACATTCATGCGGTTCAGCCTTTTTTTAGTTAAACTAATAATTTTGATGGCGTTATGAAGATTGCATTGATTGGGTACGGAAAAATGGGGAAAACCATTGAAAAACTTGGTTTAAAGCAGGGTCACACCTTCCCGCTGATTGTAGATGAGAATAACCAGGGTGATTTTTCTTCTGATCGTTTGAAAGAGATTGATGTGGCCATCGAGTTTACGGCTCCAGCTGCTGCACCTGGGAATATTATCAGATGTATTAACTATGGAGTACCCGTGGTGTCGGGGACCACCGGCTGGAATGACCGGTTTTCAGAAATCGAGGAGCATTGCAGGAAAATGAATAGTGCACTCTTTTATGCAAGTAACTTTAGCATTGGAGTGAATATCCTGTTCAACATGAACCGACAACTGGCAAGGATCATGGAGAAGTTTCCGGCCTATGGGGTAAGCATGAAAGAGGTCCACCATATCCATAAACTTGACGCACCAAGCGGTACGGCAATTTCACTGGCAGAACAAATAATTGAGGAACATGGCCAAATCAACCGGTGGAAACTTGAAAAGGGCCTTGATTCCGACACACTCTATATTGAAGCACTCCGGGAAGGAGAAGTTAAAGGAATACATGCGGTACGTTATGAATCTGATGTAGATTTTCTTTCTCTAAGCCATGAGGCCAAATCAAGGGACGCCTTTGTTGCCGGGGTACTTTTGGCAGCCCAATTTATCCATGGGAAGAAAGGTATCTATGGGATGAATGATCTCCTTAATATATAAACCACATGAACAGACTTGTCTGGAGGTACCTGGGCTTTGCTTTTTCAGGACTGATCTGGTCTTTACTGATTGTCTGGACGAACTTCTGGTACCTGCTACTTTTCAACATCCTGTTTTTTGATCTCTTTATTACCAGGAAAATAGATTGGACGCTTCGTAAATACGGTTTGCCTCGCCTGCTTCAGTCCACCATCGAGTGGATCACCATCCTGATCCTTGCCATTGTTTGCTCCTTCTCATTCAAAATCTTATTCTTTGAAGCCTACAAAATCCCGACCCCTTCTATGGAGGAGACACTGCTTGCGGGCGATTTTATATTTGTCAATAAGCTAACCTATGGCCCAAGACTACCAGAAACTCCACTGGCTTTCCCCTTCTATCACAACAAACTGCCATCGGGGAAAAAATCATACTCCGAACGAATCAAGTTACCACACAAACGCCTGCGAGGCTTTTCACAGGTGAAACGAAATGATGTGATTGTATTTAATTTTCCTGAAGGTGACACCATGGTGGTAGAGTATCCGGGACAAAATTACTACTCACTGGTGAGGCAATATGGGAGGGATTATATGCTGTCAGAATTTGATATTATTACCCATCCGGTAGACAAGAGGGAAAACTATATAAAAAGATGCATAGGGTTGCCCGGTGACACCATTCAGATTATTAATGGTGAGACCATGGTGAATGGAAAATTAAGAGCAAAATTACCATTGCAGAAATTCAAATACTATGTCACCACCACCGGAGCTCCCCTGCCCGATGACCTGCTGGATTCGTTAAAAATCCTTAAAACCTCGGTGACATACAATCCTGTGAACTCGTTGCACGTTTTATACCTGGCCGAGAAGAATGTGAATTCCTTAAAAGCTTACCCAACTGTGCAGAGTATCAAACAGTATTCTGAACCCATGCTCTCTTTTCAAAACCAGGAGATTTTCCCACATAGCAATGACTATAGGTGGACCGGCGACAATTTTGGCCCCATCAAGGTGCCTGCGCGGGGAGACTCCATCCCATTGGATCACCTGATTCTGCCTCTTTACCAGCGAGTAATAGGTGTTTATGAGGGCAATGATTTGCAACTGAAAGAGGGTGAAATTTTTATTAATGGGGAAAAACTAACCCATTATGTCTTCAAGTTGGATTATTACTTTGTGATGGGTGATAACCACCACAATTCGGCCGATTCACGATATTGGGGATTTGTTCCCGAAGACCATCTTTTAGGGAAGGCTGTAAACATCTGGTTCTCCATTGAACCTGACAAATCACTCCTTGATGGTTTGAGAAAAGAGCGTATCTTTAGTCCCATTAAATAAAAGGATAATGAATTTCACTAAACTATTGAATAACAGATACTTAAGATTTGGCGTTGCCGTCTTCATCTATATACTTTTTGTAATCTGGCTTAAGAGCTATTGGTTCTTCCTGGGCATTCCCATTGTCTATGACTTATATGTAAGTAAAAAGGTGAATTGGTCCTTCTGGAAAAGCAGGAAAAAGAAAAATAATATGATCGTGGAATGGCTGGATGCTTTGATTTTTGCGGTTGTAGCCGTTTCCCTCATTAACATCTTCCTCTTTCAGAATTATAAAATACCCACCCCATCCATGGAGGGAACCCTTCTTGTGGGAGACCACCTGTATGTGAGTAAGACAGCCTACGGACCCAGAACTCCCAACACTCCCCTGGCTGTCCCCTTCCTTCCCAATACGGTACTTGGTGGAAAGTCATACCTGGAATGGATCAACCGGCCCTACAAGCGGCTTAAAGGATTCAATCAGGTGAAGCGGGATGATATTGTGGTTTTTAATTTCCCCGCCTCAGATACGGTGGCTCTTGAAAAATCAGATCATAAAATATATGCCAAAGGTAACTTTGATTACTATGATTTGATCAGGGATGAAGCTTACGGCCTGATGCTTACCGACCAGAGCCGGAACAACCGGACCCGGCCATACGCGGTGTATGAAAATTATGTGCGGACTCAGATAGCCCAGAAATTCGATGTGGAGACCAGGCCGGTAGATCGGCGTGATAACTACATCAAACGATGTGTTGCCATTGCCGGAGAAACCATCCAGGTAATCAACAATGATGTCTACGTGAATGGTGAAAAACAGCCTGAGTTTGAAGGCCTGCAGCGTTATTACAGTGTAAGGACGAACGGAACGCCCATCAACCCCCGTTCACTTGAGCCTTATGGCATTGGAAAGGAGCTGACAGACGTAAGGAACAATCCAAACTATTCCTTTCCCATTAGCAGTGAGACCGCTGAGCAACTCAGATCTCTTCCGGGAGTCGTGAGTGTGGAAGCCAGGAATCTCTTCACCGATGGCCAATATGATCGTGATATTTTCCCCCACAATGAACAGTACCCATGGAATCTGGAATTCTACGGACCTCTGACCATTCCGAAAAAGGGTGAAACGGTATCTATCAATACCCAAAACCTCCCCCTGTACAGGCGGGTCATCGAAGCTTATGAACAGAATGATCTGGTAGTGAATGGCAATCAAATTTTCATCAACGGTGAGGTTGCCACTTCCTATACCTTCCAGATGGATTATTTCTTCATGATGGGCGATAACCGGCACAGTTCTGCTGACTCCCGGTTCTGGGGTCTTGTACCTGAGGATCATATCATTGGAAAGCCACGGCTTATCTGGCTAAGCATGGATAAGGAGTATGGGAAAATCCGGTGGAACCGCATGTTCCGAATTGTCCGGGCCAACAGGTAATATACGGTAACTTGGTCTATCCGGCACTCTATAACGGACCCATAAACTATTTTTCCCGCCTGGTAACAGAATCGGAAATCATTCTGGAACAGTTTGATCACTACTCCAAGCAAACCTACCGGAACCGCTGTATCATACTGGGAGCCAACGGAGTGATGACTCTTAGTATTCCGGTAAAGAAAAAAAGGGGTGAAAAAAACCTGCTTCGCGACATCAGGATTGACTATGATACACCGTGGAATAAAATACACTGGCGAAGCCTGGTGGCATCCTATGCCTCCTCACCTTTCTTTGAATACATGGCTGATGACCTGGTTTTTTTCTATGAAAACAGGTTCGAATACCTGGTTGATTTTAACATGAAGTTGATGGAACGTGCCTTTCAAATCATGGGCATAAAAATTCCCATACGCTATTCTGCTGATTTCACTGAAATTACCTCTGTTACCGACCCAAGGCAGCTTTTCCATCCCAAAACTGATCCGTTGGCTGCAGATCCTCTCTTTCAGCCAACGGTCTATCACCAGGTTTTTTCCGATCGGTTTGGATTCAAACCAAACCTGAGTATTCTTGATTTAATGTTTAACGAGGGACCTGCAACGCTCTCCACGCTTCGAAGTAGTCTTAAAACTTGAATCCCATGGTGAACATGAAGTTGCTGGTCATGATATCGTTTATCGAAACTTCATTGGCACCGGGCTGATAAGAGTACATTGAGTAAACTTCACTTCGTGTGGAATGGGTATAGCTGAGATCAAAAACCGCCTTCTTAGTTCTGAATCCAAAACCTCCGGAATAGACCCATGTCTCTGCATTGTTCCTCTCATCTACAAACGGACTCATCAGATAACGTCCGCCTCCCCTTAGATAGATCTGTCCCAGGCGCACTTCAGCACCTGCACTCACGTTATGAGTCTCCTGCAAGTCTCGCTGAACCTGTCTGTTTTCATCGACAAATTTATAGTCATACGCATCCAACCTGGATGAAGTATAATCCACATATCCATAACCTGCAGATACGGTGGCAATACTGAACAGGATCAAGGAAGCATTTGCATCAATTCGAAATGGAGTTTGCAGCCTGTAATCATAGACACCGCTCGGTGAACTGGCTGTAGCATCGGAAATACCTGAACCATTGTCCCAGTAAGAGTCCATAACACTATACTTCTCATCAGTAAGGCGATAGTATGTGGGCAGATGGAAAGTAGCTCCAATTCTAAGCATGTGGAAGGGCCGGAAAATCATACCAAACCTTCCCGTATACCCCCACCCCCTGGTGTTGTTGTACTCCCGGAACTTGAAACTATCAAAATCCAGTACGTGATCGTCCAGATCAGCTTCGGTGTGATAGATCTCTTCATAGAATCTGAGCGAATGGAATCCAAAGGTGGCACCAAAATAGAGCACGTTACTGAAATTGAATGCTCCAGACAGAGAATACTCCCCTATATACCCCCATTGCTGTGCCACGCGGTACTGTTCCTGCCCATAACCATCAAGGGCCATGTCATGCCAGTACTGGCCAGCTACTGAATCGTAGGGCATCAGGTATGTATCATAGGCCAATTGCTCGTAATAAGGGCTCAGCTGGTTGGGATTTTCATTGGCGTGCCAGGTAAAATCATCCAGCAGAGAGCTGTTGTTATTGATGCCCGTCATGGTGGTTCGGTTATTGAAATTGGCCAGGGTAGTATAGCCCAGGGCAAATGCAGATCCTACAATTCCACTGCTCTCCTTACTCGTTTTGGCTTTTACAGCTCCAATGCTCCCTACTGTGAACTTCAGATGGGAATCTTCTACGCTGTTACCCATAAAATTTGACCTGGAATTCACCCAGTAGAAGGCTGGTGTAACAGAGAATTCTGATGAACGATAGAATCCCAACCCGGCTGGATTGGCTATCAGTGAAGAAAAATCGCCTCCCAGTGCTCCGGTAGCTCCACCCTGGGACGCATACCTG
>Ga0164313_10006763_pt1 | contig 10083 bp, 4 predicted proteins | sample GuaBasSedimGuay4_FD_113735 | JGI IMG/M metagenome (GOLD analysis project Ga0164313, IMG submission 113735) | Subseafloor sediment microbial communities from Guaymas Basin, Gulf of California, Mexico - Guay4, Core 4569-4, 0-3 cm | ecosystem: Environmental > Aquatic > Marine > Hydrothermal vents >...
AATGTTGGCAGGAATGTGTCGAACCAGGTGGTTAATCGGTATTCATCCCAACGTTCAGTATTTAAACTCCCATCCGGAAGGTAAAGCTCGGTGGCCCATTCAGGATGCTCCTTATAAATAGGATGTTCTTCGTGTATATGGTTAGCAACAAAATCGATGAGCACATTAAAGTTACGTGCATGTGCTTCTTTTACTAGCTCCTTAAGATCTTTAGGGTTGCCCAGTCTAAAATCAATCTTATTGAAAGAGATTGGCCAGTAACCGTGATAAGCAGAGAAGGATGTTTTAGGGGTAGGATAGCGGCCATAGGCACCTAATGGATTTTGCACGATCGGTGAAAACCAAATTGAGTTTATACCCAGATCATCAAAATAACCACTCTTGATTTTTTCTGTAATACCCTTAATATCGCCACCATAATAATCTGCTTTTGGATGTACTTCGGGGATATTCATGGTGCCATCATTTGTTGGGTCGGCATTATTGAATCTATCCACCATCATATTATAGAGCACGTTGGCATGCCAATCGCTTCGTTTTAGTTGGTCCTTACTACTTAACACTTTACCTGATGCCAGTGGAATAAGCAGGTCGTTGCTTACATTGGCCTCGTTCATGCCGAGTACCCTGATGAAGCTACGTTCTATATTTCTAGCAACTTTAGGGATTTCTATCGTGGCGCTATTCTCTGAGATAATAATATTTTCAGAAGGGATTTGCTGATTTTGCCAAAGAGCAATAAGTTCATTAGTATTATTTATAGCAATGGTGATAGTGTTATTAGTATACGATATAGTACTAAGTTCTGGAAACTGCTTACTACCATTTTCTACTACCGTTAGTGAATTATAGCCACCTAGGTTATTATCTATCGAGTCAGTGTTATTTACATCTAATTGCTCATCTCCGTCAATTATCAACAAGTATTGATATTGACCCGGTGCAAGCCAAAAAGACTTTTGCCAGCTACCATCGGCATATTCCATTTCTCCTTGCTGTGGATTCCATTGGTTTATCTCACCTTTTATCTGCACGGCAGAGTGTTTTTTGTCTGCGTCGGGAAGGGTAAATACAGTGTTAACCTTGGCCGACTTTATAACAGGGATACTAAAAATGGTATCACCCGAATAAACATTCAAAAGGCCTAAAGGTGTAGACATTATACCCGAGAAGCTAAAAAACTGACTATCTGCAGAGATGTTAACCTCACCAGAGGAAACACTAACGGAATCTATTATTTTAGGGTGAATGAAATAGTCTGCAATGACCACATCTTTGCCATTGGGCTCAAGGTGAATTGTGCTCGCCAGGCCAACCAGGTTTTTTTCAGATTCGAGCTTTATTGCTGATCTGTTATTAGTACAAGAAGATGCCAATAATAATATTGCCACACCTAAGTATAGAAGAGCTGTTCTTGTTGCTTTAAGCATAAAAATATTGTTCAAAACATAAATGAATTAACAAAAATCACAATCGATTAAGATTGCCTTCTACTTAGTTAATAAATAAACAATATCCTGCCAAGAACGTTTTCGAGCTCAACAAGACGACTAAAATAAGGTATATATAACTACATGAAAAATAGGAGTATTGTTTGGTTAGCCTATTCAATACCTAATATCTAGGCTATTTCATGCTAAAGGCATTTTCAAACGTTTGCGGAGATTTTTGAAAAAAAAGACGTGCGCTTAGTGGATTATTTTATGCAAACGATTGCAGAGATTTTTTTAGATAAAATGGCAAGTATCAGGATTAAGGATAACGCTAGGTTGTTTCCCTTTCAATTAGTTTGGTACTTATCACTTTTTTAATAATTACCGGATCGCTGCTTGATTCAATCTGATCAATAAGAATACTTGTAGCTTCCTGGCCCATTTCATAACCTGCCTGTGATACTGTAGTTAACCTTGGCTTGATAAGACTTGATAGCTGCCAATCGCTAAAGCCAACTACTTTTACCTGGTCAGGGATATCGATGTTCATATCTTGTAAGGCAAGAATGCTGCCCAGAGCTGCCATGTCATTATTAGCAAAGATGCCATCAACTTCAGGTTGGCGTTGCATAAATTCTGCAGTAAGGACCTTGCTCTCTTCATAAGTCCCTTCAACACAAGGGTAAATGTAATTTTTATCCACAGAGAGCCCATTACTCTCGAGTGCGTCAGTATAACCTTTCAATCTATTTCGGGAAATTTCCAGGGTATCTGGCCCAGCCAGGTGGACGATTTTTTTACAACCCTTATTAATAAGGAGTTCTACCGCCTTGTATGCGCCAAGGTAATCATCAACAATAACCTGACTTGTTTTTAGTTGATCAGTAATCCGATCAAAGAATACAATGGGGAGCTCATCGTCCAGCATTTCCTGAAAGTGATCGAATTTTGTAGTTTCTTTAGATAATGAGACCAACATACCATCTACCCGGCTATTCCATAAGGCGCGGGTGTCGGTAACCTCACGCTGGTAGTTTTCATCTGATTGGCAAAGGATTACATTATAGCCACGGGCGTAGGCTACATTTTCGATACCCGATATTACTGTTGAGAAGAAGAAATGGATAAGTTCAGGAACAATAACACCTATGGTATTGGTTTTGCTCTTTCTAAGTCCTTGCGCGATAAGATTTGGTTTATAGTTCATCTCCTCGGCAAGTTCCTTAACGAGCCGTTTTGTTTCCGGGCTTATGTCCGGATGATCCTTCAGGGCCCTGGACACCGTAGAAGGGGAAATATCAAGTTCTCTGGCCAGATCCTTGATGGTAATATGCGCTTTCATTACTCAATAATAACATTTTCAACAACCGTATATTGGTTTATGGAGATTTTTAATATGGGCGATTGTATATCAGACATCATCAAAGAATGTAGATGATAATAAGTTCTGGTTATTGGTCTGGCGTCTTAAGTCTACATCATTGTGTTAAAGGTTGAGAGTTGATTGAATATACTTATTTGGCGATCCTATTCTTTTAGACTATTAACTTAATCTTAGAAAAATGCAATTATAGAATTGTTAACAAAATTAAAAATATGACCTAATTATGGGTGAAAATGCAGAATCATGATCTATGTCAGTTCTTTTTCGAAACCAGTTTATGCAATCGTTTGCGGTTTCGTTTCCGTGAAATAAAATGCTAAAAAGCCATTGTGAAACCATTTATACCTTATAGTTTTAATGTAGCAATAGTTGAAATCAAACAGGTTTTAGCTTAAATATGCTCAACGGAGCATATAGGCATTGAATACTTGGTTAATAAATTAAATTGCACTTTCTGTCGGAGATCGAATTCAATTCGATTTCTGATTGGGCTATTAACCTGTTTGATTTGGCTGTTGTTATAAAATACCTGGAAGAAAATATTAGAAAAGTTAAATTATTAGTTAATATTTGCATCCGATATTTTTTGAATATTTTAATGTTACTTTAAATTAATTGTTTTACTAAATCGTTTATTAAATTTTTAATGTTATGAAGAAATCGAATTTATTATTAAGTCTTCTTATGGCGGTAACGTTTCTTGCGTTTACGACGGCTTGTGAAGACGACGCTGTTGTAATACCGCCATCTGGAGGAGGAGATATCCTTGTAGGTGATGGATTTTACATTACACAAACTGATGTTGATCCTTTATCAACAAGTCAACTTGTTATTGAGCAAGTTGAAGATGGATTAGATAATTTGGATAGAGTTGATTTTTATGCAAATTACGTTTATTTAACTGCAGGAAATTATAATATTGTTAATGTAGAGTCCAAGGCAATTACGGAGACGTATGGTGGTTCTTTAACTACAGAAACTCAAGAAGATCCTGACCAATGTGAAACATTTGATTACTCATTGGTTGCTAGTACTCTAGATGGTGCTGCTTTTGCTGTTGCTGCTGATGGCCTATATAAGGTTACGTATGATGTACAATCAAATGAAATTACTCTTATACCAATTACTACTGTTGGATTAATAGGTGATGGTACAACAGTAGGTTGGGCTGGATCTAGTAATTTGGTAATGACAGGTGGTCTAACTGGTGAAGTTGGAGCTTGGACATTGTCTGATGTAACATTAAGAAGTGGTAGTTTGAAGATGAGGTTTAACTGTACCTGGGCCGTTGATCGACCTGATTATAGTTTCTTTACCAATTTTGGAGGTAATAGCGATGCTCCAATGACTGGTAATTTTGCAAATTTAGGAGTGGGTAATGCTACAGGTGGTTCTATTCCTATAAATGGTGTAGATGGCACATATCCTAATGAAGGTGTATTTACTGTTAATGTAGCATGGACTGTTGCTGACGGTTTTTCATTAGAATTGCTGAGAACTGGTGATGCTGTAGTTATTACATTTGACCCTGCAGATTACGCTTGGGGTATTATTGGAGACGCAACACAAGGAACAGTTGATACCGATGGTTGGAACGCTGATAAAAAATTGACTCATACTGAAGACGGTACTACACATATTTGGAGAGGCGTTTTTCCATTAGAAGCTGGAAGTACACAGTTTAAATTTAGAACAGATGATACTTGGGGTACTAAAATAACTCCTGGATCACAAGGTGTAGTTATGGGTACAATTACTGATAATACTGAAGCAGGTTCAATTTCAGAAGATATTCCTGCCAGTGGAGATGGAGCATGGCTAGTTGATGCAAACCCTGGATTCTATTATTTTGAAATAAAAACTGCAGATTTTGGTGAAACTTGGGATATGGTTATAGATGAAGCTGTTTGGGGTGCTGTTGGTGCTGCGACTCCTGGAGGCTGGGATTTAAGTACTGATTTAGTTTATGCTGATGACTTATCCTCTGCTTCTGCAAGCGTTGATTTTATAGATGGAGAATGGAAATTCAGACATAATAATAACTGGGACTTTCCATTAGGAGGATCTCTGGATGCATTAGAATTTAATGCTGCAAATTTTGTTCACAGTGGAGGTGCTGCAACAAAAACAGTTACAATAATGACTGTTGATGGAGGTGAAATTTGGACAGCTACTGTTAATTAATTTATTCTATAAAAAAGGTACCGGATTTTGATCCGGTACCTTTTTTATTTCACTTTAATTTGCCACTAATAGGATTAGCGGCAAAATCATCTCTGCCTCGTGAGGTAGAATTATAATTTTACTTATAAAGCGAAAGCAAATCCATAATCCAAACTATTATGTGGAGATCTATGCTAAATCATCGCCCTGAATTTCTTTTTAGATACATATCAAAAAGATTTTTTGCTGCGATTGCACTTGTGGCTCTAATGGTAATTTCATTGCCAACACAAGCTCAAGATAATTCAATAAGTGGTACAGTCAAAGACTCTTCAGGAGCTCCTGTTCCTGGCGCAACTGTACTTGAAAAAGAAACTCAAAATGGAGTTATTACTGATTTTGATGGTAATTACAAATTGATATTGAGTGGCGATAATGCCACCATAGTAATTTCATTTGTTGGCTTTGCAACTCAAGAAATTGAAGTTGGGTCTCAAGCTACCATAAATATAGTACTACAAGAAGATATAGAACTATTATCAGAAATTGTTGTGATCGGCTATGGTTCTGTAGAAAAGAAAGATGTAACAGGAACTGTAGCAAAAGTAAACGAAGAAGAATTTAATAAAGGAATTATAAGCTCACCTGAAAAACTATTAACAGGAAAAGTAGCTGGTTTGCAAATAGAAACAGCAGGAGATCCAGGGGGTGGCTCAAGCATTCGGTTAAGAGGGATTTCTATTAATGGCCAAAATCCTTTATTTGTTGTAGATGGCGTGCCATTATCAGAGGGTGGAGTTACAGGTGGAAGAAACCCCTTAAATTTCATGAACCCTGCTGATGTGGAAAGTATAACCGTACTTAAGGATGCTTCTGCCGCTGCTATTTATGGTTCTCGAGGAGCCAATGGCGTTATTATAATAACCACAAAAAATGGAACACAAGGTAAATTAAAAGTAGGCTATGACGGATTTTACTCCATCTCAAAATTTACAAAAACGGTGGATATGCTAACCCCTAGTCAATATAGAGATGCTATTTTTGATAAAGCACCTCAAGAAATTGATAATTTAGGAGAAGCCAGTACAAATTGGGTAGATGAGGTTTTACAAATTGCTCAAGGTCAAAATCATAACCTCTCGTTTTCAGGTGGTAAAAAAGCCACAAATTATTTTGTCTCATTTAATTATCTAGATAATAATGGAGTTATGCGAAATACTAGAAATCAATCAACTAGTATTTCAGTTAAATTACAACAAAAACTATTGAACGATAATTTAATCCTTAGTCTAAATTCTAAAAATGGTTTTACAAAAGACCAGTTTTCTCCAAATGTTATAGGAAGCGCTTTACGCTTTGACCCAACAAGACCAGTATTTGATGATAGTGACCCACGTTTTGCGGGCTATTATCAATGGTCGGATGCGTTGGCAACTGCTAATCCAGTAGCATCACAAGATTTGAACGATCAAAATGGAAATACGTTTAGAACGCTAAGTAATTTGCAATTAGAATATAAATTACCATTTCTTGATGGGCTATCATTAAAAGCTAATTTGGGATACGACAGAAACTATGGTGAGTACCATGGCGTTACAAGCGAATTTGAAAAAAGTAATGTAATTAATAATAGAGGAATTAGCGTTACAGATCAAACAAATTTAAGAACTAGTTTCTTATCTGAATACTATGCTAACTACAAAACAATTATTGCTTCGATTGATAGCAAAATTGATGTGGTTGGAGGTTATTCTTGGCAAGATTTTAACAGTGAATTTACTCAACTTTCTGGCGATAATGCTACTGAGATTGATGGGGTATTAGTGCCTACTGATACTACAGCTACTAGGCCAAGTACAGTTGAAAATAGATTAATCTCTTTTTTTGGTAGAGCAAGTATCGATATTAAAGACAAATACTTATTAACGGCTTCTCTTCGTAGAGATGGTTCGACCAGGTTTGGGGAAGCTAATCGATGGGGATGGTTTCCTTCGGCAGCAGTTGCCTGGAGAGTTATTAATGAAGATTTTGCTTCTGGATTAACAGGTTTATTTTCTGAACTTAAATTTAGAGTGGGTTATGGGGTAACTGGTAATCAAGAAATTGGAAACTATCTATATAATACCTTTTACAAATTTGGTGAGCCTACTGCAGCTTATCAGTTTGGGAACGAATTTGTAAATACTCTTAGACCAGTAGGTGTAGACCCTGACATTCAATGGGAAGAAACAGTTTCAACCAATTTTGGGTTAGATGCAGGTATGTTCGATGGTAGACTTAATTATTCAATTGAATATTATATCAAAAATGTAAACGATTTATTATTTAGAGTAGCCGTTCCTGCAGGAAGTAACTTATCCGATCAAGTACTTACCAATATTGGCCAGGTAGAAAACACAGGATTTGAATTAACAGTAAATAGCGTACTTTTTGATAGAGAGGATTTTAGGTGGGATTTAGGCTTTAATGTTGCTATTAATAGCAATGTTGTTAAAAAGATTGATAATAATACCGATCCGAATTTTGGTGGCTATAATGTTACCGGTATTTCAGGAGATGTAGGCCAAACCATTCAAGTATTAAAGGCAGGTGAAGAAGCATTTGCTTTTAAAACGTATCAACAGCAATACGATGAAAGTGGAAAACCAATTGTTGGTTCATTATTGGAAATGTATAGCGACGTTAATGCTGACGGCCAGATTAATGAGCTCGATTTAGTGATTGGCGAAAGCCCAAATCCGAAATTATTAATGGGAATCACTTCAAATATGAGTTATAAATCATGGGAACTAGGGTTTACTTTAAGAGCTAATACTGGTAATTATGTATATAATAATGTGGCTTCTAGTAATGGTTATTTCGAACAACTTACCGATAGAGTAACTAATAATATCCATATTTCCGCTTATGAGACCGGCTTTAAAACACGCCAGTTGCATTCCGATTATTATATTGAAAATGCTGCGTTTCTTAAGTTGGATAACATAACACTAGGATATAATTTCGATAAGGTTAAATTTGGAAGGATTAAGGCATATGTAACTGCTCAAAATGTTTTTACATTAACAGGCTATTCAGGTGTTGACCCAGAAATTTTTAATGGTGTTGATAATAACCTTTACCCTCGCTCTTCAACTATCATTTTAGGTATTAATGCCAGCTTTTAAAGTTTAGAAAATGAAAAAGATATTTATATTATTACTGACAGTTTCTACATTTTCGTGTACCGATTTAAACCTGTCGCCTGCAGATGCATTTGTTGATGCAGTTGTATTTGATGACCCTGAGTCATATCGTTCGTATATGGCCAAGGTCTATGGTGCTTACACTCTTACTGGCCAAAATGGTCCAGCAGGGGATGGCGATATTTCTATTGTAAACGACGAAGGCTTTACCAGTTATATTCGCGCGTACTGGAAAGCGCAAGAGCTAACTACCGATGAAGCCATTATTGGTTGGACTGATGCTGGAATTAGAGATTTGAATTCGATGACTTGGAGTTCTGAAAACCAATTTGTACGTGTACTATATTATAGAATATTCTATATAATCGCTTACTCAAATGACTTTCTTACTCAGTCCACTCCTGAAAAATTAGATGAGCATGGAATTAATGATGAATGGAAAGCTGAAATCGCTATTTACAGAGCTGAAGTTCGTTTTTTAAGAGCCTTAGCTTACTGGCATGCTTTGGATTTGTTTAGAAATGTGCCATTGCTAACCAAAATTACTACTGACTTGCCTACACAAGCAACCCCACAACAATTATTTGATTTTATTGAAACTGAGTTAGCTGAAATTGAGCCTACAATGGTAGGTGCTAAAGCTAATGAGTACGGTAGAGCTGATAAGGCTGCTTTGTGGATGTTACAAGCTAAATTGTTTTTAAATGCAGAAGTCTATGTAAATCAAGACAGGTATTCTGATGTGCTCCTGGCTTTAAATAAAATTACAGCTGCCGGGTATTCCTTAGCGCCGAACTATTTTGAGTTGTTTATGGCAGATAATGATGCTAATGCAGCAGCAGAAGAAGTTATTTTTGCCCTTAACTCTGACGGAAAAAACACAAAGAACTATGGCAACACTACTTTTTTAGTACATGCTGCAATTGGAGGTACAATGACTGATGGAATTGTAGATGGGACTGAAAAAACAACAGGCGATGGTACTGAGGTTAAAGATCCAACTGAATCGGTTGATAATTATGGAGTTGGGGGTGGTTGGTCTGGATTGCGAACTACTAAAAAGATGGTTGAAAAATTTGGCAACCCTTTAGATTCATCCACTTGGGATCCTAGAAATATATTTTATACCTATAGCCACGATCTAGAGGTAACTGACTTAGGAACTTTTGAAGATGGGTATGCCGTACCTAAATTTATCAATGTGTCTTCTCAAGGTGATCCTGGTGTTGATTTGGATTTTCCTGATACAGATAACCCTATGTTCAGATTAGCTGATGCTTACTTAATGTATGCCGAGGCTGTAAAAAGAGGAGGCTCTGGTGGGGATGAGACAACGGCCTTGGGATATATCAATGCTCTGCGCCAAAGAGCTTATGGGGATAATTCCGGTGATATTACCGCTGGTGAATTAACCCTCGATTTTATTCTGGATGAGCGTGTACGTGAGATGTATTGGGAAGGGACCAGACGTATAGACTTAATAAGATATGGTAAGTTTGTCGGTGCCTCGCAAGAGACGTGGCCATGGAAAGGTGGTGATTTGAATGGTGTCACAGTTGATGATAAATATATCATCTTCCCAATACCTGCTTCAGATTTGAATGTTAACAAAAATCTGATTCAAAATACGGGCTACTAGAATTGATTTATTTATCTAATATTCATAATAGTTTATTCGATTAATTAAAGGAACAGTGTGTGGTTTTCCTCACACTGTTCCTTTTTTATACCTCTTAACTTTACAGTAAATTGAGCCTTAGGGTAACTTTAGATGAAAAAAATACTACTTGCATTTATCGGGATTATTACTACATCTTTTGCTATAGCTCAGGTAACTACCAATCCTGTTTGTTTTGGAGATGAAGACGAAATAACTATTATTTATGATGCCACCCTAGGATCATCTACCCTTGTGGGC
>Ga0164313_10006764_pt1 | contig 10082 bp, 6 predicted proteins | sample GuaBasSedimGuay4_FD_113735 | JGI IMG/M metagenome (GOLD analysis project Ga0164313, IMG submission 113735) | Subseafloor sediment microbial communities from Guaymas Basin, Gulf of California, Mexico - Guay4, Core 4569-4, 0-3 cm | ecosystem: Environmental > Aquatic > Marine > Hydrothermal vents >...
GCTTCTCCGAACACTACCATGCTTATAGATTTCTACAATTCTTTAAAATGTACAGTTGCTTAAAAGCAACGAAAATGACAATTAAATAAATTTTTCGAACAATGATTTATAATTCCTTACTAGAATACTATCTTTTTAAGCCAGAGACCACCTTTTATCACCACATAAAAACAACATTTGAAATTAATCACCCTATAAAACAACTCCATACAAAGCATAAAAAATAAAACACCGCTGAATCCCGACATAAAGAAAACAACTAACCATTTGTTAATTAACAATTATTAAATCAACATACAACTCAAGCAATTCTGAACAATGTCAAAATAATTTCAATCACATTAAAACAACATTATTTTGCAAAAAACCAACAAAACGTCTATTATTAATCTAACTTTTATATAAGCACCCACATTAGCTATGAACGGACCTCAAATATCCATCAATAATCCAGAATCTCTTATCAATTTATCTGATACAGATTTACAAGCCATTCTGCTTGAAGGTGTATCCCGTACTTTTGCCTTAACTATTCCGCAACTTCCTAAAAGCCTCCACCCTGCAGTAGCAAATGCTTATTTACTTTGCCGCATTGTTGATACAATTGAAGACGAAGTCTCCCTTGATGCCGATCAAAAAAAGTTTTTTTGCACAGCCTTTATAGATGTTGTTAAAACCGGCAAAAACAGCAAACCGTTTGCCGAACAACTAGCACCGCTATTATCTGAACAAACCATCCCTGCAGAACATAGCTTAATTCATTTAATTCCACGAGTTATTCAGATTACTCATACCTTTGAACCAGAGCAAATTGATGCATTAGCCAGTTGCGTTGAAACAATGGCTAAAGGAATGCCTATCTTTCAAGCCTTAGACTTGCATGCTGGTGTAAAAACACTTGCTGACATGGATGATTATTGCTATTACGTTGCTGGTTGCGTAGGCGAAATGCTAGCAAAACTGTTTTGCCACTCTTCTGAAGAAATAAACGCTCACAAAGAAGAATTAATGAAGTTATCTGTCTCATTTGGCCAAGGGCTACAAATGACCAATATTCTTAAAGATATATGGGATGACGCACAAAGAGGCGTTTGCTGGCTACCTCAGGACATCTTTACAGAAACAGGGTTTGAACTAAAAGACCTTACTCCCGAGACCAATGACGAAAACTTCCGCAAAGGATTAGAGCATTTAATCAGCATAGCTCACGGACATTTACATAATGCATTAAAATACACACAACTATTACCAGCCAATGAAACAGGCATGCGTAATTTTTGCTTATGGGCAATAGGTATGGCTGTCCTTACCTTAAAAAATATCAAGAATAATTTACATTTTAACGACTCTGACCAAGTAAAAATAACACGTAAAGATGTTAAAAAAACTATTCTTGCCTGTAAATTAACAGCGCGCAGTAATGCATTACTATCTCTACTATTCAATTTAACTAGCTCCTCTTTAAAAACACCTGACTGGCAGTACACCGCCCCAAAACAATAAAGATAGATATGTTTAATGAATCAGAACAATATATAAACAGCGAATCACTCGACGGCTCATCTATTATGAACAAAGACAATAAGCGACTTGATGATGCTATTAGTAAAGCACAAGAAAAACTTCTAAGCTTACAAGACAAGGATGGTTTTTGGGTATTTGACCTTGAGGCCGATTGCTGCATCTCCGCTGAATACATCATGATGATGCATTATCTAGGCAAGGTTGACGAGGAATTACAAGAAAAAATAGCCACTTACATTCGATCCAGACAAGACAAAGCAGGTCACCACCCATTATTTACTGGTGGCGAAGGTGATATTAGCAGCAGTATAAAGTCCTACTATGCGCTAAAAATGGCCGGGGACTCTATCGACGCCCCCCACATGAAGAAAAATCGCGCATACATTCTAAGTCAAGGCGGCGCAGCTAAGGCCAATGTTTTCACCCGAATTGCATTAGCCACCTTTGAACAATTACCCTGGCGGGGAGTTCCTTATATCCCCGTTGAAATTATGCTACTGCCAACATGGTTTCCGTTTCACTTAGATAAAGTATCTTATTGGTCCCGTACCGTTATGGTCCCTCTTTTTATTTTATGTACATTTAAGGCAACTGCAAAAAACCCTAATAAAGTAGGTATTCGGGAATTATTTCTTATCGATCCCGATAAAGAAAAACACTACTTTCCAGAACGCACATTCCTAAACAAATGTTTTTTGGCTTTGGATAAACTTGGCCGAATAACTCGTCGTTTTTACCCAAAGAAAATGACAGAACTAGCAACTGCCAAAGCGGTTGAATGGATTACCGAAAGACTTAATGGTGAAGATGGCTTAGGTGGAATTTCCCCTGCGATGATGAATGCTCATGAAGCGCTACTATTGCTTGGCTATCCCGAAGACCATGAACACGTTGTAATCACAAGAAAGTCTATCGATAAATTATTAGTCATCAATGATAATGATGCTTTTTGCCAACCCTGTTTATCCCCTGTTTGGGATACAAGTTTAGCGGTTCTTGCTCTACAAGAAGCTGACAAAACAGGCAATAGCAAACAAACATCCAAAGCCTATGACTGGCTAAAAAGCAAACAACTTTCTGACGAGCCTGGCGACTGGCGTATAGCCAGACCCAATGTTGAAGGTGGTGGCTGGGCTTTTCAATATGAAAACCCACATTACCCCGATGTTGACGATACTGCAGTGGTAGCATTTGCAATGGCGGACTCTAACCTGCCAGATTTAGATGAATCTATACACAGAGCCACTCGCTGGATAGTTGGTATGCAGTCGCATAATGGTGGCTACGGTGCTTTTGACGTTGATAATACTTATTACTACCTAGATGAAATCCCTTTTGCTGATCACGGTGCATTATTAGATCCTCCTACTGCTGATGTCAGTGCTCGCTGCGCCATGTTAATGGCGAAGGTTTCTCAGGATCACGAGGAATACCTGCCTGCTCTTGAACGAGCCATTGAATATGTTCGCAATGAACAAGAAGATGACGGCTCCTGGTTTGGTCGCTGGGGAACCAATTATATCTACGGCACATGGTCAGTCTTGTTGGGACTTGAGCAGACCAACATCCCCAAGACAGATCCACTCTACACCAAAGCAGTTAACTACCTTAAAAGTGTTCAACGTGAAGATGGTGGCTGGGGTGAAGATAACAAAAGTTACTATGATATTGAAAAATACAGTGGAAAGTACCATTTCAGCACATCATTCCAAACTGCATGGGCCATTATTGGCTTAATGGCTGCAGGCGAAGGCGATAGCCCAGAGGTAAGAGCTGGTATTGAATTTATTATCAGCCAACAATTAGACAATGGCGTATGGGACGATAAATGCTTTACAGCCCCGGGCTTTCCAAAAGTCTTTTTCCTAAAATACCATGGCTATGATAAATACTTTCCACTTTGGGCCTTAGCTCGCTATCGTAATGAGTTAGCTAAAAAGTGATTACTGGAATCCTTGTTGCCTTACCTGATGAAATCAGCAGCCTTACCTCAAAAAACATAAATAAGGGAGACTGCATTTCAATTAATGACAAGCTTCTTGTCTGTTGCTCGGGTGCAGGTCCGGTCAATGCGAAAAAAGCCAGCCAATTATTAATTGATAATGGCGCCGAGCGTTTGATCAGCTGGGGGTGTGCCGCTGCGCTTTCTCCAGACCTACAACCAGGAGATTTAGTCCTGCCTGAAGAACTGCTGTCCGAAAAAACAGAACAACTTTCGCTACACTCCTCCTGGCTAACATTCATCAAACAGCAACTATCCGAGCTTAGCCCACTTTCAGGCAGTTTAATTGAAAGCAGCACTATTGTTGCAGACTGTATTGACAAACAACGCATTTATCAAAAATCATCCGCTATTGCTCTGGATATGGAAAGCATTGCTGTAGCCACAGTAGCAAAAGAAAATAACATGCCTGCAGTAGTTATTCGTTGTATTGCTGACCCTGTTGATATGAACCTTCCTAAATCAATTAATTACGCAATGAATAATCAGGGTGATATTGAACTCCCTAAACTACTGTTTTTTTTACTAAGCCACCCTTTTGAATTAACTGGATTAATTAAACTCGGCTTACACTTTAATAAAGCGAAAAATAAATTGAAGTTGGTCAAAAAACAACTTGATATAATAGTAGGTTTTGAACAAAAGACAGGCGACCAATGAACGTACTTTCTGCATCCTTAGTTGACAAGTTTTTATGCTGGTGGGGCGACAAAGTGCTTCGTTTCCCTTGGGTATTTATTCTATTAACTATTACTTTAACAGCAGCAAGTTTAGTTTATACCGTTGAAAATCTCGGTGTTAATACTAATACAGCAGAAATGCTGTCACCTGACCTTCCCTTTCAAAAAAACCGTCATCGAATTGAGGCCGAATTTCCACAAGATGCCGGTATTATCATTCTCGTTGTTGATACACCAACACCTGAAGAAACATCTCAAGCAGCTAACTTACTAAAACAAAAATTACAAGTTCAAACAGATAGTTTTACGTCTGTCTATATTCCTACAGAAAATGACTTTTTTAGACAGCAAGCCTTACTGTTTTTAGACCCTGATGAATTAAATGATTTAAGTGATAAATTAACCTCTGCCCAGCCCTTTATAGGTTATTTATCTCAAAACTATCACCTTGAAGGCTTATTCGAAATCATTACTAAAGCCTTAAATAGTGAAGACCAGGAATTACCAATGGATATCAATCCATTGTTACAGGCTGTTGATAACACGATCAACCAGCAACTGAAAAACCAGCCTTACCGTATCTCCTGGCAAAATCTATTAGCCGCTGACAAGCTTAACAGTCAAACAAATCGAACACTGGTTATTGCACAACCAAAATTAAATTACAGTGAAATCATGGCTGCGGAACAAGCACTTACTGCAGCAAGAAATACCATAAAACTTATTACACAGAACAACCCCAGCATTAGAATTCGCATGACAGGCGAAACGGCCTTGGAATTTGAAGAACTGGAAAGTGTTAGTGATGGCGCTGTTATTGCTGGAATTGTTTCTTTGTTTTTAGTCTGTGGCTCTCTATGGGTAGGATTACGTTCATTTAAACTGCTTGCAGCCACCCTTACTGTTTTAATATTAGGTTTGATCTTAACGGCTGGTTTCGCGGCTATTACCATTGGACACCTAAACTTAATCTCTGTTGCCTTTGCCGTACTATATATAGGACTTGGTGTTGATTACGCCATCCATATCTGCCTACATTACCGGGAATGCCGCGCTAACGGCATGCCTAATAATGACGCTATACGAGACAGCATCCATACGGTTGGCTTTTCAATATTTTTATGCGCAACCACCACATCCATGGGGTTTTTAGCCTTTATCCCTACTGATTATTCTGGCGTCTCTGAGTTAGGCATTATTTCAGCGGGTGGAATGTTTATCGGTTTAATCATCTCATTATCCACACTTCCAGCATTACTCACCGTTTTCCACATTGAAAACGTGAAACCGATTCGATCAACTTTCCTGTCGGACAAATTTGCCTCACTAGCAGACATTCCTTTTAAGCATGCAAAACGAATTCGGATTTATTCAATAATCTTTGCCGTTTACTCAGTAATTTTATTAACGCAATTAGTCTTTGACTCTAATCCAATCAATTTAAGAGACCCTAGTAGTGAATCTGTATCGACTATTAAGGAACTACTGGCTTCTCAGACCGACTCTCCTTTTGCACTGTCAGCATTAGCACCTGACCTAGCTAGCACACAGGAACTGGCTCAAAAACTGGAATCCTTGCCCTCTGTTCACAGCACTATTTTTCTTTCTGATCTAGTTGCTAAAGACCAAGATGATAAGCTGGAAACGATTGAAGAACTGGATTTAATCCTAGGCAATCAACTAAATAATTTCAACAATCAACTACTTGATACAGACCCTAAAAAAGCCTTAATAAAATTCAACATAACACTTACCAAGGCTTTGCTAAATCCTCCTACAAATGTTGACCAGACATTACTAAAGCAACTACAAGATAACATTGTGCTTTTCTTATCAAATGATCAACAAACAACAGTCGATGCCAGTAAATTACTAGAAAGAAATATACTTGGATTATTACCCTACACCATGGATCGCCTACGTAGCAGCTTAACAGCCTCGCCTTATCAGTTATCCGACTTACCTGAATATTTAACCCGGCATTGGCTAAGCCCAAATGGCTTATATAAAATTTTGATCACCCCTGAACATGATCAAAACAAACTGGAAAACCTTAAGACATTTGTTTCAGAAGTACAAACAATCGCACCCGAATCATCAGGTCTGCCCGTTGCCGACCAGGCATCAGGAATAGCAGTGGTCAATGCATTTATTCAAGCGTTTACCGGCGCAGTTGCGGCTATATTTATACTGCTACTAATTATTCTTAGGGATCTTAGATGCAGTTTACTGGTTATTGGTCCACTTTTATTAGCGGGATTATTAACCGGTGCAACCAATGTATTACTAAATAACAGTTTTAACTTCGCTAATATTATCGCCCTACCTTTATTAATGGGAATGGGAGTTGATAGTGGCATTCACATTATGCACAATCTAAGATCTGGTCATTCATGCAATAAAGAAATTTTACAAAGCAGTACTGCTCGAGGTGTATTTTTTAGCTCATTAACCACTATGTGTAGTTTTTCCAGCTTAGCATTCACCCCGCATGTTGGAACAGCCAGTATGGGTTTATTGCTTGCCGTTGGTATTTTCTTCACGCTAGTGTGCACACTGATCGTTCTACCTGCTTTTTACGGCAACACACAACAATAGAATTCAACAGAGGAACTTCATGTCTTTCAGCATCGCCGACCTTTTTTCTCAAAATTTCGATACTAAATTTGAGTTACATGAGCAACATCTAAACAATCAAATGGTTAGAGTTTTAAGAACCATTGGTTATGATAGAAATTATAAAAAGGCATTAGGTCAATATTTATATGATGAAGACAATAACGAATATTTAGACTGCCTTAGTGGTTTTGGTGTTTTTGCAATTGGCAGAAACCATCCTACGGTTATAAGTGCCTTACAAGAAACTTTAACATTGGAATTACCAAACTTGGTACAAATGGATGTTTCCTTGTTAAGTGGCTTGCTGGCTGAAAAAATTCTAGCGACTACCCCAGAGAATACTAACAAAATGTTCTTTAGCAACTCTGGAACAGAAGCAGTTGAAGCTGCCATTAAATTTGCACGCTACACAACTAAAAGAGAACGTATTGTTCATTGTGAACATAGCTTTCATGGATTAACATTAGGTTCCTTATCTTTAAATGGCGAGGAAATATTTAAAGAGGGCTTTGGGCCTTTATTACCTAATTGTAACGCTATTCCTTTTAATGACTTAGATGCTTTAGAAAAAGCATTAAGCTCAAAAGACGTGGCTGCTTTTATTGTTGAACCTATCCAAGGTAAAGGCGTTAATATTCCTGACGACAATTATCTTCCTGAAGTTGAACGTCTATGCAAAAAATACGGCACTTTATTTGTTGCTGATGAAATTCAAACAGGCTTAGGCCGTACCGGTAAATTCTGGGCTATTGATCATTGGAATGTTAAACCCGATATGATTTTAATGGCTAAAGCATTATCAGGTGGTTTTATTCCTGTAGGTGCTGTAGCAATGACACAGAAAATTATGGATACCGTCTTTAACCGGATGGATAGAGCGGTAGTTCACGGCTCCACTTTCTCAAAAAATAATATGGCGATGGCGGCTGGACTGGCTACCCTACAGGTGATGGAAGATGAAAAGCTAGTCGAAAACAGCGCCAAAGTTGGTGAAGATATTATCAATTCAATCAATGCCACAAAGGACAAATATGAGTTTCTGCAAGAAGCTCGCGGTAAAGGCTTAATGATTGCAGTGGAATTTCAATCACCTAAAAGCCTCAAGCTAAAAGCAGCCTGGGCCATGCTAGAAGCAGCCAATAAAGGCCTTTTTTGTCAAATGGTAACCATACCTTTATTTAAAGAACACCATGTATTGACCCAAGTTGCCGGACATGGCATGAATGTCGTTAAACTTTTACCACCTCTAAACTTAACTCAAAAAGACAGAGACTGGATTGTAAATTCTTTTGACCAATCAATCGCAGAAACTCACCAAATCCCAGGTTCAATTTGGGATTTAGGAAAAAACTTAGCGAGCCACGCCATAAAAAACAAAAGTAAATAACTCACATTATGTCTATAACAAACGATTATCCATTACTAAAAGATATTGAGTTACCTGCTGACGTACGCAAACTTGATAAAACACAACTAGAAGCCCTTTCTAAAGAACTACGTGAATACTTGACCCATACAGTGAGCTTATCTGGCGGTCATTTCTCGGCTGGTTTGGGAACTGTTGAGCTTACGGTAGCTTTGCATTATGTGTTTAATACTCCGTCTGATCAGTTGGTGTGGGATGTGGGCCATCAGGCTTATCCGCATAAGATTTTAACCGGGCGTAAGGAGCAGATGCCTACCATTCGTACTAAGGATGGTGTATCGGCTTTTCCTAAGCGGGCTGAGAGTGAGTATGATGCCTTTGGTGTCGGGCATTCGTCTACGTCTATTTCTGCGGCTTTGGGGATGGCAATTGCTTCTCAGTTGCGTGGTGAGGATAAGCGGATGGTGGCGATCATCGGTGATGGCAGTATTACTGGGGGGATGGCGTTTGAGGCGATGAATCATGCGGGGGCTTTGGATGCTAATTTGCTGGTTATTTTGAATGATAATGATATGGCTATTTCGCCTAATGTGGGGGCGATGAATAATTATTTTACTCGGGTGATTTCGAGTAAGTTGTATTCGTCTGTGCGCGAGGAGAGTAAGAAGGTTTTAGGTAGGATGCCTTCTGTGTGGGAGTTGGCTAAGAAGACTGAGGAGCATGTTAAGGGGATGATTGTCCCGGGTACGTTGTTTGAGGAGTTGGGCTTTAATTATATCGGGCCGATTGATGGCCATGATGTGGATATGCTGGTGGATACTTTAAGTAATATTAAGGATTTGCCGGGGCCGGTGTTTTTACATATTGTGACTAAGAAGGGTAAGGGTTATGCGCCGGCTGAGAAGGATCCTTTGGCTTATCATGGGGTGCCGGCGTTTGATCCTCAGTTGGATTCGTTACCTAAGGCTGCGCCTTCCCTTCATCCGACTTATACGCAGGTGTTTGGTTCGTGGTTGTGTGATATGGCTGAGAAAGATTCACGTTTGCTGGGGATTACGCCTGCTATGCGTGAGGGTTCGGGCTTAGTTAAGTTTTCTGAGCGTTTCCCTGATCGCTATTTTGATGTGGCGATTGCTGAGCAGCATGCGGTGACTTTGGCGGCTGGTCAGGCTTGTCAGGGCGGTAAGCCGGTTGTGGCGATTTATTCGACTTTTTTACAGCGGGCTTATGATCAGTTGATTCATGATGTGGCTATTCAGGATTTGGATGTGTTGTTTGCTTTGGATAGAGCGGGCTTGGTGGGTCCTGATGGTCCGACACATGCGGGTAATTTTGATGTGAGTTTTTTACGTTGTATTCCTAATATGTTGATTATGTCACCGGCTGATGAGAATGAGTGTCGGCAGATGTTGACGACGGGTTATAACTATAAGGGCCCTGCTTCTGTACGTTATCCACGTGGTAAAGGGCCTGGGTCTGTGGTTGCTAAGGACTTTTCTGAGCTAGAGATTGGCAAGTCTGAGGTTCGCCATCAGGGTGGTCGCATTGCTATTTTGGCTTGGGGTAGTATGGTGACTCCTGCTCTTGTGGCGGGTAAGCAGTTGGGCGCTACGGTGATTAATATGCGCTTTGTTAAGCCTTTGGATGAGGCGATGGTGCTGGAGATGGCTAAAACTCATGATGTTTTGGTGACGGTGGAGGAGAATGTGATTGCTGGTGGTTCGGGCAGTTCGGTTCTTGAATTTTTACAGGCGCAGCAGATTTTGATGCCGGTGTTAAGCCTAGGCTTGCCGGATGCTTTTGTTGAACAAGGAACCCGGGAGGAGCTGCTGGCTTTATGTGGTTTGGATACTCACGGGATTATTAGTAAAATTGAGACTTTTGCGGCTTA